>Ga0247734_1003124_pt1 | contig 10036 bp, 9 predicted proteins | sample UWRJL103311B2_FD_180933 | JGI IMG/M metagenome (GOLD analysis project Ga0247734, IMG submission 180933) | Plant litter microbial communities from Arlington Agricultural Research Station in Wisconsin, United States - UWRJ-L103-311B-2 | ecosystem: Environmental > Terrestrial > Plant litter >... | reverse complement strand
GTATTGATTACTGCCTCAGGAAATATAAGTGTAATATTTTCTTTTGTAGTTAACTGAAAAAGAGCCTGGTGCCAATTCTCGTTTTTGGTTCCGGCAGGTATCAGCCCTTGATATAGCTCAGGATCTATGTCCCATAAGACTTCAAATTTACCTGTTTCTGCATTTTCAATCCCGGTTATGGTTCCTGTTACAGTAATATGTACCGTCCTGTATTTATTTCGGAAACTGCTTAGTGCTATTTTGTCGTCGACTTTTATTCCATTCAAAGCAGAAACAACATTTTTATTCTCTTTTACTTTTAATTTCAAGTCCGTTGCCCAATAATCATTTTGAATAAAATCACCAAGCATTTCTTTAGGGTCCATAATATGGCCGTGATTTGAAGTTGCAACCCAGTATTTAACTGCCATAAATTCTATTATATTTATTTCTGTTTATTTCAAAATTTAGCCTGTAATTCTTATAGCAGATTTTTCCTCAGGCTGGTAATATACCCAGCATATCTTTGCATATTCTATTTTTTGCAGTCTTTACCCTGCTTATTCCAGGTTTTTTAACTTATTGAAACCGTCGTTGTCACTGAAACTAAAAGATAACTTGTTTCGCTATGAGGTTGTTACTGTCATACTCCTCGTCCACCCGTCCAATGTGCAGTTTTTTATAAATATTTACCGGGGTATTTAAACTTGTTAATAAAAGTCCAAACCTATTTGATGATGCAATTACAGCTTTATTTCTGAGGGTGCGAAACTTTTCTCATTTACTGGAAAGCAGAATGCAGATAAGTATAAAATATCAACAACTAAAGTTACCTGGGATTAAAATAGAAGTTTTTAGAGTTTATTATGCTGCTGAACATAGTCCCGAACCTAAAACAAAGGCAATATCAATTAAATCAGTAAGTGACTATGCTACGAAAAAAAAATATAATAAATATCAAAAATATTCGGCTTACACTAGTGCGACATTTATGTACCACTTTATACCTGCAGAATTATGAAAATTGTTAACTGGCAAAAATTTTAGGCAGTAAGCGCCTATCGATTTATTATCGCATTAAATTTAAAGTAAGATGGATATAATAACTTGGTTGTAACTGCCACAGCTACATTAGCAGGTGTCTCCCTAACCACTAATTTTCACCAACAGAAGAAATAGAAGCAAGTTTCCCAGGATTTTAAAGTTAAAGAACTATATGGGCATTGAACAGTTTTAAATCGACCTCATAGCCAGATCGATAAACATGCAACTCGTGTGAAGATAGGAGAAAGCAGCCTTTAACAGTTTTCGTATCGTTACAGATGCTTTAAGGGAATGAGAAGAAATTTTTAAAAAATATGCCCCCCAAAAAAATAGGTAGCTCAAACTATGTTATGATCTCACCTGATACATTTGAAAATTCGGATAAAATTCAGGAGATGTATAAGCTCTACATTAATAAAATGGTCAGACTTACCCTACTTAATAAAAAGTGAAATAGAAGAGAAACGTGCGAGCCTGATAAAATAATTTTTGTCTATTTGTGGTTAAGGAAAATTGTAACAAAGATCAATGAACAAACAGCCCCCTAAAAAAATAAACGTATAAAGGTAGTGGTTAGCGCAATTGGCCGCTATCTTTATTTCTCAGCACATAAACTTTGGTAAATATTATGCATTTTTAGTATATTTTTTTTGCTTGTAAAGCTGAATTGCGCGGCTTGTTATTCCAAGCTTGTTAGCTGCCTGATTAACACGTCCCTTTTCTCTGCGAATAGCAAGTTCTATTACCGTCTGTGTTGTTAAATCCCTGATTTCCCGAAGATTTAAACCTTTGTCAAGGATACTTTGAATGGTTTTTTCATATTCCGACTGCTCAGCATTTAAAGCCTCCCTTTGGTAAATAACATTTGGTTTATAATCAGGCCGATCAATAACGGGTATGTTGCACAATGTAATTGGCCCCTTTCCAACATGTTGACTAGCAATTCGTTGCATCAATTGTTGCAACTCTCTCACATTTCCATGATAGTCACGCTTTAACAAATATTCTATGACCGACTCGTCAATTTTCGGAATATCTTTTTTTTCAAAGAATTTAGATAAAAAGACTTCGGCAAGTAACGGGATATCGTCCTGTCGCTCAAAAAGTGATGGAACTTTACAAATCCAGGTGGATAGCCGATAGTGTAAGTCTAGCCTGAATCTTCCCGCTTTTACTTCCTCGGTCAAAGTCCGGTTTGTAGCACTTACCAATCGGAAAACCGTTTTCTTCCAAAAATTACTTCCAATTGGTTTATACATACCTTCCTGTATAACACGCAGTAATTCAGATTGTAATCTCAAAGGTAATTCTCCAATTTCATCCAGAAATAATGTGCCATCATTGGCCAGGCTGAAAGCACCTTCTCTTGTATTATTTGCTCCGGTAAATGCACCTTTTTCATGACCGAAAAATTCGCTTCCTGACAATTCGGAAGCTATTGCCGAGCAATCTACCAAAACCAGATCTCCTTTATTTCTCCGGGGATCAAAGTGATGGATCAGCCTTGAAAGCATTTCTTTTCCTGTTCCGCTTTCGCCTATGATCAAAACTGATGATTGGGTATAAACGGCTATTTCAATCATTTCTCTGATTGTGTTTTTCCAGATGACTGATTCGCCTAACAGATTTTCCTTTATAAATTTTGTAGTTAAAAGACTTTCAACTGATTGCCATCTGTTAATCTGATCCTCAATAACTCCATGTAAAAGAGGCGTATTTTCAAAATCAAAAACCTTGGATGCGCCGGCAAATAAAAATTCCCAGATGATGTCAGACTGATACAAGTCCGAATCAAACAAAACTATGATCATCCGTTCCTGATTATCAAAGGATAAACTGGTTATAAATAACGCTTCTTTCAGCTTATCTGAATTATCCAGAAAGATCATTCCGTAAGGGCTCTTTTGTGTATCAGAAACAATGATTTTCGCGGTCGAAAGAGAACGTAAAAAAGCTTCCTTCCGACTTTGTGAATGCTGCGTTAAATCCTTATACCATATAGCTGGATAATTCATATCTGGAAAGAAGTTAGATGATTGGAGACCGAAATAATAAATATAAAAAATGTAGTAATTAAAACTAACAATCTCTTATTCAACGGTAAAAACATAAAAATCCAAGTCCGAAACAAACTTCGCAGTAGGTATAATAACAGGCGAACGTAAATTCGCCGATTTATAAAAAGTGGTTTAAAAAGGGCATTTTTCTATTTGGGTACAAGTTTGGTTGATGTCTTTTCAAATCATTTATTATCATTTTAAACATTTACAACCATGCATAACATCGATCGTACTGTAGGAGAAGCCAGTTTTGGGTTTGGAAACGAATTTGGCAATGAAACATTTGAATTCGCAAATGAAAATGAATTTGGCAATGAAACTTTCGAATTTGGTAATGAAACTTTTGAATTTGGCAATGAAATGTATGAATCTGAAAATGAATTTTCAGGAGGAATGAATGAAGCATTGGAAATGGAACTGGCAACAGAATTGTTATCGGTCAGTAATGAAGCTGAGCTTGAACAATTTTTGGGAGGTCTGTTCAAAAAAGTAGCCGGTGGAGTTAAAAGCTTTGCAAGATCTTCGGCAGGCAAAGCTCTTGGCGGAATGTTAAAAAGCGTTGCTAAAAAAGCATTGCCAATTGCTGGAGCTGCTCTTGGAAATTTTATCGCACCAGGTGTTGGCGGAGCAATTGGAGGCAAATTAGCCGGTATGGCTGGTAAAGCTTTTGGTTTAGAATTGGAAGGATTAAGTGCTGAAGACCGCGAATTTGAGGTGGCAAGGGCGTATGTACGTTTTGCTTCTGATGCAGCCCGACGCACATCCCGTTCTCCACAATATGGACGCCAACCTTATCAGGCTGCCCGTACAAGTTTGGTAGAGTCTGCACGCCGGTACGCCCCAGGATTTTTAAGTTCTGACACAGGATATTCTCAATCTCAAAATTCGGCTGCAAGACAGCGTGGCGGTCGTTGGGTACGCCGAGGAAATACCATCATTATTTACGGAGTTTAACATTTGAGCGATGACCAGGGACTATTTGAAAAACGAAGCAATTTCAATGCTGGCACGTTTAGGACAACTACAGCCTTTCTCTTTGAGTACACCTATGGTTGCGGCGGCAAGTCCGTCGGACGAAGCGTTAAGGGCAATAACTGATCATTTGATCGAAGCTAAACGTGAGCTTAGGCGTAAGATGCACACATTCCTTAAAAGAGTGGAGGATAAAACCGGAAATAGTTTTAAAAGTGCTGCCGAAGCTCAGTCAGAATTTGCAGTTTTAAAGCTTCGTTTTAATAATATCCTTGATCAGCTGGATATTTTCGCTGATGTACTTACGCAAAGATCAGAACATCAGACCGGTGTTTGGATAGCAGGACTTGATGTAGTTGCTTCTGATGCGCTTGTTCCCGCAAAAGGGCTTTATGAAGTTCCACCACTGATGTGTTTTCTAGAACGCGGGCATGGTGCTGCTATACGGCGCGCCAGAACACGCCTGCCAGGTGGCGACCTAAATCCAGTAGCAATTATTCAGGTTCCGCGCGAACGTATGGTGGGGAGCGGTATTGCATCATCGTTAATTCATGAAGTCGGGCATCAGGGAGCAGCACTGTTAAATCTGGTAGAAAGCATGCGGGAAACACTTAAAAAACAAATAGCTAATGCTCCTGCAAATCAAAAACTGGCATGGTCACTTTATGAAAGATGGATTTCAGAGATCGTGGCTGATTACTGGTCCATAGGACATCTTGGGATTTCCGCCACACAGGGTTTAATGAATGTAGTGAGCCTGCCAAAATATTTTATGTTCAGGATTAAACTGGATGATCCTCATCCCTTTCCCTGGATTAGAGTAAAGCTAAGTCTGGCATTCGGAGCAGTATTATTTCCTGATCCGCAGTGGGAACGGTTTGAACAGCTTTGGCGGCAGCTATATCCGATTGAAGATCTGGATGCATTAAGGCGTAATGTTATTGACCAATTGGAAGCAGTCATGTCGGAATTTGTAGAATTGTTATCTACACATCGTTCACATTCTCTTAAAGAGCAAATGTTGTACGAGCTGTTTCCTATATCCGGCCGCCAGCCACCACGTTTGCGGCAGTTATATGATCTATTAATTAGCCAGCCGGAGATAGCAGGCAATGCACCACCGTCATTGGTGTTTGCAGTGATCGGCCAGGCCCGTGCCGACAGCCGGATCAATGCCATTACGGAAGGTAATCTGATCTCACGTTTTCTTAATCACTGGGCAATGGGAAGAGCAGAAAGCAGAGGCGAAAATCAAAAAAGTTTCATTTTAAACAATTACAATAATGGACAATATAGAATTAATACTGGGGCTGTGTGATCATATAATATCGGTGGCAGACGATAGTAAAATCAAGCTTTGGGGTACTGTACAAATATTAAATAATGGCTCTTATGATAATATCAATAAGGATTATTTAACAACACTTCAGAAAGATCATTCGCTGGATTGGTATTTGGAAATTTCAAAATGTACCAAAGTATCCTTGGGTACAAAATTGCAGATTTCCGTTAAACAAGAGAAAAACTATCCGGGGATAACTGATACTACAATAAACAGAAAAGAAGATGTTACTTCCATAGGTATCTCGTATGAAAAAAAAGAAGGCATGTTTAGTTTTGGAATTCCAATTGTCTGGTTAGAATCACATGTAGCCAAACCATTTGGGAGTGGTACTTATAAAGTGGTATTAGTAGCAAAAAGTAAGTCAACAGGAAATCAATATAGCTCCAATGCAGAAGAAATATCTATAAATTTTCCTGAAAGAGCTAACGAACGTGTTGCAGAAGCAGTTGAGAAAAATACATCTGCAATTCAGAACATCAATAATAATGGGGTTAATGTAAAATTGGGCAGGGCCTCGGTTGAGCCAGCAGATGAACAAAAGGCATTATTTGATCTGCTGAGATTGAGAAGGCCAAATTTCTCTACAGTCAGAGTTCAGGGAGGGGCAGATATAATTGGCTATCATGAATTTATGAATGATTTGTTGTCAGGTTTAACAATAAATCCTGATTATAATCTTCCCTATACACGAAACGGAGATCGCCGTTTAGATTTCCCCCTGGTCGATTCGTATGAAGTTTTGAAATTTGGCACAGAAGCATTTTTAAAAAGCCATAGTCCAATTGGTCTTATAAGTGATCCCCGGATACCTCTGCCTTATTATGAAGCGATTCGTCATAAGTTAGAGGATACGAGTAATATTCTTCTTGATCGTACAAATGTGCTGAATCAGGAAAATATTAACAGCTTGTTAAGAATTCCCAGTATTGAACTGATCTGGAGCTACTGGATGGAACAGGGGATGCTGGTTCAATCGATGAATGCGATTAGTCTGCGTTATCAGAATATCAGTGACTATCATAGAAATGATCCGCTGGCACGTTTGGATATTGACCCGTTGCGTCCACTCAATAGTTTATTATGGGGATATATTCAGGACGAGCAGCATAGTCTATCCATCCGGCGTCGTGCTTATGAATATGACCACAGCTATGGACTTACTTTGCAGGGAAGAGCTGTACCTGTTTTCAGATCCGTTGATAGCCGCTCCAAATTCCTGGAAGCTTTTCATAGCCTGTTGCACAGTGTTTCAATTTATTATAAAGAGTCAGACGATACTACCCGAATTCCTGACGCTTTCCCATTATTGAATGCACTAAGGGAAATTCATCTGCTGCTTGCAGAAGGCAATCACAATTCTTACGGCAACCTTACTTGGACAGCCAGAATTGAAATGATGATCCAACAATATATCCTTGCACGGCCAGAAATGCGGGAGTTTTTAGGAGGCCGTATCATGGTGCCCTTCCAGGAACCCTGGATGGATCGTGTGGATACGATGCGGCAAATACAAAATTGGGGAAGTACCAGCATTACGTATTATACCGATCTGGCTGAGTTTGGCGAATTAATTATTTTGTCGATCCGACTGACGAACTGGTCTGACCCAAATATTCAGTCCAATGTTGCTGCTGTATGGGCAAATAGTTTCCGCGATGCCATACAGCGGTATATCCATTCCTATCGAACAGTAACAGGTGTTGACTTGTCGGCAGATGCGCAATTAAAAGAAGCAAGTTTTATGCAGCCATCTATTCTCATTCAGCATCGGATGCAAAGTGAGTTAAGAGGTCCGCTTCGGAACAGCCGCATTGTAGGGAATAATCAATCGCTTCTTATGTGATTTACAACTGCATTCCCACCTTGGAAAGCCGGGGTGGGGGTCAAAATCTTAGCATTATGCAGTACTATAATGATAACCAGCTGCCGTATGGAGATGAAACAGATTCTGATACAAGCCAGTCCGCAAACTGGGATAATATGCTGGACTTGTTAGATGATGCCGATGACTTTCAAGCCATTGATAGTCCTGCTATCAGGAGTCAGTCAGGACCGTTATCTTATTCTGTTATCCGGTTAATATTACGAAAAAGCCAGCCGCGCTCTGCATGGATCAATATGTTAGGAGGCAATCCACAAATTTATCAGCGTAATAATGAGGGGAAAAACGGCCGTCCTTATTCTTTTGTTAATTCCAGGCGGCAAAGTGTAGTTGTTTGGCCCTACTCGCGAGGGAATACTATTGATTTAGTATCCTGGCATTCTGACCCCGATAACGGACATGCAAGTAATCATCCCGAAAGTCAGGCTGTTGAATGGCTGCAGAAACAGCAGCGTAGTCATCCTGATTTTAACAGTACAATTGGCCAGGTGAAAATGCTGATTCAGGATGAACCATGTAACACTTGTTTACATAGCTTAAAGTCCAGCTTGCAAAAAGTGCTTCCTGCGGATTCGAACGTTCATATTAAATGGATAAAACCGCGGCCGCATCTAATGACATTCAGGGAGCGGCGTTATAAGCCGACGGTACTTCGCTGGGGTAGGAGATAAGTGTTTTGATTTCACCTCCAACATTTACTCTGGCTGATCTTTTACAACTTTTAAACTTGAACTGATATGTATGGCAATGCAAATACAATAAATAATAATTCGTCAATATGGGCAGGTAAAACCGGAACCCATGGAGAGTGGAATGAAACTGAGCTGGAAGGTGAATTGGAGACACTTTCCGGCAAACTCAAATCACTTTGGAATAAAAATAAAGGCCGTGCCCAAAACCTTGCTAAAATTGGTATAGACTTAATGGATATTTTGGGAACGCTGGCAAATCCACTTCCTCCAAATGATCCTTCAGCCAGGACTAAAACATATCATGATGCTTATGCCTCTAATCAAACAATGGAGCAGAAGCGTCAGTTAAGTCAGGCTACGAATAAGAATAATAAGAAACCTCCGATAAGTGGAAATAAAGAGCTGGAGAATAATTTTTTAGGAGAAATACCGAATAAAAATTTTGAAAATGAAAGTATTAACCCGGAATATGAAATGGCTTTGCTCACCGGCGAAATTAATTCTGTTTACGATAAAATTAAAGACACACAGGGCAGACAGTCCATCCTGGCAGAAGTATTGATGGAAATGCTTGAAGCAGAAAGTTATGATATTTTAAAGGCTAAAAACTGGGCTACAATTGTAAACGATCTCAAAAAAAATAACCAGAAAATTAATGGTGTAAAAAATATTTCAAGATTGGTTTCAGGAAAACTTCATTTTTCAAAACCTGAAATATATCAGCCAACAGGCGTGGAGGTTCATCATTGGATACCATTTAAATATGCACATTTATTTCCTGAATTTAATCTGGAACAACTGAATAAACTGACTGTTCCGCTGGATTCGTTTGCACATGCCTTGATCGGAGCAGCTATTGATAAAGCGGCCGGCAAAAATCCGTCAAAGCCTGCAATTGAAAAAGTATTAAACAAGCTGTCATCAGCAAACTGGAAAAGCGGTAATATTCAACTTAATCCTGCCTATTTCAATAGCGTCAGTGATGTCCAGTTTTTGCCTTCACCCAAACTTACCAGAAACAAAAAAATTGGTGTGATCAGAAATATTACAAATTTTAAAACGCATTTTAATTTACCTCGAGAATTAGAATTTGAAGCCGTAAACTTAAATTGAACCATGCTCATCATCGATTGTCATTGTCATGCTGGTGAAGGGGATGGCTTCACAGGACCCTGGGATACAAGAGCACCATTGAAAAAGTTTATGCAATGGTCTCGTGAAGCTGGTATCCGTAAAACGGTGCTCTTCTCTGCTTTTCATACGGATTATAGCAGAGCGAATAAGCTTGTTGCTGCTATTGTAAATAAATATCCACATCGTTTTTACGGCTTTGCTTTTCTGCATGCACAGCGGGATAAAGGAAGAATTCATCAGATGGTAGAAACCGCAGTCATGGAATATGGTTTTTGCGGCATAAAAGTTCACCGGCATGATGCACGTATTTCCCGTGAAATTTGTGAGGCTGCCCGAATGTTTAAAATACCGATTCTGTATGATCCCACCGGTGAGATTTCAACAGTAGAACTGATTGCAACCGAGTATCCGGACGTGAACTTTATTATTCCGCATCTAAGCAGTTTTGCAGATGATTGGAGAGCACAAATTTTGTTTATTGATATACTCGTTCGCCATCCTAATATTTATACGGATACTTCCGGGGTTCGCAGGTTTGATGTTTTGGAAATGGCCTATCAGAGAGCAGGTGCAAGTAAAATACTTTTTGGTACCGACGGCCCCTGGTTGCATCCCGCCGTAGAAATAGCAAAAGTGTATGCATTAAAGCTTCCGGAAAACGAACTCCAGCAGGTTTTAAGTGGAAACCTACTAGGGCTTTTCTCAACGAAACCGAAATTAATGAGTTTGAATTAACGAGTACAGCGTGCTCTTTAAACTTAAGAAACCAAACTTATGGAAACTAACAATAAATCTGGTATAGAGTCCGATAAGGCCAGCATTAACAAAGAACTCACCGACAAAATTTATTCTTTGACTCTGGACTGGTACAATATGGATACTTCTCACAATCACCATTTTTAGTATCATCATTATTGGAGCTTTATTT
>Ga0247734_1003123_pt1 | contig 10043 bp, 8 predicted proteins | sample UWRJL103311B2_FD_180933 | JGI IMG/M metagenome (GOLD analysis project Ga0247734, IMG submission 180933) | Plant litter microbial communities from Arlington Agricultural Research Station in Wisconsin, United States - UWRJ-L103-311B-2 | ecosystem: Environmental > Terrestrial > Plant litter >... | reverse complement strand
GGTGGTGGCGCCGGGGGGGGGGGGGGGGGTAAGGGGTCGTCCCTACCTGGATTGGATCCCTGGCACTGGGAGCCAATGCAAAAATATTGTTGGTGTGGTGGTGGTGGTGGTGGGTCACTGACAGGGCGTGGGGGGTTCCAATTCCATACAGAACGTACAATACTACTGTATGTACAGTACACTGTAACTGTACAGTCAGTCAGTACTGTACATACTGCACTGTTGGATACAACAAATGTGACACAACGGAGAGCGCTCTATATAACACTCCGTATATATATATATATATGTTGTAGAAATCGGTAAGTATCCCGAACACTCTATAGACCTGCGGGACTACCGGGCTTTACCACTTAGTATATAGCTTCCTTACTTAATACTGGCTGCGGCATTGCATACAATGAATGATTCGACGAAAACAATTGCCTTTCTGGAATCGTAGCCCTGCTACAAAGGAAAACCCAAGGCAATGCAGTCGTCCTGGATGGTGCTGTCACGGGTCATAGTCAGGGAAGAGCAAAACTACAAAAACCTGATGGATGAATCGAGCCAAAGAATTGAATGGAAAGGAAGTAATAGTAGTAAGTTGTAAGTACTCCCTACAGTAAATTCAAGAACCTAAATATATAAATATATATAAAATATAAAACACAAAATACAATGGAAAACCCTCTCTTTGCGGGTCGCGTGGTAGAGCAGGGACTCCCCTGTAACCTCCTCCACTGTACCTTTCTCGGCTGAGCCCGGCCTCTGGCGGCTTCTGACGCTGTTTTTGGGGGTTGTCAAACATATACCTCCGTACTCCCTGGTTTTTACAGGCCGCGGTGTAAAAAAGAAGAAAAAGAAAAAGAAAGAGAAAAACATTACGGGGAGAACGGATTCCCGTAAACACGTCGGAATACAGGTACCAAAAAGCGGATGTGGTGGAGTTACACCGCTCCTCGCCTGACCGGAAAAGCGAGAAAAGTTTCACGTAGTGTAGGTAAGTCTCGTGGATACGAACAACACCCCTTTCGAGCTGCTATTTAAAAAGAAATACCAATTAAAGCTCCGCTTCCCACAGTACCTAATACGAAAATACGAGTTGCTGTATGTAAAGTGCCCGTGCTTCTGGAGTGCGGGCAAGCACAGATTCCTCAAATCGGAACTCTGCCCCTGCAAAACTATGGCTTACGAAGTACTACGTACTTTCCGTACAACGTATATATATGTATGGTGGACTAGCCTGAACAGAAGTACACAATAATGCGGTGAGCTACGAAAGACAGACGCTTGAGTTTTTGTTTGCTGCGTGGACCCCCATTTGAAGAGCCCTCTGTTGTTTCAGAGACTAGGACAGAGGTAACAAAACAAATACCTTGCCTACGGTACAGACTACAGGTACAGGATCCGCACATTCTCTCTGATCCGTTGGGTCCCTGGGAGTTTATAGGATAGATAGATATACATATATAGATATATAGATATATATATATATATGCATATATCGGACTTCTCTTTGCCCCACGTATTATATTTACTCGATTCGGAAGCAAGCAAGCGAGCGAAACTCAGGAACACTGAGGGCTAGGGTCAACTAAAGTAAAGATACTGATTTTCAAGGTCCCAATTGAGTGTGAGGGGAAGGGTAGGCAAACGGTTGTTTTCACAGAGCAATTGAAGCCTGCTTGTTCCTCAGCTTTAGTGCTTCTGGATACGAAGTTCAAGTGTGCTGAGCTGTCTGATTGATACATCTGAAGTAACAATGGAGTTGGTATGAAATATAAAGGCATTTTGAGATTTGAATGTGCCTAACTGTTCAAAGGAGTATAACTAGAATCGGACTTGAAGACAAAGAACAGAATGGGCACCAACGTGCAAATATACAATCATCTAACCTGGCGGCGACAGGCGTAATCCTTCTTCGTGGCATTTTTCTATTCAAAGAATAATAACCTAAAGTATCACATGACTAACGTCCCCTCCACCTCCACAGCGGGGTAGACGTCCTGCCTAGGGCCTTCGGTTCGGCTTTACGATCTCTCGATCCAGCAACTATCTATCACCCATGCAGACGTTAGTCGCACGTTGGTTCAAACCTTCGTGCTTCTCGGTTCTCCGACTTCCAATAATCCTGCCAACAAGACCAAAATCTGGTCTCTATACAAGGAATAGCAACATGGCCTCAACGATGAAGACTGCCAGTCGGCTGCGGCGAGCTATGGATGAAGGTCCAGCAATGGGTTGTTGGCAAATGTTGTGAGTGGGATCTTGAAACCGAACCGTCTTGAAAGTCAGTTGCTTCTAAAGAGCAATGTCAAGACATATCTTAAGAGTAATTACTTCCCCAAGATTTCTCTCAATCCCTGGAAACACTGCATTAGGCAAACTAACCCGAGTTTGTCGTCAAAAGACCGGGAGCAAATGTATCAAGAGCACTAGCACGAACGGGCGTGGATTGGGTCCTTGTTGATATGGAACATGGAAATATTGACGGTATGTAGAGGCGTCATGTTCATTTAATAATCCAAAGTTCAGTCCTAAGATGTGAAGTGTTGTCTTTCGGGTCATATTCAGTAGTGAAATAAGGCTTCTGACCATAGAAACCAGAAGACAGCACTCAGCTACTCAAAATGAGGATTCTCATTGAAGAAAGCTGACTAGAAGCACAGATGCCGCCATGCACGAAGCGGTGCCAGCGATTGCCGCGTGCGGTGTATCTCCAATTGTGCGTATTGCTGACAACCAAGGATTTCTGGTCAAAAGTAAGCTCCCCGAGCTAATAGTTCTGCAACGATTAATCAGAATAGGAGCACTCGACGCTGGCGCGCACGGTGTGCTCATTCCTCTCCTGTACACAGCTGAAGATGCCAAAAAGCTCGTCCTCAGTGCAAAGTTTCCACCCCAGGGCCAGAGAGGATTCGGTTCTCCGTTCCCAATGGCAACGTTTAGCGCGGAGTTGGGGGCAAGCGATTATTTGCAGCAAGCAAATGATGCGTTGCTAACCATCGTCCAAATTGAGACCAAAGAAGCAATCGAAAACCTGGACGAAATAGCAGCCGTAGATGGAATTGATTGCCTGTTTGTTGGGCCCTTTGATCTAGGGAATAACATTGGCCATCCCATTATTGATGGAGTCATGCACGAGAACCTACACGCTGCGATCGCCAAGGTACTGAAGGCTGCGCAGGTGGCGAAGAAGCGAGCTGGAATCTTTTGCACCAGCGGACAGCAAGGGAAGTTCTATGCTGACCAAGGTTTCCATATGATCAGCGTAGCTACCGACATGCACGCTCTGCCTGCTGCTATCATAGACTCGCTTCAAAAATCGAAAGGCTTGGGAGATGGTCCAAAATTTTCTGGTCCGTATGGCAAATAGCAGGAGCATCATTGGACATCTTGAGCGCTATAGATCATGTCGAAGATAGAAAGATTCGTACTCGGGAAGCCGAACATTTAGCACATTTATCTCAAGAGTACTATAGTAGATAGACTTGGCAAACCTAAATTTGCTTCTCTACAATATCCATCTTAGCTCTCACTTCATCCTCTTTGAATCTATGCATAAGTTTGATGACCTTGGATGCCAATTCAGGACGCTCTTCCTCCTCACCAGAACTTCTAATATGAATCTGAGAAGCATGTTAGCCTTCCACATCAGTGGACCAGCATCTAACCTACCACAGGGGTGTCAAATTCATATAGATTCTTCCAATGAGCTCCCTCGGGAGTCATAACATCTATCTCCTTGTATAGAAACGGTCTAGCGTCCCAAACATTCGAAAGCGTCTGTTTTGCGTTGGTGCAAAGAGAGCAATTGGCTCGTGTGAAAAGTGTAATGCGGCAGGCTGCCTGGGAAAATAGTCTCGCAGTTGGATACATCATCTACTAAAGATCAAATACTCATAAGTCGAATGTTTCCTGCAATATTGTGATGGATGTCAGGTAGAAATGTTTTGATGAAGCTCGACTAAGGTTACCAAGCGGCCGCTCGCCCCGCCCGCGTCCAAAAAAGTACTGTACATCGATCTTTCTAGAAACCGAAGCTCGAGATTCAAGTTCCTGGCCTTGCATCTTATGCTAGTAAAATTAATTTCTTCTTTTTACTCACCAAACTCATTTCACAATGGCCCAAAAATGCGTACACCAGTCGTGTGGGAAGATGTTCACCGATCCAGAAGAGGAGTGTCTTTACCATCCTGGTCCCCCGTACGTACCTTACCTCCAAAAGCCATTCCTAACGTGAGAATGAATTTTTATGCTGATATATGAGCTATGTAGTATATTCCATGAAGGTCAAAAGGGTTGGAAATGCTGCAAACCCCGTTTCCTAACCTTTGACGAGTTCATGAACATCCCACCATGCACCACTGGTAAACACTCTACCACCGACATCCCCCCAACGCTCGAAAAGAAAGCAGTCGACCCCTCAGACGCTGCAACTCCCGTCTCCAGCAAACCATCAACTCCAGCTCCAGAAGCATCGCGCGGACCTGTCTCTGCCCCCCAATCCACAGCTACCCCGCCTCCTCCCCCACCAGAGTCTGAGGATGACGATCCCAGCCTTGAGATTCCGAAAGGCAAGATATGCCGGCGCCGAGCATGCGAAGCTTCATATGAAGGCAAACAGCGCGAGGGAGAGATGTGCGTTTTCCATCCTGGTGCGCCAATTTTTCACGAAGGAAGCAAGGGCTACACATGTTGTAAACGGAGAGTGTTGGAGTTTGACGAGTTTATGAGGATTGAGGGCTGCACGACAAAAGATAGGCATTTGTTTATTGGAAGTGGAAAGAAGAAGGGTAGCAATGCTAGTGGCGAGGAGATGTTGGAAACTGTTAGGTACGTTTATACTAAGCGCTGGGGAATGTGTTTTGTGTTGACATGAGATGGTATAGACATGACTTTTACCAAACACCAACTACAGTTATCGCCTCCTTCTTTTTGAAGAAAATCAACAAGGAAAGCGCAAAGGTGGTGTTCTCTCCCACAGAACTAACTCTCGATCTCCCAACCACCGATGCTTCTCCTAAGCGGTACAAGAGTACAATTCCTTTATTTGGCGCCATCGATACAGAGGCCTCGACATTCAAAATCATGGGTACGAAGCTAGAGGTGTCGTTTGTAAAAGCCGACGGGGCATCATGGCCGGTTCTTAGAAGTGACGAGCAGAGAACTGGAGAGATCATCCAAGTTGGTCGTGCTGGGCGGGCTTGATGGTCTTGGATTTATAGATTTGCTACATCAAATAGCATATATGAAATTAGACGAGCTTTACGAATAAATAAAAAGCGTCCGATCAACTCCTGAACCTAGCTCCTCCCGACGTACTTTCTAGATTGTAGCACATCAATGGTAGACCCTTTTAAAAGGTAGATTATATCAACAAGTGCAAGTATTTGAAGGCTCTTGGTCATAAATACTAAACCACAAGCCTGCTTTTATTCCTGTGTACAATACGATATGATCAAGAATTTACCGCTTGGCTAGAAGCAACATCCTGCAATTGTTTTTTCAAAATATCAAATAGTTAAAAGCAAGAAGGTTGTAAGTTTCATTCAAACTCCAACTTTTGTTGGTCCTAGTCTCTGAAAACACTATCATAAATCTAAATAAGGGATGAATAGTCGTAGAGCGCCGGTGGTAAGAGTGCCGTCGGGTCAGTGATACCCACATGTGCGCCACATTTTCCAAGACTCGTTTCCATGAGGCTCATATGTAGTCAGTGAAATGTAACAATCCCAGTTTACAGTCCATCTTCAGTCCTACAAGTAGGTCAGGAAACGTAAAACGAGAACAGTCATTTTTCTCTTTGCAGTCATTAGCGCCTGAACAAACATTGATAACTTCTCCATTGGAGAAGGTTTGGCAAGAGACTCTAAGTAAGACTGCATGATTCAATTGAAGAAGAAAAGAAACAGATTTTCAAGATGCGAGGTTTCTTTTATGGCGGCGGTGCACGGACTCCCACCACTGACTTGGCGCGCTAGTCTCGTGCCTGAAAGCTGGTAAGGCTGTTATATTTTGGCGCCAACACTCTCTGAGCTTGTTGATACAACGAGACTTTACTCATACTTCCACGTTTTGGTGTGAGAAACTTTGTGTCTATTGCTTGAAAATGGCTCCTATGACGCGAAGTAGTGCGTTGGTACCACCAAGATCTGATCTGCTACACCAAGTAATTTACTCTGTTCATATTGAAGGCCTGCAACTAACTGGTTCTTCTTGCTAGAATTCACGACAAGCTAGCTGGCAATTTGTAGGGGTATGTGCCAAAGGCTATTCCGGCCGCAGCTTCAAGCTAACACATATCTCGATAGTCCGATGTAGGATCTGAGCGGGAGGTATCTGAAGAGCCTACCTCATCCTACGATGAAGGAGAAATGGCCTATGAAGATGGCGAAGGGGAAGAGGAAGAAGGTTCGCATCGCATAGTGGAGCTTTGCCCACACATACCGGATACTTAGCCACTAACCATGCATTCCTAGAATACGATGAAGCGTCGCCTTTAGAGAGCGCAGAGGACAATGAGGATATTCTACACCCGCTTCGTGAGGCCGCAAACAGAGTTGGACGAGAAGTCGAGCGGTTCGCAGAAGTTTTGGATGAATACAACCCTGTGAGGGCTTCGGATGATCTTTCTGATCTTGAGACGACGTTTGGATTGGTCAATGGATATAGTAAAATCGCGGCGGAGACTCTTAGAACATTACGCCATCGGCATGGGAAAGAGAAGAGAAAGAATCAGATAGAAAGACGGAGAGCAGATACGCGTGGATCTAGAAGCACTGACGATAGCGATGAAATGGAAGTAGAGGATTTTCCTGACCACGAACACGGATCCTCTCGGACAACGGTAGAAGATCTCGAGCGATGGGAAGCAGAGACCAGGACTTGGGATTTGTTACAGCGACTACTAGAAGTTCGACAGATGGAACCTGCCAAAGATGAGGAAGTTAGAATTTCACCGGTTCACCAGTTTTCGACAGAGAGCGAGGTTTGGGGCAATTTCTTGAAAAGTGAGCCATTAGCAATTGAACGCAAGACGGTATTGGAATGGTTGAAGAGCGCGGCTGATGAATCTGGGGAGGATATTGACGAACTCGTTAAGGATCTACAACAGAACGCAGATAGAGGTGATATTGTGGCTCATGGATGGATACACACCAAGTCAACTATAAAACAGCGAAAGCTGCTTCATGCCTGGCCACAAGCTCTTGATCCATCGTCTGCCGAAGTCTCCAGAGTGCACCTTAATGCTTCGAAAACTGAGCCTTTGATTACACAACTAGATCCAGACGCCATGACCCGTCAAAACCGCAAACTAGAAACACCGGACCAGTCTTTCGCTCGGTCAATCTCTTTAGGCTGTTATGAATTGCTCCGCCGAGGACGAAGCTTGGAAGATATCAAAGAATTCTGCAGTCAGCGAACAGAGCTATGGAGAGCAGTTAGCATGTCTGGCTTCCCGGGAGATTTTGTGCTTGAAGGAGACGAGTCGGAGAATCCTGTGGCTGCTGGTCTCTGGCGGCGAATGTGCTTTGCTCTTGCACGTAAAGGAGGTGGCGACATATTCGAACGAGCTGTTTATGGGATTTTAAGCGGTGATATTCAGAGTGTAGAGCCTGTGTGTAAATCGTGGGACGATTTCTTATTTGCACACTACAATGCTCTGCTTCGCACCCAGTTTGACAATTACCTGCAGCAGCATTATTCCGAGCCTGCCTTCACATCCAACTTTTCAACATTTGAAGCATTCGATGCTGTGCAGTTCCATGGAGATCCACAGGAAACCGGCAGAAAGCTAATTGAAAGTCTGAAGTTGGATTCAAGGACATCGACCGAAACTTTGAATCCTATGAACATGCTTCAAGGGGTTCTCATTGCGGATCAATTCGAAGATTTTGTCTATCAACAAGGATTAGCGTTGTCAAAATTTGCAAATGCGAATGGTCTTTCAAATCTTATTCCTGCAACAAAAGAGCGACCTGAAAATGAGGATGTTACCAGATACATTACGATGGACGATCATGACAGCTTGAGAGTTTTAGTACATATGCTGCTCATTTATAAAAGTACTGGCTTGGTATTTGGTCCACATCGTCAACCTATTGTCGAGAATATCATTGTCTCATATGTTAGCTTCCTAAGATTGGCTGGCAAAGAAGAGCTCATACCTCTCTATTGCTCGCAGCTCTCAGGGAATCGTAGATATGCAACGCTAAGCAGAAACCTGATCGACGTGATCAATCCAGAGCAGAGAACAACTCAGATCCACCTAATGAAGAACCTCGGATTAGATGTCCAAGAATTCGTGAGTTTTCAGGCACGCTATCTTATGCGTGACTACCAGGATCTGGAAGAGGATTATCCTGCTACTGAGTTCAAGATGATGGAGCTCGACCCACGATCAGATGGAACGGGGAGAAGAATAATTCCGGACTTCTTTGGGAAAGACCCAGATGCGATTGAAAGAGTTGATATGCTTCTAATTCGAAGTCTTGAATGGTTTCTACTTGTTGATGGGATGTGGAGCGAGACCTTCAAGTTTGGCACCATGATATATCTACGTTTTTTTAGTAAGTTTACAGCGAGATAGTACTTTCTGGAGTAGATGCTGACATTTTACAGAACACATACACTTGAATGCGGCCCGCAAGTTGGTCGAGAGAGTACGGGCGGATACAATTGCTACTAGCAAGACACGTAGACTTATTGGCGAACGCCTGGACTTTTATGGACTTGAACTGGAAGGCGAGGATGAGGATATGACCGAGGTTCTAGATGGAACAGCTGATCAAAAAAGACTGCTCAAGAAGCATCTTGTTGCGGAAGCAAAGAATTTCAGGGAGCTTGAAGCATTGATCCTTGCGTTAGATGGCATGGAAACTGTCGCTGGTCATGCTGTAATTATGTCAGAGTATGTCTGTTTATCAATATGTGACGGTTCTATACTAATTTGCACCACTAGGAACTCTGTAGACCCCATGCACAAAGACTGGAGGCGACAAATGGCTGTTGAAATTATGCCTGCTAAGGACACCGTCGTGCCACTGCTGAAAGGCTGGTTACTGACAAGTCAGGAAGGCAAGTCACATGCATTGTGTGGAAGTATTTAACTCTAATTGTTTTACAGAAGTGCCAGAATTTGAGCAGCTAAGAGAGGCATACCTTCCCGATACTGTTCTAGCTTATATTTTCGCCCTCCAACTTGGTGGGACTGCTCTCACTCGGGATCTTCTTATGGAGTGCATGGATCTTTCAACACTTATAGCAGATAAGGACTCGGATTTGCTGGCTCTGTTTATTAAGTTAAATAGGCTGCCAGAATTGGTAGAGGCGTTAGCAAAAGCTAGCAAAACCCTCCTTCTGGTCAATGCTGGGCAGCGAAAGCAAACGGGGTCAAAGGGAAAGAAGTTAAGACAAAAGGGATGGACGACGGGTATATGGAACGTGGAGCCTTAGGGTATGGAACTGGGCTTTGGGCATATAATGTGAGAAGGAAAATCGATCGGTTCATGTGCCAATTTAGAAATTGGTAATGAGCCATCGCTGAAGTGCGGCTAGATTCTGAAATCTATGGTTCTGTATGATAATATCTGAAGAAGTGCTCTTGGGTGCCATAGGAGTATGCAATAGAGGCTTTAGATCTATTGACACTATTGAGCGGTTGCGCTTGAGTCCGCATTGTGTCAAACTCTGTGATACAATTACGCCTACGACTCAGTTCGGCCTGGAAGGTGATTGTTTTGTAAAGGTCCATGTCGCACAAGACTAGTACGAGCAAACTTGCAGGTGTACCACCGTAATCGTCTTCTCGCGGCTGGGGCCAGATGCAAAAGGGCACTTTACAAAGTGATTGCAAATCTAGTAAATACGCAAAGCTGTTCTAGATAATTAAAAGGATAAAAATGGTTAAATGTAATGCTCAACATCAAACTACTCGGTATTGATTGTCATTGAAGCTGAATCTCTCCGCTCCTCTCCTTCTTGTTCTCAGTGGCCAGCCAGCCAGCCCGCCAGCCACCGGGATGTTGATGTGACGGTTTGACTGGCTCGAGGCATAT
>Ga0247734_1003122_pt1 | contig 10044 bp, 8 predicted proteins | sample UWRJL103311B2_FD_180933 | JGI IMG/M metagenome (GOLD analysis project Ga0247734, IMG submission 180933) | Plant litter microbial communities from Arlington Agricultural Research Station in Wisconsin, United States - UWRJ-L103-311B-2 | ecosystem: Environmental > Terrestrial > Plant litter >... | reverse complement strand
GGGGGGATATGTAGATTTTATGTCCCTCGGTGTGTAGCATGTTTGGCGGGCGGGTCCTCAGATCGACCAAAGCCCCAAGCCCGAAGCCCAACCAGCAAAGCAAGCATTCATTCACTCACTCACTCACGCAATTAAATTAATCGAATCAATCGAATCCAGGGGGGGGCAAAAAAGACTTCCTCGGTAATGGCGTTCTCGCGTGTGTGTTTATTGGCCTTTATCGGTCTAGTCTCTACAGGAGTAACTTTTTTACTTTCTAGTGTCCCCCATCTAGTTTCTACCGCCCTTTCTTCTTTTCTTCCTTCCTTCCTTCAAGTTCCGAAGTTTTGTGGTGGACGACAGTACGAAAGCACGAAAATACTGTTAACCAAAAATAGAGAAAGAGAGCTGTATACAATGCACAATAATTGACCAATCGTTTTAGCCTGTTTCGTTCTTTGCAGAAAGGTTTCTAAGTTTGAAGGGTCTCTCTTCAGCCCTTCTACTTCTGCCACCACCCATCGGAGGAACCTCATCTCGGCGTGCACCCCAACGGCAACGGCGTGAACGAGGGGGGGGATGGAGTGATATGCGGGTCATACCACCACGGACGGTTCGATTTTGCAGCCAGAGATGATTAGATACTACATTACTTCTTCTATTGTGTTGATTGATTGATTGGTTGGTTGGTTGGTTGGTTAATCGTGATCGTTGGTGAGGACCTACCTAGGTTTCTTGGCTGTTGGTGCAATATAAAATATATATCTACCTGTTTGTATACCTGGGGGGGACTAGCTTAAAAACCAACCCAAATGATCCAGTCCAATCGAATGCAATGCAATCGCAATCAACATCACCATCACCATCACCATCTCATTACTAGTTCCACCCACATACATTACATACATATAATATATGATCTCTCTCCATTACAATGTATTCCTGGTCCTAGTAGGAGGTGGGTGTGTTCTACCAGACTACCTACTCCCCTCACCCTCCCAGCTGACCTGTGTTCTCCAACCAATGGCAATATGAATGGTGCAGTACAGCACAGGGTCAGCAGTAGAAGAAGAAGAACATGGCGTTGCTGACCTTCAGCTCGTTTCGTGGTGACAGCTAGGTGTTGTTATTAGTGTTAGGGTCCAACAGCTTGCCTCACCGCCAGAACCGTGTAACACCAGTCTCCTTCAGCCGCCACTGTGACTGCTCCTCCTCAGAGCCTCAGAGCTTCAGAGCCTTACAAAGTACTATAGCGCCTAGAAGAAGGAGAAGGAACTCTCGCTCTAGCACCAGTGCTGTAGTTAAATAATACGCAGTCGTGGCTACACAGTCCAGCAGTGTAGTATTATTATTAGTAGTAGTACTGTACTATACAAACTTACACCACCACCACCACCACCACCACCGCCATTTCTCACATGCCAAATTGGACAAGCAGATGATGCGATGCACATGCGTGGAACTGTCCTTCCTGTTCCTGCGGAACAATGCCATCCCTCATGCCAATCAGGGACCAACTACAAAGTGAGATAGATCGCTTTCCAAATTCACCTCACCTCACCTTACCTCACCTGCAAATCGTGGGAAGAAGCGACGTTGGATTGGCCAATCACATCTCATGGATCTAACAGGGGTGTTCCGCATTTGATTTGTTGAGCTCAACAAAAGATCCATGGATGTGATTGGCCAGCACTGATCCTTCCCACGAGACGACGGTACTGTACTGTAAGTCTGTAAGAGGATACGCAGCAGATCCTTTGAAGCGGCTGCTCTTGGAACTGAGGGAAAACGTGGGGACGCTTCCCCTTCTTTTTCCACTTGCTTTTGCAAACCCCCTCCCTTGCACAATTTGCATGTGAAAGTCGATGTGGGCACTAATACACTACAGTAATGCACTAATAATATAAGAGGCACGGACTGAGGTGTTGTTGATGATGTATGTATTGACCAGCGCTGGGAATTCTCTTTCCTGCTCCGTCAGTAGCGGACAATTAACCCTCCTCTATGCTGTACCGCAAGGTTTCCTCTGGGCATACTGACGCCTATTAAACACTCGAAGCCATCGAAATTCGATACACTCCAGCTATTTACCTTTTATTTGAAATGTAAAATATTCCAGCTCTCGAATTGTGTCACACCTGGTGATGGATGCAGTCAGATAAGACGGTTTCTTAGAGTTTACGAGTTTGCGCGTTTACGACTTGCACATCATACATAGATTAGATAGCCTTTGGTCGTCAAGGTTAAATTCAAATCTAGCAGGCAGGCAAGTAAGCTCGTAGGACAACTTGTGGCACGCACAGTCCGAGATACGCCATATTGTCTCCTCAACATCATAGCTCGGAGTTTTGAAACTATTATAGCCAGCACCACACGATCATCACTACATCCATTCCACGCATCTCAATTACTTCGAACCTTCCAATGCAACCAAAGAAAGAACCTCAGGTCACAATCGGTTCCCAGGATTGATAGCAAGAAAGAGAGCTCGTCCCCAGGTGGGTACAAACACATCATAACATTCAGCGTTCAAGTCTCTGCGATATCGATCCGATCAACCCTCCAGCCCGGCCAAAAGCCGAAGCTTTTGTTCCGGACAGTACAATATATGTGCTTTGATTTGTAAATGTCGAACCAAAAAGGCTACGAATATGTGGCACAGTACAAAATAGTAACCTTGATGAAGAAATCTAAATTGTATGACGTATACTCCACAAAGCCTCTATGTAAATTACTGTTTACCATCCTGCCTTTCGTCTAACATGAGCAACCTGTAAGGACTCGATTGCACAATATTACTGGAGGCTACCAAAGCCTTGCAAACATAGGGCACACCCGAATCCATCAAAAACTACGGTATATAGCTAGCAAGTTGCAGCAGATATAAAACGCTATAGTATGGGTAGGAATTATTGCTCGTCAAAGAAGTTAGTACTAGACTGATAATAAATACGGTTAGAGGGGGAATTGACAGTAACAGAACTGGCATTGAAATGGGTAACAAAAATATAAATGACGAGAAGACGCGGCTTGAATAGTACCATTACTCTCTTAGAACTTACTAGACCGTTCTCATCTTTCCTACACACAATTGCACAAAACACAGAGCATGAAATGGTATACAAGACTGATCTTAACCTCTTTTGAAAATATTTGATTTTACATTTGTACAATTCTTTAGACGCCAATCCCATGCATACGCATTCCATCTTCAGCGTGGTATTGTACAGATGAACCCAGATCATCAAGCCAACAAAGCATCCAGCCCTCGTCAGCAATTCGCCTATTTCGGCCACTTCTTCCATCCACGGCCATGACCTCTCTGGTTCCAAATATTAGTATTGTTCACCAAAATCTCAAGCGTTCTTAGGGGAATACACACCTCTTTCCATGTCTGGATCATCTGCGGCATCTCCAACATCGCTTGTCTGCGCTTCTCCAACCTGAAAGAATAGTCAGTAAACTTTTCCTCTATAATGTATTACCAAGCTCCAAATCAAGCCCGCGAGCCAGGTAAAAACATACCGTCCCTTCAACGTCCGTTCCGATTCTTTTCCCTTAACACGCTGCCCAACACCTGTCCCCTTAACCCTCAGTCCGTTCTCTGCCCGTCTCCGCATCCTCTCTTCTGTTCCCTTTACCGTATGCGGCAGCAGGTCCTCTACCCCAGCCTTCCGTGCCAGCTTTACGATCTCTGCCTGTCTCCTTAATGAGAATACAGGATCATGTCTCTTGCCGGTCACAGGGTGCTTTTGGCATTTGAATGGATTGGGAAGGGTTGGCGGTGCCTCTTCTGATGCAGTTGAGAGGATGGCCTGCGGTGGGTATCGCTGGAAGAATCGTAGCAATCGAGGATGTAGGCTACGTGCCAGCTCGATGAGTTGTTTCGATTCTGGCACCAGATTGGCCATTGTGTTTGAATTGCCTTTTAGAAATGTGTATTTCAATGTGCTGCTGTCTGGTTGATGGAATTGATTAAGGTTTTGCCAAGATTCGCCTCATTTTGCAGCCTTGTCCAGGTCCATCCGACTTAGGAAATCTTATAACATTCAATCGACGGCAGCCTTCTGTCAATCAGTCAAATATCATCAGAAACCTTCGCGCATCAAGGCTCAACACTCTTGAGTGACAACCAATATAATAAAGTACAAAAAATGGAAGCCTATGCAAATGGACACACAAATGGCGACTCTATCCCACCTCCTCCCCCAGATGCCGTACCTCCACCACCACCCAGCTCATTCGCGCCACCTCCTCCCAGCGACCTGCCTCCTCCTCCTCCGTCAGACTTTTTACCCCCGCCTCCAGATGAGCCGGTGAAGAAGAAGAAAGGATGGGGCGCTCCACCTCCGAGCCGCGGACCGCTCAGTATCGAGGATATCCTCAAAAAGAAGAAAGAGGCTGATGAAGCTGCATCAAAGGTATGTATCCAGCCCCAATTTAGTGCTTTTGGCAGCAATGTTCACAAATTCTGTCTAGTATCTTCCGGTATTCTTACTAATTGTTTAATTCTACAGCCTAAATTTTTGTCTAAAGCTGCGAGGGAGAAAATAGCACTCGAGAAAAGGGCAAAGGAAGTCGAAGAACAAAAGCGGAAACTCGAGTCCGAACGAAGCGGCGCTTTGCCTTTTGGAAATAGTAGCAATGGAAATCAGGGCGGAAGAGGGTCGATTGAAAGACATTCCAATTCTGATCCAAAAGCTCGTAATTCATCTTCAGTTCCCACCGGCCCCAGGTCGATGCGGAATGGTGATGCTCAGCCGCCCAGCTCAGGACCTGGACGAAACACAAACAAACCTAACGATATGCCACCGCCTACGAGGCCTTCTGTTACGGGAAAAGCCTCACTGGCAGGTGAGAAGCGTCCTGCCAACGGCGACGACACACAAGCTGCACTGATCCGTACACGCTACATGGGTGCGGAAACCAATCAGTCCACATTTTCTGCTAAGAAGAAGCGACGGAGAACAACTGAAAAGAAGTTCAACTTTGAGTGGAATGCAGAGGAGGATACGAGTCCTGACTACAACCCTATCTACTCTACCCGTGCTGAAGTTAGTCTATATGGTCGTGGTCGACTTGGAGGCTTTGCGGAAGATGTAGGGGAGGAAGGTGCCATGAAGTATGCTAAGGTGCTGGAGGAACGAGATAAAGAGGCCGGTGGTGCGAGAGCAAGGGAAATCATGGAGATGGAGAGAAGAAGAAAGGAAGATGCTGGCGGAAGAAATTCCCTGGACAAGCACTGGAGTGAAAAGAAACTTGAACACATGCGAGAAAGAGATTGGCGTATCTTTAAAGAAGATTTCAATATCAGTAGCAAAGGAGGATCGATCCCAAATCCAATGCGCAATTGGCAAGAGTCTAACCTACCAAAGAGATTGCTGGACATCGTTGCTCAGGTCGGATACGATGAACCTTCTGCCGTGCAAAGAGCTGCAATACCGGTTGCCTTACAGAATAGGGATCTAATCGGTGTAGCAGTGACAGGTTCCGGAAAGACTGCCGCTTTCTTGTTACCTCTACTCGTCTACATATCGGAGTTGCCACCATTGAACGAGTTTACAAAGAATGACGGTCCTTATGCCATTATTCTTGCGCCAACTCGTGAATTGGCACAGCAAATTGAACTGGAGGCTAAGAAGTTTGCCACTCCACTTGGATTTACCTGTGTCAGTCTTGTTGGTGGTCATTCTTTGGAAGAGCAGTCCTTCAACTTACAGAATGGTGCTGAGATTATTATTGCTACCCCAGGTCGTCTGGTGGATTGTATAGAAAGACGGGTGCTGGTTTTGGGGCAGTGCTGCTACATCATCATGGATGAAGCCGATCGTATGATCGATATGGGTTTTGAGGAGTCGGTAAACAAGATTCTCGACGCGCTTCCGGTCTCGAACGAGAAGCCTGACACCGATGAAGCTGAGGATGCACAAGCTATGAGTCTTCGCTTGGGCAGGAAAGACCAGTATAGACAAACTATGATGTACACGGCTACTATGCCTCCTACAATCGAAAAGATCGCAAAGAAGTATCTGCGAAGACCTGCGATAGTTACCATCGGTAATGTTGGAGAGGCCGTCGAGACTGTCGAACAGCGTGTCGAGTTTGTGTCGGGTGAAGAGAAGAAGAAAAAGCGTCTGCAGGAGATTCTCACATCAGGAGAGTTCCAGCCGCCAATGATTGTCTTCGTGAATATCAAGCGAAACTGCGATGCTGTTGCACGAGACATCAAGCATATGGGATTCTCATCCGTCACCTTGCATGGTAGCAAGACCCAAGAGCAGCGTGAGGCAGCATTGGCATCTATCCGGAACGGCACTTGTCAAGTTCTTGTAGCCACTGATCTTGCCGGTAGGGGTATCGATGTATCAGACGTCAGTCTAGTTGTTAACTTCAACATGGCTACCAATATCGAGAGTTACACTCATCGTGTTGGTCGTACTGGTCGTGCTGGTAAGAGTGGTGTGGCAATCACATTCTTAGGCAATGAGGATTCGGATGTCATGTACGATCTTAAGCAGATGCTGAGCAAGAGCTCGATCTCACGTGTCCCCGAAGAGCTGAGGAAACATGAGGCCGCGCAGCAGAAATCCACTAGGAGTGGTGGTGGGCAGAAGAAAATCGAAGAGTCGTCTGGGACGCGAGGAGGCGTAGGCGGTTGGTAGAATAGATAGACTAATGTCAAAGGATTTATGAGCAAGAGCTTATCGTTCTGTCGCCCCTTTCCCTCCAATGAAGGCAATGTTATGTTTTGCCATGACTTTCAAAATACAATAATTCTCAACATCCCTTTCAGTATGATATTCTTCTTATTTCATCTTTGTTTTTTTTTGCTTTTTTTGCCATACTGAGGACCACTCAAACCTGCATCCTATCGCAGAGAGATATATATGCAAAGGCAGCAAACAATTATAAAAAGCATGTCTCGGTTTTTGAAAAGAGAGAGGACAGCAGCAGAAGTTTTCGTATTTCGCAAGTGATTTTCAACCCATATTGATTGTTTATCCTTCCTTCTTCTCTCAAAGAGCAATTGGGGATCTTAGACCCTTACTTGATCCCCGAGTTTCTCTTTTGCTTGCAAAATTTACTTAATTAGTTAGTTTCCTCATTTATACTCCTACACCCCAGGAGTTCTCCATCTACAGCAAAAAAGGCTCGGCCAAACAAATAAATTCTGAACTTATTCTCGCTATACTCCGCGTCTCTACAGGCCGATCGGGCCATCGACTCTTCTCTTTCATTCATTTCTACTACAGCCCGCCGAGGAGGACGTCCAGTTACTCCTTACAGCGAAGCGAAACGAGAGCTCCGGAAGGGCTGCAATAGAGCCCTCACTCCATTTAGACTATTTTACTGCATCTCGAGTAAGTCCTGCGTAATCTTCTTCCTTTTGAGTTTAGTGCTAGCTATTCTTTTCCTCTTTTTTTCTCTCTTTTCTTTTTGGGCTGCGCTTCTTCACCTTATTTTCCCTATGACTCCGTCAGAGCAGATCCTTAAAACTCAAGGGGCTCTCTTGCTTCTCAAGGGGCTCTCTTGCTTCTCAAGGGTCTCTCTTACTCATATCTCAAGCGAGCTCTTTCTCCTTCTTTCGATCTCTATTCACTCTTGCGTAGCCTTCTTCGCTTGAGTCATCTATTACGAATTGTATCAACACTTTCTTCTGATATTCACTCTTCCTGAACGACAAGCTTCCCCTAGCAGGACTATACCTTAGGAATACATACTTATCTTGACCAAGCTACACACTATCTCTTTCACACAAACTTCTTCTCTATTAGCTTTACCTTCTTCAACACTCATTCTTACATTTATCAGTTTATAGCAAATAACCCCATATCTCTTCCGCATTATCAGCTCTGGAACCTCCCAAGTCTTCCCATTTACGGCCTATTCATCAAGCAAGTATACAGCTCTATCAGCATTCATTACTATTTTCCTTAGCTTCGTGAAACAAGAATACTGACTGGATGGTCTTCAGGTTCAGAATTTACTGTCTCGTCATCAACTATACCTGATTCCTAAGACTACTCGACTCACTTGGTAAATGTGTTTCCTCTATTGGCTGACACCCAAGGTTTTCGGTTCATACTTCATCTCCCTCAGATTGCCGCTTCGTTTTTGCTAACTGTGTTTCTTTTAGCCATGGATCGCCCACACCTTCCACAGCGATCTACAATTAATCAAGCACCCAATGATGACGCAAGTCAGGCTGGCTCCGTGGTAGAGGAAATCGGTAGCATCCCGACCAGCGGTCGATTCCCAGAAACGCGCAAGAGGCCTTGCGAAGAACCATCCACTGAGGAAATCTTTACGAAAAGGATCAAAGATGTTCAGCGAATCAGCGAAGTTGAAGGTAAGAGCCTAGCCTCAACTCATGGTATTTGTAAAAAGATTGACATGGCTTAGAAGAATGCGTCGGTGATTTAGATCCCCTGGATCCCAATCGGATTGCCTCACTGTACCAGACGCAGAATAAAGCGCAGTACGGGCAGATAATCAAGTTGAGAAAAAGAATTCAGGAGTTAGAAAAAAGCAACGAAGATAGTGTAAAAGCGCTTTCCGGAGTTTCTAACGAGCTGGGCGCAACGAAGAAGCTTTGCGACGAAAACCTAAAAATAGTTAATACACAGAGGTTGTTGATTGAGAGTACGTGCTTATTATTCTCATACTTACTCCGACTCTTCACTAACTAAAAGATTACAGAGCAAGATGCTGAGATAAACCTTCTCCAGAAGACGAGTTCCGCTGCACAGTCAGATAGCAGCAAGCATAAGCTTGCAAAGGAGAAAATGCTAGCAGAAATCCGGAAGCTGCGAGATAACGAGGTATTAAGCCAGCAGGCGATTGGAGAGCTCGAGACGAGATTAGAAAAAGAGAGCGGCAGAATAAAGGAGATGAGCAAGAGGATTGCGTGCCTTGAGAAGGAGAAGGTGTCTGCTCGGGATTGTTCTAATAAGAACAAGCGAAATAACGAAACGCTCCGTAGGGAAGTGAAGGTATTGGAGGAGAGGAACAATCTCCTAGAGCAAAGCCAGGCTCCCGTAAAGACCGAGAATCACAAACTCAAAGCAGAGTATAAAAGGCAATTGAAGAAAAGGAAACGGCCCAAACGCTTCTGGGTGAGGAAAAGCTTAAGAATGGAAAGTTGCACAAGGAAATGGAGAGTATAGAGGAATGGAAGCTCCAGATGAATCGGTTAGCAAGCCTTGGACCAGGGAAATGGAAGACGGGTAATACGGAAGGATAATTGATTTTGTAGCTATTCACATACCCAAAGAGAGGAATACACAGCGAGATTTTAACCTCACTTGCTTACGCAAGTTAACATAATTCAAAGGCTTGTTGGGCTTGAATTGCATTTACTCCCCAGACCGAGAGGTCAGATGATTAGAACAGTAGAGAGCCTCTCGCCAGATATATCCCATAAACTCCTACAAGGTACAACGCCTTTATAGCTTTCTCCCGGCCCAATAATAGCCGTATCAAGATAGCTCAGAATTACATCATCTATGCCTTTCTTAACAAAGCTGAGTGCATCTTCTCTCCACCTGCTAGATATCGACATTTCATCGGAATATGCAATAGTAAGAACAAACTGCTCAGTACTCTTGTACGCACATCTGTAGATCGTCCAAGAGCCATCTTTCGCCCTCACATCCACCTATAATATAATCAGCACACCCCATCAGGAATTCAACATGAAAAACTCACAGTGACCGCGGCACCAGCAATACCCAAATGAGCATGCCACTCAACATCACTTGCCCGAGGCAGTTCTTCCACCTCGACCGTAAAAAACGGAGGGATTGCCGCTGCACCACCGCCTTCGCTGCTCGACACCCAATCCCAGTCCGGCAAACTAGTGTCTACCTTGCCGCCAGTGCGAACTTCCATACCGGCATAGAACTTCTCTTCCCACAGATCGCGCTCTTGGCCATCGTCGGATTCGGCTTCCGACGGCGGTGGGGCGTGAAGTCGAAGCCATGCCTGACCGGTTATGCGTGCTCGCTGCTGGACCTGGGCGAGGGAGCCATGGGGGAGGTAGGCGGCGGCACTGGTCCACCATGT
>Ga0247734_1003120_pt1 | contig 10047 bp, 12 predicted proteins | sample UWRJL103311B2_FD_180933 | JGI IMG/M metagenome (GOLD analysis project Ga0247734, IMG submission 180933) | Plant litter microbial communities from Arlington Agricultural Research Station in Wisconsin, United States - UWRJ-L103-311B-2 | ecosystem: Environmental > Terrestrial > Plant litter >... | reverse complement strand
TGCATGTAAGCAAGAATAAACTCATGCTGCGATCCTTCAAGAAACTTTCTATGCTCCAGACGCGTGATTTGGCAGAGCTGAAGCTGTTCAAAGGTCGAAGATCCCTCGAGCGCTTGACAGTACTCCTTGATAGCGACGTAGGATGTTCCCAATGGGAGAAGAGTACTGCCGCAGATAATCATGTCCTCTGGGTTCAAATCGACTGAGAAAGAGGTCACGAAGTTATCGTCAGATATTTCTTGACAGAAAATCAGATGCGAGCTTACGTTTGTAGTCTCCTAAACTCTTATCAGCTGGCGTTGGAGCACTGCTGATTGGAAGCAGAGTGCTTCCGGAGACTATCATGGCGTCTGGATCAACTACACAAGAGGGTCAATCTTCGACGTAATAATGAGAAATCTCAATACGCACGTAGTGTCCCATCCAGGGGAGTAACCGCGCGCTGTTGTCTGTCTGATTCATTGCCTTCCTCACGGCGTGACAATATTGCCCTAAGCTCGCCAATCTCTTCTTCTTGTTCCTTTAGAAGCTTCTTGGCTTCGTCCAGCTGTAGCTCTCATTAGCGCAAATCAAAGGCCTTTCAAAGTAGGCTGTGACAACCTTTGAATTTAGGTCATGTTTACCAATTTGCAGGCCCTCCCCAATTTCGCTCTGCTGTGGCAATAATTCCAGGCGAGTACTGATAGAATGGGGCGGGAGTGTCACGTCATCGCTGAGCATAGTTGAACCCATTATCTGGACTCAGGGTAATAAGCTGAACGCAATGATGTGGAGGAAGAAAGAAGGTTGGCTTTACCTCCGCGACTCTCCGTTTGATCTCCTCCTCCTGCTGTATAGGATTCAGCGATGTTCAATCCATATTTTATTCGAGCTTTACCTTACGCTCCTAGAATGAACGGAATCATTAACGATTCAGTATCAGAAGAGGGATTGTTCAAGTACCTTCTCTCTCGTGTTTTCACGCAACGCTTCAAGCAAGCCCTGCAAATGCGTACGAAACCGACCCATAACAACCTTGATAGGATCGCTCGGGGTGTCTCCAGCTGCCTGAACTAGACTGACATCATCACTATCGTCACTCGGAGCAACGCCATCAGGCTCCACAAGCTCCAGAGCGACCATGTCCCCAGTGTCTGTATCCTCGGAGGACAATATAAGCTGTCCGAAGTCATTGACCACGCGGTAACCCTTCCAGGTCCCACGCTTCTTGGATATGGGACCTAAGGTCACAATACCTCCGCGAAACTTATTGTTTCCGATTCGCAGTCCTTCATAAACCATTCTTGAATACCAATAGCATGAAAATTTGTACATCTTGTATTTTCTTGCAAAACTGGTGACTGTGTTGGCGAGACAAGCAAGATCGATGATCGTAGGTTGCCTGTCCCTCGTCTTGAATTCCAGTGTATACAGAACACTACTGCTCCGATTGAGGTCCAGGTAAATGAAGAACTGTATAGTGTCTGCGCCATCCACCCCGAAACCCTTCGCGATGATTTTATGCTGCATTGTCTGTCGAACAAGGGTTGCGTTCTCAACAAGCCGAGGAGACCGCTGCAGTATGACCGAACGCCTGTAAACACTGCCTCTAGAACCATCTACTTCCATGTAAGCGCATAGAAATTCGTGTTCTGAACCATCCCGGTCCTTTCGGTGTTCCACTTTTGAGATGCGACATTTTACGAGCTGGTCGAAGTCTGCTAACTTCCTTAGCAGGAGAAGGTATGTCTCCACAGGCATCGAGGCACTTTGATTGGGTGTTAGCGTATCACCGCCGGGAATGACATCTTCAAGTAGAACTAAGATAGCGATATTAGCAAAGAAATTAGTGAACTCGACAGATATCTTCACGCACGGGTGTCATCGAGTGCTGATGCCATTTTCCGTTGGGGAGTAGTGTAACCTGCAGGCGAGGTCGAAAGAATTTGGGCTAGCCCCTTATCATACAAGCTGGCTATTTAAGTCTGTCAGCAGATGATGAAGAAAGACGGAAGAGCAGTAAGAACACCCGTGTAGATTCGTCCAGCTCCACACCGCCCGGTTGCTGTTGAATACCATGGCAATTAAAGGCATCACGTACATGCAGGCACATAATCGACCAGGGAAATGAAGGAACGAAACGAGTGAGGTATTCGTAGACTCGTTTCAGGGAGGAACTATACCGAAAATATTCACCAAGCGACGAGAAACCTGGTGCATGCGAACGAAAACATACATATTTACACATAAAACCATAGCTTGTTATAGCAAGAAATCATTGATAGCGCTTATTGTCATGTATCTAGTGTGTGTGTTGGCTTAGGCCCACGAGGCCGAGAGGTGTGCTACAGATCCGAATCTGAATGCTCGTCACGCTGCCCCTATGTCACTCTTCTGCTCAGATAACACGACCCCATCTTCTTTTGCGTGAGTGATCTAGCTACCAGGAACGAGTCTTCGCAGTGTTCATAAAAGGACGAACAGCCATCAATTTAGTTCAACAAGGAAGGACCTTTGTGTTGTACAAAGCTTTCGTGGGGGCGATCCGATGAGTCGCTCACTTTCAACTGTTATTGCTCTCAAATCTGCAAGACTTTATAACCTGCAAGCATCTGCCCTTACAATCAGACAAAACAGTGAGACGCTAACACTTAGTGTGCTGCCTCGTGGTATTCAGGGATTCGTGCATGTTATAGTAATGCCGTTTATAGGTCAACACATTTGATATCAATGCCCGTGGCTTTCAATACGCTCAGAACTTCGCGGCGGATATGAAACTGGAATCAGAAAAGTCGCCACGTTGGAGCAACGGTTATAACAAATGAACAAGACTGGCAAAGGCATGGTAGACGGAGAGTACACACTGTTGTAGACCACTATAGGATAATTTAGCTGGACTCGAGGAGAGTGGGGGTTACTGGATGTTTCTGCTTCTGTTGTTGTTGGATCGACTAAGCGGACTGCCCGTTGATGATATATAGGTGTCATTCCGCCATACATCTCAAGGGATGTTAATAGAGGTCAGCAATGGCTATGTAGAATATCACAATCCAAGCTATTATTATGAGCTGTCTCTCGAGCATGCACGACCGAGAGTTGTCACAGCGGCACGTTTCTCACATGGGTGCCGGTTTCCAGATTGTTGTTACTGTAAATCACTGCCTCAAGGTTGTCATCCAGCCGTGTGGCTGTCCTGAGTGAGGGAAATAGGGGGTCTTTCCGGGAGCTCGTAGTAGCCTGTCGCAGTGAAGCAGACGTTGGAGAGAACATGGCTGCTAGATACGCGATGTGAGTCTTTAATTTACAAATGCTTTATTATTGCGAACGAATTGGGCAATTACTCTGAAATAAGGCTTATGACTCTGAGGCATACGCATAGTAGCTGGCCAGAAGCCGCACAAGTATCTTGACCAAGCGACTCGCCATTATGCACGCTCTACAAGCCTTCGACACTTGTTCTTCCACATCCTCAACTGGAACAACTGCACTGGAACCCAAGCATCTCTTTGCTGCCAACACCACACAACCTCCGCTCTTCCTTAGTATCCTCAGACAACGCCTCCTTCTCAAATTCGTCGCCCCAGGTTCGGAAAGGGTCAATGCACATCTGTGGCAACGATTAGGAAAATTTGACAATAACAAGAACACTATCGCGTACCGATAAGACCCGTTCCAACAGTTTCTTTCCCTCACTGTTGTCCCACTTGGCTCGGACCTCCTGCTCAATGGTTGAATCGTCTTCATCTCGGCTGTCTACTTTCAACTCATTCTCCACCGACTTGATAACCTCCTCTAAAACCCATTGCCTAAGCACAAACCGTGGATTTGCCTTCAGCATGGCCTCCTTCCGTTCACCAGGATCGACCTTGGATTCGGTGATCATGTCTGCGAAGCGATCAAGCCATTCAGACCACTGCTTCCCTGCATTGTCCAGGGGATAAGACGAGGTGGAAGTAGCAATTAGGTCCTTAACGATATCGGCCGTCTCCGCCCCAGGCGTAAAGTGGCACAGGAGTCGGAACACGATATGGAAGTCAAGAGCCTGATCTTTCATTAAGTCCAAAAGGTCTGCTGCAAGCTTTGAAGCATTTGAAGACGGCGGCAGCCCCAATCGCTACGAGAGGAGTCAAACGATGATCGTGAAGAATGAGATGAAAATCTTACCTTGGCCATAAGTTTGCCGTACTCAATGCTCATCTCCTCCTGCACAACCTCTCTTACTTCTGACTCCGTCATATCCATAGCGGCCTTCTTCCAGACGTTGATTTGTTCCTTCCGCTGCTCGACCAAGTACGCCCGCTGACTCTCCAGGCCCTCACGCGTAGCAGCGGATAGGCCTTCCGACGCTGCTGGGGCATCCGGAACAGACGGTACCCAGCCTTCAGTAACTGCAGCTCCTTGCTCCTCCTCTGCTCCGATAATGGGGGATAGTGCGTCACGTAGAGATAGCATCGCATGAACACTTGTCACAGAATCAGTATGTGGTAATACAAGGAAGAGAAAGGCGACATACATGATACTTGGCTGATTCCTGTACGAGTACCGACCACCTTCGTCAGTGTGATTGCATATGTGCAAGGGGTCATATGTGTCCATGAACGCGTAAGGCCCGTAGTCCAATGTTAAGCCCATGATGGATATGTTATCTGTATTCATAACGCCGTGCATGAATCCGTAAACTTGCCATGCAGCCAACATTCTAGCATTTCTCCTCGAAGATTCCAGTACAAGCTCTCGGGCCCACTTGTCTCCGTCGTTTATGTTCAACTTTAGAACTGTCTTGGAGACAAATTCTCCTAGTTGACGCAGTGCCTCATAGTCAGGCTTCTGCGTTCCCCAGCCATAGTCCTGTGGCGGACTAAGAGCTTGGAACGAACCAACACGTATGAACGATTCGGCCACGCGAGTGACGATAGCAGCTGACTCGAGGGTTTCTCGTTCTACAGGGAGGGTGGGAAGTGCAATCATGCTGAGGGACCGCGTGGTAGGTATGCCCAACGCTGCCATAGTCTCAGCTGCAAGGTACTCGCGGATGGAAGAACGGGTGACAGCCAGTCCATCGGCTGTCCGGGAGTAAGGAGTTCGACCAGCGCCTTTGATCTGAAGCTCAATATTGCTTGAGGGGGTTGGACCAGGTGTCACAACTAAATAAAAGCTTCAGTAAAGTCTCTGTATAGTAGACAAATACAGACGCACGAACACTGACTGCTCTCCCATCCCCAAGCTGTCCTGCCCATGTACCAAACTGGTGGCCTGAGTATCGCAGGGAGTAAGGCGCAAATTCGGCATTGGTCAGTAATGCCTTGCCAGACAATATATCAATGAGATCCTCCTTTCCCTCCTGTGATTCAATGTCCAGATTCGGTAGACAGTCATTCACACAAGACTGGGACACAGATAACAAGACTCGTGGCTGGCTGTTCCGCTTCTCATCCTGTGAGAACATCTTCTGTAGCGGCGCATCCGAATTCGCTGGGTGTCGAGCCTCCCTTGCAGACAACCATTTCTCGATATAGCTTGCCTTATCCCTCTCCGCCTCTAATGCTTCTCCCGACCCTTCCTCAGGTGGTCGTATGTCGTAGGGGAAAGAGTAAGGGAACGGCGATACGAAGCTGAAATGAACGTCCGAGTTCATCAGTCGCGATCGTCGCTGGACACTGGGAGTGTTTGCTAGAACCTCATTGATAAATGCGCTGGGGGTCTTTCCGCCCGCTGAATCCGCATTCAGGTTCGCCGGGATAAGAAACTGTGCTTTGGATAATGGGAGGGATGATAGACTGAGTTTGGTGGTGCTAGCCATAATGGACGTGGAAAGAAAGCGCATAGAGGTTCGTAGGATCCACCGCAGACATGGTGGTCGACGATGACCAAGCGTCATCCATCAACACGTGATTACTTTGCACCTCTTTTTACAACAAAGACTGAGGAGCTACAGTATTCACCCACTCCTCTGGACACCACCACTCCTCTGGACAGTGACCTCTAACACGTCCCCCTGGACATATTTTGTGAATTTAGACTTATGACAAATAGCTTTAGTATATCTGCTAGGCCTGGTGAATTTTTGAGAGCGAACGAGAGAGTGAGTCTGGAGAAACGAACACATTCGACCCTCAATACTTCAGTTTAACACCGCTTTGACTTTGCAAATGGGGTTTATTGCTCTGTCTCTCCATATCTTAAGTTCTTTGATGTCTTTACAGTATAGTATGGGTATCAATAGCGTATTTGGACTATTCAGAACAACATTTCAACGCAGGATTAGAGAACTAGAGGTCGAGAAAACCAAGAAACGAATCATTCATCCGCAAGAGCGGCCCGGTTTGCCTCCTAATTTGGCGTGTCCGATTGGTGTCCAAAGCACCCTTTGCACCCTCTTGACGGTTCAGCGTCGTTCTCTATCTACAGGGCATATTGGCGTACACAGAATTTATGGTGTATACTTGAAAAACCCATTCGAGAATTCTAGCAAGTTTGAAACTGAAAAACCGGCCCAGAAAATACTAGTATTCAATAGATCAAACAGAAACAGGTGTCCGGAGGAATGGGTGAATACTGTATATCTTGCTGGAACTCCCGCGGACGTTCAGACTACCGTTCGCCAGTATCAATAGCATCCCTTTCCGCGCTCATCGGTTAACATGTTTCGCCGACGTACAATGTTACTCTCTCTTCCATTCAAATCTATAGAGCCTATTAGACCTAGAAATGGCATTCTCTGACTCGTTTTTTAATATCCCGCTCCTAGATTATTACTGTTGCTGCCGCAAAGCGACTGCTGCCCTCGCGCTCAGCTACTAGCACTGTCGATGACCTAACAGCGGAAATCTCGAGCCCATCGTCAAATCAAGGCGTTGTTGTCGTGGGAAGAGCAGCTTTTCCACTTCTGGGGCTCAGGCGAACATTAGCATTTGTTCAAGGCTCACACTGTTAATATCATAGAATAACCTTGGACAAAAGTTCCAACCTACTCGAAGGCATAAGAATCTTTTCTTTCTCGTAGATCTTAGTTCTCTGATCATGAAGAGTTAGAGTAGCTGGTTCAACCGTGGGCTTTAAAGCGAACAATATCTTGGATGGGATCGAGACCAAGTTTCTCCCTATGCAGTCGTCAGCATCCGTACACCCTATCCAGGCTGAGCGGCACTCACAATCTAGTGTTCTTCAGCTCCAGGCGCTCCCTAGCCGCGTCATCCCTCGGCGGCAAACGAGAAAAATGGAAAAGATTGCAGAAGAAGCGTCTTATATAAGGCCTGTTTTCCTCCTTCAATCCTTCTACAACACCAACATACTCTTCCAGCAGCTCATCTTCCTCGTTGATAAACGGACTGCGCTCGTCCTCAAGCTCACCTGGTGCTTCTTCGTCCAGGTCCTGATAGCCTGCCAGATCAAGGCTTAGACCTGTCATGAGGAAGTGAAGCCAACTGTGAAGTCTCGGCTGAATGAACTTGAGAGGCGGTTCAAACAGTGTATCCATCAGAGAGTCATACAGAGCGGTCAGAGTGGGGATGCGAATCTTGCGCCTGGGATCGTGTTTGGGCAATGCTTCCAGAGTAAGAAAGCGTGAGCGGTTTGACATGTCGAGGTGGATAGATCTTGCCGTGTGAATGAAAATGAAGAAAGGGCTTGGGTAAGGAGCATTCCTCTTCCAATTGTGTTCCAGGACGACCGTCGAGCTTGCTGGAAAAGCAAATGTACGGTCTGGATCGTCAACGGGCGATGCACACCATTTCATGAACAGGGGGAGTAGACTCGTGCCACGGGATGCAGGGCCAATTTGAGACGTGTCCACAACGTGGTAACTGTCGAACTCAAGGTTGGAGAAGACGCTGGAGATATTGCTGTTGGGGATAACTGCGTGGATAGGGCGTTGATCGTTGTGCTGGTTTGCCATTAGAAAATCGGCAGCGTCCTCTCCCCAGACCATGACAGGTATGTTGGCCTTCAGAAGTGGAAGTAAAGAAGAGAATCGCTTCATCCATACACGATCTGGACGCTCGGTCTGGAGGCGGTGAGACATTCTGGACAGATAGATGATGGTGGTTGTGAACAAGATCTATAGCCTATTTACACTTCACATCTCGAACTTGAAGTGCCAGATCTGAGTTCACGCGAAACTATCATTTAACTTGCTCTGTAAATCTTGGAGCTACTGCCTGATTCGAAAGTCTTTTTTGACCCAAACACACATACGCCTGTACTTGGTTTCTCGTCAAGCGTTGACGTCATTCGATCTCGCTCGCGCCGTCTACCTTTTAGGTTCGTTATCTCCCTCGCTATTGAGATATACCCTTGAGATAAGTCTCAGAAGGAACAGGTGTGTTCAATATTGATGCGACGTGAGCAGGAGAGAGACTAGGATTCGAGCACACAAATGGATATATGCATAGTTTGTCTGTGATAACAATAAATACGGTATAGACCTCCTAGCAGGACTATCACCGTTATTTCTACCTGTCTAGGCAAACATACGGCAGAGAGATATGAGGATGCCCTAGATACCGCGTGTCAAAGAATCAGCGTGTCGCGATGGAAATGTGAGCTGTCTGGCCAGGTTGTGGAGTTTGCGATTGCCTGTGCCGTGCCTCATATTGTGCAAGTTGTGCTCTGAGATCAGCATACTCACGCTTCTCTTTTTCCTTTTCTTCAGCCTCTTGTCGCTGTTGGAAATAACCAGTGTCAGAGAGGTGAACCTTATGGAAAAGAAGCAATTCGGTTACTCACCTTCACCGCTTCTCGCTCACGCATGTCACGCGCCAAGTCATGGTATACCGTAGCTACACGACAATTGAACTTCCCCATGATGGTTTCGATGGGTGTTTTTGTGGTCGGAGTCGCCGCCTGGTTCTTCACAACGAAAGGACGATCACTGTCCAGAACAGGATCTTCTGGAGCACGGTAGCCCTCGGTATCGGCATGTGGCGTAAGGGTGGAACCACTCTGGAACTTCTGGGTCTCGGATTCCAGAATTAGTTGGCCATAGTCGTTGACGACAGCTTTCCCTCCCCAGGTACCACGCTTCTGTCTCGCAGCGCCAACACTTTCTCTACCTCCAGCAAATGAGCCGTTACCAATCTTCAACCCTTCGTAAAGCATGCGCGCATACCAGTAGCATGAGAAGCGATAGAGCTCATAGGCTTCTGCAGTGCTGCTGATCACCGCGCCTAAGACGGCAACGTCAATGATGGTAGGACGCCGGTCGGATGGAGATTGGGTAAAGTCCAACGAGTACAGTACAACAGTGCCCTCGCACTCGTTTGCTTTCACCGTGCTGAACTTGATTGAATCTGATGCGGGGACTTTTCGTCCAGCTTTGAGCAACTTCCGCCTGCTGAGATTCTTCATCCGGCTGATGTCCTCGGGATGCTTTGGCGCTCTTTCAAGAGAAACCCAACGATCATAGACTTGGCGACTGCGAGGAGGCAGCCCAGTCGCCTCCATATGTGCGAGAATAAACTCGTGCTCGGAGCCTTGATCACACTTGCGATGCTCTACACGGGCGATACGACATCGCTGGAAATCTTCATAACGACCATGCTTCTCTATAGCTTTGCAGTAGTCCTCGATGGGAACGGGTTCGGTGCCTACAGCCGTGAGCGTGTTACCGCACGTAATCATATCGGCAGGGTCGACTGGATAAACGGATTTAGCGTAGACCATGTAATACAGAGTAAAGAACACACGTTCTGTATCCATTACGGTCGTTTTCCTCTCGGTTTCTGAAGGAAATAGAAAAAGTGCCCGGAGGCTGAAGTGCAGAAGCGAAAGGGGAGAAGTGAGAGCTGGCATTGGGTCCTTTCGAACTCCTAAATCTCTTTCGTGGTAAAGCACAACCCACACGAGGCTATAGTGAGGGTGAGCGTTTCTGGCGCCTATGTACAATTGAAAGAGATCTTTTACCTTGTAGTAGTGAGACGAGTGGCTATCGCTGATAAGAAGCAAGTGCTGGGCCGTCAAAACCGGATCGCCGAAGTGTTTACCGCAGGCTAGGGTTGTTTGAACTCAATACAGTACGTCTCCAGTCCTGTGAAATGTTGGTAGGCGCTCGAGCGCGTTGAGAGGAGGAGG
>Ga0247734_1003117_pt1 | contig 10050 bp, 14 predicted proteins | sample UWRJL103311B2_FD_180933 | JGI IMG/M metagenome (GOLD analysis project Ga0247734, IMG submission 180933) | Plant litter microbial communities from Arlington Agricultural Research Station in Wisconsin, United States - UWRJ-L103-311B-2 | ecosystem: Environmental > Terrestrial > Plant litter >... | reverse complement strand
GATAGTGTAAGGTTACATTTAGTCCAAAGTCCGAGGGAAAATCGCCTGGGTCTGACGATTCCGGGGCTGGTGTACAAAGGACCCAGGCGTACAAAGGAGCCATAAATGACTGTACTATTTCATTTCGACAGCAACTCTTTCTCGCACCTAATTACACCGTACGTGGCAGCACGTGTCGCGTGACTATCCGTTACCGTCACCTAAAAATTCTGCTGCTTTCCTCATTCGAGTTGCTCACCCAAGCTTCCATTATGACTGCTCTTCTTCGTCTGCCAGAAGAGATTGCTTACCTTATCATTGACGAGATTATATGCGCGTTCTGGGAACATCATACGGTGCTTCGACCTGGCTTGCAGCTTTGCTTAGACCTCTATTCGCTATCGCTCTCTTGCAAAACTCTTCAGCGAGTTGCATCTGATACCCTGGCTCAAAACGCTTGCTTTTACCTCACCAAACACTCCTATAGATTATGGGAAGGATCCTTTGTAGGACACCCAGATACCTACGTATGTCGTTTGATGCTGGAGTACGGCTTGCGCAATGCGAACCGCAACAATATTAGGTATGAGGAGACCATCTCTTCTCGGATCCAATGCAACTTACTCCCTTCGTGATTCCAAGGAGACTTAGAATTACAGTCGAGCTCTTCGCTGAGCCATCCACCCTTGCTCTTGGCCAAGAATTCATGACACTGTGCCCCAATATTCGGTCCATAGAGCTAATTTTGCAGCGCGATAACTCGACTGGAACCAGAGACGCGAATATGGCAATCTCAGGCACTGATATCCAATATCTACCATGGACATATGCACCCAACCCTGAAACGTTTTCGTCATTTTTCGATACCGTCCACTTCCATTCTCTTGATAAAATCGTTCTTCATTGCGTCAAATTGTCCTCTTGGAACAAGTATCTTGAGGCTACGGAGGACGATATCTCTAGATTTCCATTCCCCACAAGCGACACCCTCTGGGCCAAAATTGTCTGGCAAGAATTCATAGCAGACTACACTTTCGAAGACGATTTAGAAGGTGATGAGGCATTAGAAGAATGCCTTTGGCTCCAGAGCGTGGTCCAGAGCGTGGTCCAGAATGGACTTCGTATAGAGAAACTTTCTATTACGGGAGCAAGAGCGGAGGAGGTTCTGCAAATTACTTATGGCGCATCGCTCCGAAATCTCTTCATCGATTCCCAAGCCTCTGAGGCTGATTGTCAGGGGGGTTTGCGGGACTTCGTCAACAGGATTCAAGCTTACGCCACCTTGAGATTGAGGAAGCCGAAGATGGCGTGTTTCGGTTACCGACATGCACCTGGGTAAAGCATCTCACGGCAACAAAGGTGCAGGATAGCAGTGATTGGTCATTCATTCGACTTCATCTCCCTGAAGTTTCCTCCCTCCCAAACTGTGATACGATAGCAGAATTATGTACCAGCTCGCTCAGCCCTGAGCATCTTTTTCTCGCCCATGGTGTTAGGCCTTGGGATCTGGAAGCCGCTTCATTCGAGGTACACTCTTTGCACACAGGCATGTCTATATGCTGACTTTTGCCTATACAATAGAGATATTTTCAAGAAGAGTTCAGCGTCTTTCTTCGACTACAATACTTGGCCTTTGAGCTACCCAATAACTACATGGAGCCCTTTAGATCTAGGGACATTATGATGTCGATGGCTCACTGGAACGATCTCCAACGAGTTCGGCCTCCTGGTGTCGACCCAGAGAATTTGCTCAAATTAACGTACACGCTGGCAACAACACTACCAATGTTGAAACAAGTGGACTTTATGTGGAATAAGTTTGCTGCCGTGAGAACAATAGCGTGCCGGGAGGATGGAGAACTAATAGTATGGAAAAGGTTGCCTGATATAGGTGACGAATTCGAAGATCCTATTCTTGGAATGGGTTGGGCCCCTACGTGGTAAACGTAGCTATCAGTTCATGAACAGATAATTGTGTTTCCTAGTATATTTACCATCGGATGAATACGCGTATTACTGTCAAATAAGTGCGTATTCATTAAGAGAACTGTGCGTTCGAACAGATATGATCTGGCATATCAGTATGTGAGCCCGACTGGAATATAGATGTCCGAATAACATAAAGCAAAGTATCATGATATCTACTCAAAGCAACAGCACACCGGTAACCACAAAACCTAAAAATCCGACGAAGGCGCCAGCCTGTAGCGTCAACGCACCATCTCCTTCTCCACCTCCTGCAGCTGGACCTCCTGCACCACTGCTCTGCGCTGACGGACTGGCAGAAGTCGTAGGAGTGTGCGTGGTCTGCGCACTGGAAGTAGTAGAGCCTGCCGAAGTGTCAGGGGATGAACCCGGGCCACCAGAAATGTCAGTCGGCGATTCAGCAACAGGGGACGCTGAATCAGTGGTGGTAGTAGTAGGATCTGAAGATAGGAAGATATGGGTGGTGTCGGTTGCTCCGGGCGTAATGAACGAAGTACTCGTCGAACCGCTGCCCACGGCACTTCCAGCGCCGGGAATAGTGACAGAGGTTACGCTTTCGCCTGACGCAATACATGTATCCACGAGTTTGTCAACACCAGCCTGAGCAGTCGATACATCAATGGGTCCATAATAGCAGCTCAGGCAGCTTGCATAACTGTCGATGACAGAAGAGGAGCATAAGCAAGTAGTGGTGGGAGTGGTAGTGCATTTCTATAAATATAGCAGCAAATTCAGTACTGATCGTTACTTGCAGAGAAAAGACGAAATGGCGATTGCGTACGTTGTAAGCGTCAACAAAGGTCATGCATCTAGGCATGCACGTTCTAGGAATGTCGTCCGGGTTAATGGAAATGGCATCCGTCTGCCTCCTCTGAATCGAAGTACCTTTGCGAAGGGAGACACCAATGAGATTAGACACTTCCGCAGCAGCAACTACCGGTAGGGAAGTCAGTTAAGTATATATTTCGTTAGATATAGACAGCATGCGCACCAAGCTGAACCAACACAGCAACAGCAGTGAATAAACGAGTGGAAGTCTTCATACTAGAGGGAAAGAAAAGCTGAGAAGAAATAGCCTGGCCACCGCAAATGGCCTTTATACAAAGCCACCGTTGCAGTTTACGCCAGGAAGACACCCATTAATGCACCACCACATGGTGGGCCAAAATTAGCTTTTTCTAATTCTGTTGGTCAAATCCCTGAGATAATAATGAGTTATGCGAGCGTGGGCGCTGACTGCAGCGAACGACATACCGACAAAGGCCCAGGAACATCCAACATGGGCGGTGCAACCTTCGGGACTCTCGGTGCCGTGTTTGGTCGGAGTGAGAGACACATTCTGGACCAAAATAACCCTGAAGGAACTCTTCATAGACCATGCAAACAAAGAGAACCGAGATGTTACAAGAACGCCTCTGGTTAGAATGCGCCATCCGAAGTAGACTTCCTGCAGAAATATCCCTACCACGATCTTTGTAGCCACCAGTGGTATCGATATGTACGAGCCCAGTGAGCCTAATTCGACAAGACGAAACTACGAACAGACGTGCTTTCAGAAATCCCCCAGGCCATGAGGGTAAGCAGCACGAGCAGGAAGATGACTCCGAGGGCAATACAGAACGATCAAAGGTGAGGACCACAACCATGATCATTCGGAATAGAAAGCCCAGGGTCAATAGAAGCGCAAATGTGATCGTACCACGAAGAACCTTGCGTACACGCCACAGGTGCAACTCAAAGGTCAGTAATTGATAAAAAGCCGTAATGGCCAACAAAGACATGTACGGACACACTAGAGCCTCAGTCTAGAGTAGCACAGCGAGATCGAAGATGGACCTATTGTTGGAATCGAGTGCGGACGCCTATTCAACTAGACAGCGACGAAGGAACATGGGTTGCGTGGTAGTCACATCTATGAACCCGTGGCGTCAATTTAGAGCGTATGCACCAAGATCGAACAAACATGAATTTTTTGGTATATTCGTAGCAAAGTCCAACATGGAATAATTACATGTCCGAAGAAAAAGGGAAACGGAGGATCTGCTCAAAGCAACAGCATACCAGCAGCCATAGCACCCAACACTCCAACAAAAGCGCTAGCTTGCAAGGTAAGCGCACCATCTTCTCCTCCTCCACCACCGGCAACCTGGTCTCCGCCATCACTGGTCTCTGCAGATGGACGAGCAGATGTCGTGGGTGTACGTGTGGTCTGGCCGGAAGGAGTGGAGAATCCGGGAATGTCAAAGGAGGAACCACCGAAGATGTCAGTCAACGATTCGAGGGCGGAAGATGCTGAACCGGTGGGAGATGATGTGGGGAGGTCTGTGGCACCACCGCTACCGGTAGCGCTTCCTCCTCCAGGTGCCGTGAAGGAAGTACCGGATGAACCACCGCTGCTGGTTGCACCTCCTCCAGCACCAGAGACAGAGACAGAGGTTGCGCTTTCGCCTGATGCGATACAGGTATCCACGAGTTCATTAACGTAGGACTGGGCAGTTGACGCGCCGGTAGGTCCGTAGAGACAGCTCAAGCAGCTTGCGTATCCGTTGATGGTAGAGGAAGAACACAAGCAGCTGGTGGTGGTGCAAGTCTATAAGCGAAGACGCGTCAGTACTTGTAATGGTTTACAGAGGGAATATGGGTCGCGTACATTGTACGCATCAACAATTGTGGTGCAACTGGGTTTGCATTCTGCAGGAATGTCGTCCAAGTTGATGGTCTCGGCTTGCCTCCTCTCTAACGAGCTACCCTCACGAAGGGAGACACCAATGAGATCTGAAACTTCAGTTGCAGCAACTATAAGTAAGAAGAGAGTCAGTAATGCATATGCATTGAATGTAAAGGTTATATGCGCACCAAGCTGAACAGCGAACGCAGCAGCAGCGAGGAAACCAGAGGTGGAAGTCTTCATCGTCGTTGTTGTGGAAGGGGGAGGAGGATGTGAAGCTGAGAGAAAAAGGGCATGGGCATAATGAAATGGCTTTTATACGACGCCACCGTTGCAGGTTAATGCCAGGAACATGCAGCATCCATCAGTCCAGGGGTCGGATTTTGACTTGATAAATTGCAAAGATTTTAGTTAGGCGGTGCAATCCTCCGCATGCCTTATGTTTATACACGTTCGTTGCGCGTAATAGTGGAATGAGTGGGTGAGTATGTATTGTAGTCGATCCTGTCGAGGCGATTGCATGGCTATGTCGTGGTGGTTAACGGTAGGAGCAGCAGGCGCTCTTCTTGCTAAATCTAATGGCCCGGATTGGAAATTCGCGGCGCGCGCTTTGATGCCGAAATCGGCCCGCGGTCTGTTGACCGCATCGGATTTCCCCGTTCCAGTTCTTTCTTTCCTGTCGTTCCGCGTCGTGTGAACATGGGCTATGCTCGGCAGCATGGTCACTCGCCAGGAAGGTGTGCATCGCTAGACAGATAGTCATGAAACAGAGTGAAGATGCAGTGCATGTCACCCAATCCTTGATACTCTCGCGTTCTTTATTGTCACCGACCAGTAAGTAGTTCAAGCCACTAGCCTGAGCTCCAGACCGTCGTGAAAGAAGTCTGTTCTCTTTTGTTTTCATGCAAAACGCGTTGTTCCAGAGGCATGACAACGCAGCGCTATTGAAGGTCCTTATTACTGTCATGTATAAGCAATACAATACGCAAGAAGTTTAAGGCGAGAAACAAGTACCGCGATGCACCCAGGTCTCATCAGAACACTTCACGCATTATTTCTTAACCTTGCATCCATACGACTCTCCACTGATTTTCGACGTGACCAAATAAATTCCACAAATTCCAAGCGTTGAGTGATCATGACTAGATCTCTTTTTCCAAGATGGTGTTAGTCCCTCTAATAGTTGGTACCAGGCGATAAAACGCGCATCGAGTTGCACAGACGACCCATGGGATGGATCAATGTTCAGTGTCCAGTTGCACACTATTCTACTTAGTCACACAGTACACAATATTCTAACATTTATATCGTCTGCAATTACGACTGGCAGGTCTATCAAGCCTCTATGATACTCTAATTTTCACCACAATATCCCCAATAAAAAAGTCAGTCGTCGCAGGCAAATTCACCCCTATATGAGTCCACTCGGTACAAGCCCCGCACTGTCGACACTCCATCTTTACGAAAGAGATGCACCTCACGCAATATCTTCTTCTTCTCCTTATCGTGTTGGGAGACAGAGACATACTTCTGTTTCTGGTATGTGTAGAACCGGATTTTCTCAAGCTTCGGAAACTCGACCACCAATCGACGCGCTAGGCGAAGGAAATAGGCCTGACTCGCAAAAGAGCTAGGTCCTGGTCTGGTACTGGCCTCTTCTTCTTCGCTTTGGCTCATCTTTATGATATCGTCGCAGTTTGCAGGCATCGTGAACCGCAGACTGATCAATGACGTGAATGGACGGAGCTCTTCGATGAAAAAGTCCTGATAAAGGGTACGAGTTAGATAAGACGTAGCGCAGGAAAGTAGGTAGAAGGCTGACCTCGAAAAGCTGTGGTTCCGTGTAGTTCCATTTTCCGCCTAGATGTACATATGTCAACGACAGTGGTGCCTGACAAATGCGAGCCATCATCCCTGGCGCTACATCAACTTCTGAGAGCGCACGACAGAGGCTCAGAGATTCGAAAGCCCAACCGTCCCCCGTCTTGACCGCAGCACAGCGGCCCACGGAAGTGGTGTTACCGACAAGGCAGAAGCCGCCCCACGCATGTCGAACATCAACTCGCTGCAAGCCTGGATGTCTGGCAATGAATTTTTCCAGTACCGAATACTCGATGTCTTGAGCATGCTGGATTGTGACTTCGCGCAGGGATGGACCATAGGAAAGCCCTAAGAGGCTGGCAGTTCGGGTGTTGATGTTGGAGAGCTTGAGAATGGTAAGACCACTTTCTAACGCGCTTGTCAACCAGCCAGTATATTGCTCGATGATCTCAAGGGGCGGATAGGTCGGCCTATAATTGGTAATGAGATCTTGCCAGACAGTGTTGGACCAAAAAGTCTTGTCTAAGGCTGAATGGGCGTCTGCTCCAGCCCATCTGTTTGGTTCCCAGGTGAGGAACAACGCGGTATCGACTACAATTTTGGTGCGTGGCGCATGAGCTTTGGCTATTGCAGCGACCGAGATGGAGGCCTCTGGTGAAAGCCACCTTCCCCAGGTAATAGGAAGACCTTCGCGCTGGAGACTATAAGTGAAATATCCTTTCAGATGCATATGAAGGAGCTCCAGCGTTTCGAGCTGGGGACAGGTCCGTAAGATATCTTGGACAATGTAAGGAACATAGTTGTCCAGATACGAATGCGTGATAAAGCGATAATTTCTGGAACCAAAGGTTAGAGCATTCAGCTTTTTCGGTGTAGAATTGCAAAAATTACCTTATTTTAGCAAGACTTTCTGCAGTTGCCGATCTCATACACTGTTGGAGATAGGAACGACAAGTAGGCCAATGTTTGTCAAGTACACCTTTGGTCTCATGAGCTTCGACAGAAATGTCATCAACCCAGGTTCCAGGTTCAAGAAACACGTAAACTCTATGCATGAGAGCAGGAGTCGCAATTCGATGCATTTTGCGACACGTTAGAGCGACCGCATTCACGCTAGAACAGCCGTGCATTCCAGGCTTCGGCGCCATAAGTGAATCGGCCCAAAACATAGACAAGAGAGCCTCCAAAATCTCGCACACGAGCTCCTCTGGGAGTTGACAAAGTTCAGACATGATGGTGGTTTGCTGGCACGTTTGATTCGCGGAATTGATCCTCAAATAGGAACTTGGATACGAAGTACGTATTAATTACGCCGCCCCTGCATGGTCGGATATTTCAATCATCCTGAGCTTCCATTCAGAAGTACTGCGAATACTGACAATGCGCGCCATATCTACAGGTGTTTGTCCTTGAAACTTCGCGAAGGTAATGCCTAGAGGATAGTAGTTCAGCGATGTACAATGCGTAGTCTGAAAGATGACTGCTTACCTTTCCAGATGGTGCCTGCCACAATCCCGCAGCAGCGCTTCTCTAGACCTTACCACGAAGTTAGCATTAGCGTGGTCATTGAGAGAACTCGAACGCACATACAAGTGTCTATGTCTACTCTTTCAACATCAATGGCCAAGACTCCCCGTATACGATACCATCTTCGGGTGCACTGGAGGCATCCTTCTTGGGTCGTGTCAGAATTTGGCGTGTCTCGATCTTTCCCGAGGCTCGAATAACAGCCACTTCAATGGCGTCGGATTCCTTGTCCGGTAGAGGAAGATACTTGGCGACGCTATCAAGCCTAGTGAAAGTGACTGTCTCCAGCATGGGCAGTGCATCCGCTAAGAGATACACAAGGCGAAGCAGGTACAACGTGCCAACAAGGTAGGTCCATTTGGGATCAGGGTCGTCCTTCACCGGCAGGAACAGCTCAACACAATCTGCGAACGTCGCTGGAAGCGAGATGGATAGTACACGCAACGCTTTCATAGAGGAGAGATTCCTGGCAATGTAGTTCTAGAGAGCTTGCTGAGCGTTAAGAAAGTGAGCAGGGAAAGGAGGCACTTGCCTCAAAAAGTTCTGCCTCGGTGAATCGCCAGTTCCCATCCAGAACCAGAAATTCGATGTATTTCCATCGCTGCTTGGTTGTGCCAAGAGCTTCGGGGAGACTTAACTCGGATAAGATGTAAGGAAGATTCAGTTTCTTGAAAGTCCAACCAGCATCTTTCTTTGACACTTCGCATTGCACGACGACCGTACGTTTGGGTAAGAAAAATATGCCAGACTTCGCTTCTCCAACCTCCAGACGGCGTAGGTTGGGGTGCCTGAGAGTAAAGCCTTTCAGGAAATCGACACAGTCCACGCCGATGGCATCTTGGATCCAAAGCTCCTCCAGCGATCCAAAGGGCACGTCAAATAATGGAGTGTGGTTTCGACCTTTGTCCATAAAGAGCTTCCGTATGGTAAGTCCACTAGTGATAGCTAGCTGCAGCCAGCTACATCTCCCTTGCCCTCCCCTTGCCGTATACGTTACATCTCCGGTAGCTAAAAACTCCTCCAAGACAACTTTTCTCCACAGAACTGAGTTCGTGTTAGATGGTTTCGTTATCGGCGGCTCAATGCTGTTTGCAGAGTTGACGCTGAGCTTGCAAAGAGGATGGGATGCCAAGGGAACCGCCACTGTGTCAAGCAATACGGATAGACTCTCCAAATCCCAGCTAGCGCATTGGTGATCTTGACGCGATTTTACCACATCACGACTAGGTACCTGCATATTCCACATGACTAACTCGAGCACTTTCAGCTCCGGGAAAGTTTTGAGCAAAAAGTGGACGACTTTGCTACCAAGCGTTTCGGGAGCATACTGCGGATGGACGTGTGCATTTCTGAAATGGATCGCGAATCGCCTGAAGTTTCAGATGAAATTAGTTAGATTGAGCACGATGTGTCCTTTTCCTTACCTGATAACGCTGACGTTCACCAAGCTTGCCCATCTGTACAATTCTCCTAGATGAGAGAGGGATGTATCGCTCTCAAGTTCAAAACGTCCAAACGAGTTATGATATCGCGAGTAGGCCGCTGGCTGATAGCGCGGAGGAGGACCAAAATAGAGGGAGGCTCCTTGGGACATCAGAGGTAAAGAGAGTCGACGTAGTGCACTGCATGTGAGCGACACAGAATGCAGATCCGGGCTCGTGCTCAACCCAGGTCGCGGGAAGTATGAACGATTCTCCCAGAACTGTTGTAGTAGTTCTTCCATAATTAGATTGAGAATCTCTTCGGGAAGCTGAATAAGCCACGACATAGTAGCTTCTCTCTGTTTCTGTGGATGGTGGAAGGAAGGAAGGTGAAGCAGGATGCCACCGTGACTGTTACAAAGGGTTCACGTGCGTTGCATTATGCGTGACAATTTTAGCTTCCTCTTACACCGTCATATCCGTCATATTATGGCCTTGCTGCAACAGAATGCGCGTCGAGTAGCTGCTTCAAGCAGGCGAATGCTCTCAACAGTCTCTCAGTCACCGTCAGACCCCTTCTCCACGGCATCTTTTCTTACCACCGTCTCGCACACTTCGCCTCGTCTTCCAGATTTTGGTGGCGTTCCC
>Ga0247734_1003115_pt1 | contig 10057 bp, 10 predicted proteins | sample UWRJL103311B2_FD_180933 | JGI IMG/M metagenome (GOLD analysis project Ga0247734, IMG submission 180933) | Plant litter microbial communities from Arlington Agricultural Research Station in Wisconsin, United States - UWRJ-L103-311B-2 | ecosystem: Environmental > Terrestrial > Plant litter >... | reverse complement strand
TTTAATTTTTTAATCTACTTTTCTAACCCTCTTTTCAATCTTTCCCGCCTCTCGCTTGCGGGTTGCAAAGGTATCATTCCTTCGCCGCTTTCCAAACTTTATTTCAAAATTCTTAAAGCCCTTTTTCTCTATCTTTTCAATCTTACAACCGCTTTCTGTTTCCTTCTTGCGGGCTGCAAAGGTAGAAACCTTTGTTGAATTTGCAAATTTTTATTTTCATTTTATTTGCTTTAGTTTTTCAGAGAACAACCCGCTATTTCGTTTGCGGGCTGCAAAGATACGCACTGTTTTAACTATTGCAAATGGTTTGGAGAATATTTGGTTAGTGTAGTTTTAACACGCTGAATTTGAGCAGAATTATTTTGGTTTTTTGAGGATTTCACCAATTAAAAGGATGATTTTACCGATTGATTACAGAAAAGTGCGTTGCTTAAGATGTATCTATTACAATCAATGAACGTTATTCTGCCCCCAACTGTACAAGTTACCATTGTTCTGCCCACCTTCACCGAAAAGCTAAAGCGCGAATAAAGAGAAGATAAGGAAATTCTGTTCATTTATAAGTTCGTTTAATTCAAGTTCAGATAGTCTAATCTGTAACTCATACATCGAGGCAATCCTATAATCCCAAAAATCATGGTTCAGACCTCAGCGTAACCCTAAAATCATCATCAATAAACGATTCAGAAATTGCGTTAGTGATAGTAAGGGTTTAGCCACGGTGCGGATGACTTGTGCAGCGGAACGTGGCCGGAGCGCAGCGCAGCCCTGGATAGCACGGGCCGGAGGCAACGCCATACATTGACACGATTAAAGGATTTAGGGATTAAGCAAGATTAACAGCAGCTATACTATATAATATATAGTGTGTGACATAATCAGAAAAGTTGATGCGTTTATAAATTTAAATCTACCTAAAACAACATATTTATACATTAATAGTATATACAGCTTAATTAGTGTACTTATATAGTATAAGTAACCGGCCATTATTTATTTACGCACCTAACAATATTTAATGATCAGTATTGTATCTCAAGCTTGCTCCTATGGACCATCATCTTACCCCCTATGAACCCACCGCCATACGTTAAAAGATGTTAAATGCATACCCTATATATATAAGGAGCAAAAACGGCGTTATATATTCGCCGTAAATAAATAATTGACTGATTTATAATATTCAACTATCTTTGCAAAATGTTTAAAAAACAACTACACATAATTTCGGGCGTATTGCTACTATTAATGATTACGCTTGGCAGTTGTAAAAGCAAATACGAAAAGCTAAAAGCAAGTAACGATAACGCTAAGAAATACCAGGAAGCGGTAAAGTTTTATAACAAAAAGGATTACAGCAAGGCTTTAGGCCTGTTTGAAGACCTGGTTACGTTATACCGCGGCCGCTCGGGTGCTGAAGACTTATACTATTACTACGCTTATACCAACTATAAGCTGAAGGATTACACTTCGGCACGTTACCATTTTAAAACTTTTGCAGATACTTACCCATCGAGCCCGCGCGCCGAGGAGTGTCGCTTTATTGCCGCTTACTGTTTCTACCTGGATTCGCCGATATACTCGCTTGACCAGGAAAATACTTTAAAGGCGATTGAAAGCCTACAGCTGTTTATTAACCTTTACCCAAAAAGCGACCGTGTTACCGAAGCGAGCAAACTGATACAAAACCTGCGCGATAAACTGGAAAAGAAGTCTTACGAAAATGCTAAGTTATACTTAACTATCAGCGATTACCAATCGGCTGTTATTGCGTTTAACAATACGCTGCGCGATTACCCGGATACCAAGTACGCAGAAGAACTGGAGTTTTTAACCATTAAGGCACAATACCAGTACGCCAAAGTAAGCAGCGAGCAGAAACAGGAAGAGCGCTTTAACCAGGCTATTAACTTTGCAGATCAGTTTACTGAAAAGTACGCGCAAAGCAAGTACCTGAGCGATGCTGCCGGTTACAAAAAAGATAGCGAGCGCGGTATTGTACAGGCAAAACGCATGCTTGCGCAGATTGCAGTAAACCCTAAACTGGCCGAGAAAGCCGCCAAAAAGGATACTACGGCTACACAGCCACCATCTATAAAAGACAGAGATAATCAGAAAATACCATATTAATAATAATTAAATAAAGACATGACCACTAACAACACAAATAAGCCAGCTGTAGCCAGCAGCACCGTAACACGTGACCTGCGTGAACTGGATGTGAAAACCGACAATATTTATGAGTCGCTTGTAATTATGTCGAAAAGGGCAAACCAGATCTCAAACAACATAAAAGAAGAGTTACACCAAAAGCTTTCGGAATTTGCATCGGCAAATGATAACCTGGAAGAAGTTTTTGAAAACCGCGAGCAGATTGAAATCTCTAAATACTACGAAAAATTGCCTAAACCTACTTTGGTAGCTGTACAGGAATTTTTAGAGGATAAGGTTTACTACCGTAACCCGGCTAAAGAAGTATAAGCTTCTTTAATTCAAAATTTAAAAGTCAAAATTCAAAAGTTTGGGGCTACCCCGTTTTTGAGTTTTGACTTTTTATTTTTTACTTTAACACGATGCTTGAAGGTAAAAAGATAATCTTAGGTGTATGCGGCAGTATTGCGGCTTATAAATCGGCTTCGCTGGTGCGCCTGCTGGTTAAGGCAGGTGCACAGGTACAGGTGGTGATGACCCCCGATGCTACTAACTTTATTACGCCGCTTACCCTATCTACCCTATCTAAACGCCCTGTTTACAGCGAGTATTTTAAACCCGAAACCGGCGAATGGAACAACCATGTAGAGTTGGGCCTTTGGGGCGATCTGATGATATTGGCACCCGCAAGCGCCAATACTATGGCTAAAATGGCCGGCGGACTGGTTGACAACCTGCTTACCGCTGTATACCTATCTGCCAAATGCCCTGTTTACTTTGCCCCGGCGATGGACCTGGATATGTGGAAACACGAGAGCACGCAGCACAACATAGCACAGCTAAAATCTTTTGGAAATATCCTGATCCCCCCGGGGAGCGGCGAACTGGCCAGCGGGCTGCATGGCGAAGGCCGTATGGCCGAGCCGGAAGAAATTGTAACTTTTATTGAGGCTGATATTAAAAAGAAACTGCCCTTAGTTAATAAACAGGTATTGGTTACTGCCGGGCCTACGTATGAGGCTATAGATCCAGTGCGTTTCATTGGCAACCATTCATCGGGTAAAATGGGTTTTGCCATTGCTGATGAACTAGTTTCATTAGGTGCTGATGTTACGCTGATTGCCGGGCCTACCGCACAAACAAGTAAATACAAAAGCATAAAGCGCATAGATGTTACCAGCGCTGCAGATATGCTGCGCGAATGCGTGGCACATTTCCCTGCTACTGATGGCTGCATTATGAGCGCTGCCGTGGCCGACTATACCCCCAACCATGTAGCCGACCAGAAGATAAAAAAGCAGGATAGCGGCTTAACCCTGGAACTTACCAAAACTATCGATATACTAAAAACCCTCGGCAAGCAAAAACGCGAGGGCCAGATATTGGTAGGCTTTGCCCTGGAAACAGAGAACGAAGAACAATATGCCATTGGCAAGCTGCAAAGCAAGAACCTGGACCTGATCGTTCTCAATTCATTGAATGATGCGGGTGCCGGTTTCAAGGGTGATACTAACAAGATCACATTGATTGATAAACATCTGAATAAAATGAACTTTGGCCTCAAAAATAAAAATGAGGTAGCAAAGGATATTTGTGCTAAATTTATCCAACTGCTAAAGCCATGAAACCATACCTGTTGCTTACCGCCTTTTTATTTACCTGCTGCTTTGCACAGGCACAGGATCTGAATGCGCGTGTAAAAGTTGTAGCGCCGAAGATCCAGGTGGCTAACAAGCGTGTTTTCCAAACGCTGGAAACCGCCATGAAGGATTTTTTGAACGGCCGTAAATGGAGTGCAGATAACATTGGCCCGCAGGAACGCATAGAGTGCACCTTTGTGTTTAACATTACCAACTGGGATAACGGCAGTGGCTACAGCGGCGAGCTGCAGGTACAGTCGTCCCGCCCGGTGTACAACTCCAGCTATACCACTACCCTGCTTAATATTAACGACAGGGAGGTTGATTTTAATTATACCGAAGGCCAGACTATAGACTACAGCGACCAGAATTTTCAAAACAACCTAAGCTCTATAATGGCATTCTATGCCTACGTTATTGTGGGGATGGATTATGATTCGTTCTCTCGTTACGGAGGCTCGCCTTATTTTGCAGCGGCACAAAACGTAGCTATTAATGCACAAACCTCATCGTTTCGTGGGTGGAAGGGGTTTGATAATAATCTTAACCGCTATTGGCTTACTGAGAACCTCAATAATAAAATATACCTCCCCCTGCGCAGTTTTATATATGATTACCACCGCAACGGGTTGGATCTGATGGCCGATAACCCTTCAAAAGGCCGTAAAGCTATAGCCGCCATACTGCCCCAGCTTTCGCAGGTAGACCGTAAGCGACTTGGCTCCTACTTCCCCTTAGCCTTCTTCACCGCTAAGGATGATGAACTGGTATCTATCTTCAGCAAGGCCGCCGGCCCCGAAAAAATGCAGGCTATGAACATTCTGATGCAGATAGACCCGGCTAATGGCAATAAGTATCAAACGCTGAAAGGCAATTAGGCGTGCCCCCAGCCCCTTAAGGGATAGTATAAAAAGCTTCATATTCCCTGCCCATGGATATTTGTAACAAATAGTATAGTACTCTATCTAAACTATAAAAACCTAATAATCTTTAACACCATGGCAAAAGAATCATTTTCTATCAGCGGAGAAAGCCTGCTTAAAAAAGTAAAAGAACTGATTGCAGAAGGTAACGTAACCAAAATAAGCATTACCGATAGCAATGGTAAAGAAATGATGAGTTTCCCGGTTACGTATGGTTTAGTTGGGATCCTTTTAGCACCGGTATTGGCAGCAGTTGGCGCAGCAGCAGCATTGTTAACGGAATGCACTATTACCGTAGAGCGCGCTGAAGAGCAGGGCGAGAAGCACGCGGAATTTTAAGGGACGAAAATAAAATATTGTAAGAGAAGTATACCCACACCGTGTTCGCCAACGAAAGTCGATTTTGACATGATGACCTTTTTAAGAGTTGTTTTTTATCACATCTATAATTCTTACTATAAAGATGGATACTTTACGAATGACATTCCTCATTTAACAGCTTATGGTATAACAGCACTTTCTCTATCATGTTTTATCACAACCGTAGCCGCCACCTGTAATTATGTATTTACAGTAAGCAGGCCTTCTGTTGCGTTATGCCTTAGTTTTATTCTTCCCTCTCTCTTCTTATTTTTTATCTTATTTCTATATAAAAGGCGATACGAGGAAGTATATATCATCAGATAAAAAACTCTAAGTGGGATACAACCTTTATGAAAATTACTTCTTGGGTAGTTATAGTAATGGGATTTGCTTCAGCGGTACTATATTCCTATTCGTTTAACAGGAAATAGTTTTTTTCGGCCTAACGCTGGTGCATGTCGGTGGCGTGTGACTCAAGTATCTTTCAGGTATCATAAATCTACCTGCCTCTTGGTGCATTCTCCATTTTCGTTTAGCTTTGTATCTTCATTAAACCTGCGGGGTTCTGCCGTGGGTTTTAAATCTTAATTAAAGTATATGGCAAAACGGTGGGTGTTAAAAGATGCGGCAGATGAAGATGTAGTAAAGCAACTTACTGAGCAGCTTAACATTAACCCGGTACTCAGCAGCATGCTGGCGCATAGGGGCATCACCAGTTTTGAGGAAGCTAAATACTTTTTCCGCCCCAGCCCGCTGCATCTGCACGATCCTTTCCTGATGCAGGATATGGAAAAAGCCATCACCCGGATAGACAAAGCCATCACCGCAGGTGAAAAGGTAATGATCTACGGCGATTACGATGTAGACGGCACCACCGCCGTAGCACTGGTTTACAGCTTTTTTAAAAAGCACCATAGCAACATAGAATATTATATTCCAGATAGATACAAAGAAGGTTACGGCATTTCCACACAGGGCATTGATTATGCGGCTGCCAATGATTTTACTTTGATTATCGCGCTGGATTGCGGCATCAAGTCGGTAGATAAAATTGCCTATGCCAATACTTTGGGTGTAGATTTTATCATCTGCGATCACCATTTGCCCGGTGATGAACTGCCTGCTGCGGTAGCTATACTTGATCCCAAGCGCTCCGATTGCTCCTATCCCTATAAAGAACTTTCCGGCTGCGGCATAGGTCTGAAGCTGGTGCAAGCCTATGCCGAAGTACACGATCTGCCTTTTGAAGAAGTAAGCGAATATTTCGACCTGGCAGCTATCAGCATCGCCTGCGATATTGTACACATCACCGGCGAAAACCGGGTACTTGCCTATTTCGGCTTGAAGAAGATCAACGAAAACCCTTGCATCGGTGTAAAAATGCTGATGGAAGTAGCAGGCCGTGGCACCACCTATACCATATCTGATGTAGTATTTTTATTAGGCCCGCGCATTAACGCCGCCGGGCGGATAGATGACGCCAAGCATGCTGTGCAGCTTTTAATAGCCTGCCACGAGGATGAAGCCAAAGAAATGGGCGAACTGATAAACCTGCGCAATGTAGAACGCAAAGGCCACGATACCCAGATAACCGATGAAGCCCTCAGCATGATTGATAATGACGCTATCCTGATCGGCCGTAAATCTACCGTGGTATTTAACGAGCAGTGGCACAAAGGCGTTATCGGCATTGTGGCATCGCGCCTTACCGAAAAATATTATCGCCCAACCGTAGTGCTTACCCGTTCTAACGGGCATGTAGCAGGTTCGGCCCGCTCAGTTTTAGGGTACGATCTCTACGAGGCTCTTTGCGGCTGCAGCGATCTGCTGATCCAGTTTGGCGGCCACAAATACGCCGCAGGCTTAACTATGCGGCCCGAGGATGTACCCGCTTTTATAGATAAGTTTGAAGAAGTAGTAGGCAGCACCATCACCGATGAACAACTGATACAGCAAATTGTAATAGATGCAGAACTGGAACTAAAGGATATCGAATCGAAATTCTTTCGCATTCTTAACCAGTTTGCACCATTCGGGCCGGAGAATATGGCACCGGTGTTTATCAGCAAAAACGTGTATGTTAGCGGTAATGCGGGTTTAGTTGGTGGCAGTCATATTAAAATGAATATTATGCAGCCCGGCTCGCCAGCTTTCAGTTGCATAGCCTTTAACCACGGCGAGTACCTGCCCCAATTGAAACCGAACGTACCTTTTGATATTTGCTACACCATAGAAGAAAACGTATGGCGCGAACAGCGTACTATACAATTAAATATAAAAGGGATAAGGTTTACAGATTAATATCCCACGTGTCATTGCGAGGAACGAAGCAATCTCAGAACTATGCTTCTCCGCTTAGAAAATAGAGATTGCTTCGTTCCTCGCAATGACATGATTGATTTTCCGTTATACGGTAAGAAATTATAAAGATGATCCTCAGAGCAGAAAATTTAGTAAAAAAATATAAACAGCGCAGCGTTGTAAACGATGTTACGTTTGATGTTGCGCAAGGCGAAATTGTGGGTTTGCTTGGGCCGAACGGTGCCGGTAAAACTACATCGTTCTACATGATAGTAGGTTTGATAAAGCCTAATGAAGGAAAGATCTTTTTAGATGACCAGGAGATCACTACCGACCCAATGTACCGTCGTGCGCAAAAGGGTATTGGTTATTTGGCACAAGAGCCGTCTGTGTTCCGTAAACTTTCTGTAGAAGATAACATTAAGGCGGTGCTGGAGATGGGCAAAATGACCAAAGAAAAGCAGCGTGACAAACTGGAAGAGCTGATAGACGAGTTTAGCTTACACAAGGTGCGCAAAAACCGTGGTGACCTACTATCAGGTGGTGAACGCCGCCGTACCGAAATTGCCCGCGCCCTTGCTGCCGAACCAAACTTTATCCTCTTGGATGAACCCTTCGCCGGGGTTGACCCTATTGCGGTAGAGGAGATCCAGGCAATGGTTGCCAAACTGCGTCACCGTAATATCGGCATCCTTATTACCGACCACAACGTACAGGAAACCCTTTCTATTACCGACAGAGCGTACTTGCTTTTCGAAGGAAAACTCCTGGAATCGGGCGTGCCGGAAGTACTGGCGGCCAACGAAATGGTGCGTAAAGTGTACCTGGGCGCTAATTTTGTGCTGAAAAGAAAAACTTTTGCTCAATAATTTTCTTTAGTTTTAGTCCGCATTTGTTTTTTCCGCTCCGGTTATCCGGGTGTATCATCACGAACAAATTGCAGCCAATTAAGTTACAACCCAGTTTATATGACCATTATTAACTCCGTATTTACCTGGTTCATGAAAAAGCGTATCCACCAGATAGAGCTTTTTATGAAATACCCCAACGAAGTACAGGAGGAATGGTTTGAGCAGTTAGTCGCCGGTGCCGAAAACACTGAATGGGGCAAAAAACACCACTACAAAAGCATTGAAAACCTGGCCGATTTTAAAAGGCAGGTACCCATACAAAACTATGATACGCTGAAGCCTTACATCGAGCGCATGCTCAAAGGCGAGCAAAATGTATTGTGGCCATCGGAGATCCGCTGGTTTGCCAAATCATCGGGCACCACCAGTGACAGGAGCAAGTTTATCCCCGTAAGCGAAGAATCTCTGGAAGAATGCCATTTTAAAGGCGGCAAGGATATGCTCACCATATACTTTAACAACCGCCCCAATGCACGCATTTTTACAGGCAAAAGCTTAACCCTTGGTGGCAGCCACCAGATAGCGCAGCTAAATGCCGATACTTCTTTTGGAGATCTTTCGGCAGTAATTATGAAGAACCTGCCGCTTTGGGCGGAGTTCTACCGCACCCCGCACTTGGATATTGCCCTGCTGGAAAACTTTGAAGAGAAAATAGAAAAAATGGCTTATGCCACCAAAGATGTAAATGTTACCAGCATCAGCGGGGTACCTACCTGGAACATATTGCTGTTTAAACGCATCCTGGAGATCACCGGTAAAAACAACCTGCTGGAAGTTTGGCCCAATTTGGAGCTTTATTTCCACGGCGCGGTGAATTTTACACCATACCGCGAGCAGTTTAAAAAGCTGATCCCGGATGATGATATGTATTACCTCGAAACCTATAATGCATCCGAAGGTTTCTTTGGTATACAGGATCTGGAAGAGCCCGGCGATATGCTGCTAATGCTGGATTATGGCATCTTTTACGAGTTTCTCCCCTTAGAGAACCTGCACGATGAAGATCCTAAAACACTAACGCTTGATGAAGTAGAACTGGATAAAAACTATGCGCTCATCATCAGCACCAATGCAGGCCTGTGGCGATACATGATTGGCGATACTATTGCATTCACTTCACTGCTCCCCTATCGCATCCGCATCACCGGGCGTACCAAACATTTTATCAATGCTTTTGGCGAGGAACTGATTATCGATAATGCCGAACGTGCGCTGGCCGAAGCCTGCGCACAAACCGGTGCCATCATTCGCGATTATACCGCAGCCCCGGTTTATTTTACCGGCAACGAATGCGGCGCCCACGAATGGCTGATAGAATTTGAAAAAAAACCCGCCGAGTTTGAACGCTTTGTAGACCTGCTCGACGAAACCCTGCGCCGCGTAAACTCCGACTACGATGCCAAACGTTTTAAAGATATGGCGCTGCGCCGCCCCATTGTACACAAAGTAGCCGAAGGCACTTTCTTCACCTGGATGAAAGAAAAAGGAAAACTTGGCGGCCAGCACAAAGTACCCCGCCTGGCCAACAACCGCGAATATGTGGATGCGATTTTGAAAATGCCCGCTTTGGGTGTGATTGTGGAATCAAGAAATTAGCTGCTGGCCGCCTCAAAAAATTCAAACCTTTCACTGTAGCACTCCGGCTTAATTCCCCGTAATAGCAATAAACAACCAAAACTCATGAAAAAAGCATTACTGCTGTTTGCTGTTATTATTGCGCTTGCCTCTTGCGGAAAAGAGAGCGTTCAACCTAATATGTTTGGCACCT
>Ga0247734_1003114_pt1 | contig 10061 bp, 10 predicted proteins | sample UWRJL103311B2_FD_180933 | JGI IMG/M metagenome (GOLD analysis project Ga0247734, IMG submission 180933) | Plant litter microbial communities from Arlington Agricultural Research Station in Wisconsin, United States - UWRJ-L103-311B-2 | ecosystem: Environmental > Terrestrial > Plant litter >... | reverse complement strand
CACGAATCACCATCCCAGGATGCCCTCAGCTAATTCGGTCATCGGTATCACGGTGGGCGTCTTGGCTCTCCAGGGCGCCTTCAGTGAACACATCCAATTGCTCGAAAAGGCAGCATCCAACTTCCTGCGTACCAAAGACCCCTCCACAACATGGACTTTTTTGGAAGTGCGGACGCAGAACGAACTGTCGTCCTGTGATGCCCTAATAATACCGGGAGGAGAAAGCACTGCAATAAGTCTAGTCGCTCAGAGGTGTAACATGCTCGAACCTCTGCGAGATTTTGTGAAGTGACTCATTCCATTCCAAAACTCAATTCCTATGCTGACCCATTGCAGAGTATCACGAAAGCCAACCTGGGGGACTTGTGCTGGATTGATATTACTCGCAGAATCTGCAAATCGAACTAAGAAAGGTGGCCAAGAACTAATTGGAGGACTAGATGTGCGGGTCAATCGAAATCATTTCGGGAGACAAATTGAGAGCTTTCAAGCTGAGTTGGATCTGCCTTTTCTACGCCAATTACCCTCCAATGATGGCCTCGCTGCAGCGCCTGTGCCATTCAAGGCTATATTTATTCGAGCTCCCATTGTGGAAAAATTGCTCACAACCGTTGTTGGCGAACAGCGCGAGGAAGCTAAAGTCGAGGACACTATTGTGGCACCGTCTCGATCTATCGATGCCACTATTGCGAACGATATCAAATTGGCTGATGTTGAAATTATGGGTGTCTTGCCAGGTCGAACCGCCAATATCAAAGTTGATATGTCAAATCAGAAGTTCGATGCTGAGGCTGGTGATATCATTGCAGTTCGACAAGCAAACGTTTTTGGTACTAGTTTTCACCCGGAGTTAACTAGTGATCCTAGAATTCATGTTTGGTGGTTAGAACAGGTCGCTCTCGCAGTCAACCATAGACGCAACTCCTGAATATATACCAGTTCCCGCGGTTTAAGTTAGACTACTGTATACTCAAATTCGTGGAACTTAGCTACATCAATGTAGCAGAAGCAACGGTCACCAATTCATAAAATTTGCTGACTTAACCTCTGCAAAAAGTTACGATAGCTTCCTTTCGGTTGATGTGCATCAAATTAAATGGTATCTGGCCTCCGAAGTTGCGACAATTCGTTGACGTTTTCGTCAAACGTCACGTCAGGAGCTGCGATGCAGCCCACAGGGATTCCGGCTTTGATCATCGACCTGTGCTTGTTCCATGGAGACTGGTGTCAAGACTAGGCGGCACCGGTGCGACATTCCAGACCCAAAACTTTGAGTTAAATTCGAGAAATGTCAAAACACTTCTCACGGGTAGTCTGGCCGTATCATTCAACCCACATCAATTTTGGAGTCCAAAATATTGGAAACTGGGTGGGTGGATGAGCGCGAAACATATTTTAGTAGGATTAAGTGCACATTTAGATAAATGGAAAGTATCAATTACCATTCGCCTATTTCCACTTTTTGGAAGTGCGCTGTTTGTTACGATCCAGCAGTTTGTTTTGTTGAGGCACAAGATTTGTTCTGTGACTTCCTATCTTCATGAAAAATATTGGCCCAAGGCGGCGCTTTCACTGTTTTCCAGCCTACGCCGAGTCATGACGCCCGTTTCTTTTTATACTCATTTTTTATTTTTCTGTTTAATCAGAACCCTAAAGGTCTAGTTGACAAGGCATAGCCATTTGCCTAAGGTATACGCTTGTGATCTCCACTCACTCGGTGGCTAGTGCCGGATGTTGTTATATGGCATTATCGTTGAGCCAGAATGCAGAACAGATTTCATAATGGCTGCTGATAGCTGGCTAACATGAATGCATACCAGATCTTCCTGAGAAATGCTTCAGATCTGAACAGTGTTTAAAATTAATCCAAGGTATATTTGGAAACTGAATACCATATTGCTACTTGGAGTCCTCCATCAGAAAATTGTTGGTTGGCCTAGTCCTTCGATTTCCAAATGTGGTTCTAAAATTCGTCTTTGGCCACGGATTCAGCCCCACAGAGACCAGCAGACTCTTACTGCGCACGATAATAGGAAACTGCCCAAAGACTTATATATTAAGCACTTGGCGACCAGAGTTACGCTGATGAGGTATATAACTCAGCCAGAATATTGGTTACAATTCTCCAAATGTTGTATCGCTTCACAGAAGGTCGTTGGCGGCCAGCTTGCTCTCCTAAGAGCATTTTAAAAATAATTTTCATAGACTTCCTCTTCGGAGTTCCCTTTCTATCCCTTACAATACCATTGATGTTGACATGGGAACTTCTAGCTTGGTTTTGTCTACAAACACGCTCATGTTGTGGTCTAAGGGATCCATATAGAATCAAAGAAGCTCAATTGTTGAGCTTACGAAAGCGCTTCACTCCGAAACCTCTACCTAACAGGCGCACGAGGGTACTCAGTTTCCCAGAATACCAGAATAAGACATCCGATCAACACCTTTCAATGTTCTTCTCTTTGCTCCCTTTTGAGATCCGGCGGATGATTTATGAATACACCATTTATGGTGAGGGTGATCGTCGGGTCTTCCATATGTTGAAGATTCGGGGCAAAATTGGTTACTGGCAATGCAGAAGGGGCAATTTCAGAGGGGATCTTCCGTGCTCATGGAGTGGCCCTTGCTCCAGAAAGCTTGCCAGAAACGTTACATATTATGATGAGACATTGTACGCAAACTCATCTCACGCAACACCTCCTGATCCAGAGACTGAGGAAACCTTCTTCTCCACTGATAAAGAGTTCACCAAAGGAACAGGACTGTTGGTGTCCTGTCGCAGGATGTAAGCAATTCCTACCTCGGCACTTGTGAAAACTAACTTTCCAGATACTTCGAGCTCATCCCTATTCTTTATACTCAAACCCATTTCCATTTCGCGGTCCCAATCGATATTGTAGACTTCTGCAACACAATCTTGCAATCACGTCTCGATTCAATTCAATGCATCAGTCTGGACTGGGCTTCCAAAAACCACCATTACAACTGGGACATCCGTCCTACGAGGAATCCAACAAAATGGTCGCTTACTTGGGATCTCCTCGCTTCTATGAAAGGTCTGCGAGAACTTCGAATCTATGCAAAATTTTGGCAGGGTCCTCCTGATAATGACGAAGTGGAAATGGAAGAGGCAAGGCATATGATGCGGAAGGTTAAAGGGCTTGCTCTGTATGAATTGGTAGTTCCGAGAGGGCAACTGCAAAGATGGAAACTGTTTGTTGCGGCGGATATGGAAATCACGCTGGCGGTGAGGCCGACGAAGAGGATGCCTAGGGAGGCGAGGGGGGAGGGAACGGTCTTGCCAAGACGACCTAATAATAAGGAGAAGAGGACGTATTCGGAAAAGTTATTGGGAACAATATGCTGATGAAGCAATGATATATTAACTTGCAAAGTTGAACTAGGCGGATCAGATTCTCATCCAGTAGAAAAGTTTATCGGAAATACCATGGTTGTAGGTGGCTAAAAAGCATCACACAAAATTATGTTATTTGCTCTACAGCTCCCTCCCGATTTGGCACCTCAATTGCGCTTCTCCATACTATTATTCGAAATTATTCGAAACCGAACACCTCTAGTAGAGTCTGTTTGTATTTTGTGGAGCTGCACAGAGACCTTAAGGAGCGTCACATATATCCAGCTGTCAGGCTATTCTCAATTGGCCATTAGTTCGAATCTTATATTTCCGGCAAGAATGGCACTATCAGACTATAGCCTTGCCTAATAACCATCCGCATGTCTATGAGGTATAGAGATGCTGACTTGTGTTCAATATGTTTCAGCTAGGTGATTTGCATGTCTAGTTTTTACCTTCCAACACGTCTCAGGTGCAGGAGCTAGTATACATAAACTCTCGTCGTGCCGTCTACACACAAGCCACATAATATTCTCCATATAGGGAAAACTATAGTAAATATGTTTAAGCATCATAAGTAGCACTATCTTGAGTGGACATTTTGACTTTCACATCATGTAGTCCAACTTCCTCATCACTCTCATCATCTTGTGTAGGAGGATGTGATGAATGTAGCGCGACGATGGTCTTCGAAGTATGATTCTCCCCAAGATAATCACTGTCAGCAGCATACTGACTAACACTTCGGCTCTGCTTATACCCCAAACATGGAAATAATCTAGTTACGAGACTCCGGATGTCTGGAAGACATGCACAAATAATAGCCACGTTCACTTCGAGAAATGTCCAGCTGTTTGAAACTGCTTGGAAGTCTAAGAAAGAGGTGAGTATACAATTTGAGGAGGAAGAGAAAGCCATACATGGAGTATCAACCGCTGCTACCGCTGGTCCAACAACTGACATTCGAACTACAGTGCAAGCAATAATACTAGGTACCCAAGTTAGCTCTCCTAGCTTTGGGAATTGGAAGAAGGGTACGTTACAAGAAACCAAGACTGAACATCAGACATAAAGCCAGCCGTTGGGATAAAGGGAGTTGAAGTCGTCTGATCTGATTGATTGGGAGAACGATAATTGCAACGTCGGTAATAACTGCCATTATACTCGTGCTGTACCATACGTCCCCAATTCGAATGGATAGATTTATTCCATGTTCTTTGAATTGGACTGTTTGGTAGTAACTGATTAACTTGTTCCATGGTAGTGAAGAAGGGTATTATCACCTACCTGCACTGCCAGATCGTGGCACAGATCGATCCGATGGAGTAAGCTACGGTAACGAATGCAATCACCCAAGCTGCTATTTTGAATTGCCGAGTCACGAATATGCGCATGTAGAAGAACAGGATGCTGAGTTTGGTGAGGCAAATTGCAATCTTGTAGAGCAGTTGTGCTACAAAGAACCACTGCCAAGCATCAATGCTGATTCTACCAGAGTTTCATTCGACTTACTTTCATAGCTTCTATCAGATGTGCTTTACTTATTTGCTGTAGATCGTTAGCTTTAGGCTTGTCTTGGCCAAAGATCAAATACCGTCTTATGCAACCCAAATCCATTATTAACTTCTCCATTGTACGATACTGCCATCATAGCGGCAAGTACCTGGAACTCGTCAGTGGGATCACATCATTAGTGAGCAAAACTACTCACCACCGCAACCAAGATCAGATAATCATCAGGACCTAAAACCCTCCGTACCCAGTAACGAGTCGACAGGCGCGCACAAACGAAGCAGAATGAAAGGCACGCAAACACTATTGACAGATTTGCAAGATTTTCCCCGCGAGGATTGGGAACATGATTATCGATAGCATCACGATCTGAGATTCTGAGGTACATTGTTGACCCGCTTTCGCGATGTCCTTTTAAATGTAAAACACTGAATAGTTGATATGAATTGAGGAATGCAGCGGGGAAACCCCAGACTTTAGTAGCAGGAACTGTACATTTTCGACAAGGTTCAGAGTATTCGTCACTGTTGGGATGGTACCGTTTACGTCAATATCGGCATTGGGAAAAGGGGGAAAGTGTTAATGACAAGGTTAACACGTGGTTACATATAGATGTCGTATTCTAATAACAGCACAGCCTAGATGAGAGATATTATCGAAGTTACAGTACACTGTGCACGAGTAGGATCACCGGCTGACAGAGAACAGTTCCGGTAGGCATGATGGGGGGAAAGTGTCCGGGGGAGTATCCACCAATGAAGGTCTGTTGGAGCTAGGTTTAGACAGACATAATTGATTTTTTGAAGATACCAAGGACTCTTGAGAAAGGTCCAAATGTCTAGTAGAAAAGTTTCAAGTCAGAGTTAAAGCTAATTTAAGTGAAGCTATGCAAGCCGCACCACGGATTTGCTTTTGGTTATTGTGGATGGGGAAGAAAGCTATGTGTCAATTTCTACACCAGCGATCAATTGCACGAAATTCATCAATTCCACACCAAATATCCAGTGTAGTTTTTCTAAATCTGAAATTTTTCACTAGGAAAAACAATATTGAGCCCGCTTAGTTTGAAGGGTAGGAAATTAATTCTAGGAGTGGGCTTTGGTCTCCATCCAGGACTGTCACAATTGAGCAAATATTTATCCTTGTCGTATTCTGTACCGTACATAATATAATGTGAAAGTGTACCAGGGCCCTAGTTGCTCAACCTGTCACAAACCAAACCCAATATTTAAATAGAATGTTCAGGATATGAGAGGAATTGTGAAATTCGTTCTAGACGTACCTGGTTTATGGCTGACGTTGTAATTGTCAGTTGACTTAGTGTTCTCGTTGAGAACTTAAGGTGGCACGGGTACGGGTACGGGTCGTTACGGTACAGCGGTACAGGTGGAGTGGTAACCCTATGTAAATCTTCGGCCGTAGTTAGTTATAAAGGCCTGTTAAGCGAATCCCAATATCATGAGTACGAACTTGTACAATAGTTTGTCGACTCATAAAGTTTTCAAATATGATGTTGTATTGTGCAACATGAAGTGATGAGTATTGCGGATTAGAAACCTTCCTTACTGACGAACGGACCGTCCAAATCTGGAGGTCTTCCAAAACTCACAGTATCTATCCGAATGGTATTTACGCTGGCGAGAGAGGTCCCAATTCTTACGGGAATAATATATACGCTTCAATCTGTCAGGAGGCCCGTCCTATCTTAACCAACCCACTTCCCGCAATCAATAATATCCACAACTGTAACCTTACAGATGTACGGAATGGAGTAAATGGGGGCATTCAAACCACCCGTAAGAGGCACCCACCAGCCCAGCTTTGAAGACTTGGCCTAAAGCTTGAGTCATCCAAGTCCAGTATTTAGGAGGAAGTCGATTTAGTTGTAGTTCACTGCCCGTCCTCGCAGTTTCTATAGTCTCGGCCACAATAATCGACCACAATAGTCGCAAGGCATCGTTCTTCACGGAGTAAGTGAATCTGCATTCAACATTTTCGTGTGAAAACACTTCTCAAAAGTATCATATTATCTGTCAGTTGCCTCGCCTAAATAAAAAAAACTACACGCCATCAGCAAGGATAAAACAGAATCAGCCCCGTCAGCACTACATAAAGCGGAATAAACATCTAATCAGGTACGGAAAAGCACCAAGTCAATAGTGCTTGAAGTTTTGGCGAGCTGCGACCCATGGCTTTGGGATTGTCGCCACCTGGGAACCTGAAAATTGGGTGCCATCTGGACTGGTCGGAAGTAGCGTCCCTTTCCGAGGCTTGCATATCGTCCTCGTAGTAGGGTTGTATTCGTCGTTTAGCAATGTATTGACCTATCAAGATGGCAGGTATATAAGAAATGGGAATTAGGTACCCTGGAAAGATCATGAGTATGCCCCTCTCTATAAGAAAACGACGATACAATTACATGACATATTTACTAGTACATATACCGTTGGGAAGGGAAAGCCTTTACTTGCGTTGTCCTTTTCTCGCTCACAGATATTTCTATTTGTTCCTGCCCTCGCCATATCTCATCCTTCACATATACGAATCTAAGACGATTTCCTTCAGCTGATCTGATACTATGTTGTTTCACAGCATATTCTTGTGCATTCCAGTTGCATGTGCAGCAACCGTGTTTAATTACGGTGCTTTCACTCAGACAGCCACTTACTCAATCGCGAATCAACTAGGATTCTTTACCGCATACGACTTGGACGTCGTGTACAATCAAGTTCCCAATTCAACATTTGCATACGCTGAGGTGCTGAATGGAGGATACGATCTCTTGACTGGGACCATTGACAATGCTGTCAATTTAAGGTTCAACTCGCAAAGAAATGTAACAGTTCTTGGACAGCTGGACCAGGGGCCAGATCTGGTGCTTGCATCTATCCCAAACATCACGACAGTCGAACAACTAAGAGGAAAGCCTTTGATCGTCGACTCTCCTGTTTCTGGTAAGCAAGTTACAAACAAGTTATAGTCTAAGACCCAAGTAGTGAATGATTATACGTTTCTTCTCAGAGCTGAGAAGTTAAGTTTACTCTCATGAGAAGACACTAGCTACATAACTCGCACTTAACAGATGCGATTCAACCATACTAACCTTATTGAAGGTTATGCGTTCTTATTACGATATGTCTTGAGTTCTTATGGGCTTAATTTGGAAAATGGTGATTACTTCTTCCAGGTAATGAATTGAACAAGAAATATATGAAATGAAAAGGCACTAATACCTACAGACGGTTGGAGGTACGAACCTAAGATATGCAGCATTGACTGCTGGTAAACTTTCCAATGGAACAGCTGTTTATGCCACCATTCTCACCTACCCATTCACGGCAGAGGGAACAGAGCTTCCAGCTGCCCAAAGACCGAACATACTTGCTCGAATTTCAAACGTCGTCAACCCAATCTCTTCATCAGCTTTCACGGTTTCCCAATCTGCATTGGGAAATCCAGCCAAAGTTGATGGTTTGACACGGTTCCTAGGTGCGATGTACACCGCAAATCTCTTTCTTCAATCTCCGATGAATGCGGAGTGTTCTATTGCCGCAATTCAGACCCAGCTCAATGTAACGGCCGCCACAGCAAATCTTGAATATACCGCAGCAACAAGTATCGATTCTGGTGAGATCAGTCCTGGAGGAAATTTTACTGTCAACCAAGAGGGTTTGAATAATGTCATTGGGGTGAGAAACCAATTCGGGGGTTTCACTGTGCCTTCTAACTTTGACTTTGATGCTGCCACTACCCCAGGTGAAGGCAAGTTAATTGACTATTCGATACAGAATGCTGCAGTAGCAGGTTTGAAGGAGTTTTTGCTACAGTCGTGTTAGGGTCATGTTATGGATGTTATGGTCAACCTTTCATATAGACCATTCACTGGTGCATAAATCAAGCTTGTTCTTTTCTGATGGAAGAGTATTACATAGAACACTACGATATCCATTACACTGGCTCTAGCATACATTTATTTGACAACATAAATCTTAAATTGTTTGCATGAAGATATTTCAATATCGTATGGCCACCCCGATTGACCAAATGGTTTATATTTCCTGGATGCGTCCATCAATTAATAGGCAGAAACCCGACTCATATTGGACTGAGGTAACGTTTTAGTTCTAGGGTTGCATCAATGCACTCTATACAATTCCACCTATACTTGAGTGAACACATGTGCACGAAGATGCTTAAACCTGGAGGTACTTATTTGTTGTTCTATGTGAGACTGAGGCTCGCTTAATTTCAAGGGGCCCTCCAACAATCCAAAATTCACAACCACACCCATATTTTCAACTACCGGTAAGCCATTTTGGCACTGAAATACATGGACGTATGCATAAATATTAACGTAACGCTGGATTCTTAGAGGAAACAACGGGCTAGACTTCAAATTTGATGGATTCGGCGTCGCAAGTTTGAATCTTGTACGGGATGGCAATACTTATGATCCCTATCCTTTCCTTTCTTGCTCTCGCTGGCTGGTATGTCAATTGGTATCCCAAGAAATATATCAAGGCTCTTGGTAACAGTGAAAACTGCTGAGGGCGTGTGCCATTCTTCTTAACAGCGCAGTTAGAAAATCTGTGGACAATCATACACATAATTCGCTTCTATGTAATAACAAAAAGGACCCCTTTCACGATTTAGCGCTCATCTAGGAGCTTGTCTTCATTACTGACACCATCATTTTTGGGTCAAATACCAAAGAAAGGCTCCACACTATCCATCCATCTCCGTATTCTCTCCTCGTTATCTGCCAAAGTCACACATCGTGTCGGAATTGCGAGTCGTCGCTGGCTACCCTTGACAGCAACCTCCGTCATTGATCGTCCTTTACAACTAGATTTGATCTTCATCAACAAAGCCAATGCAATCCTGACCTTGTTCTTTGTGTACCCCGTGGCGCTGTTAAAGACCGGGAAGTCTGCACGTAGTTAGATATTGTTTTCCAGGCTTTCTTTAAATGCTATCCGAGGATGAGAGAAACCAACTTACCGCGACAATCATTGATTATAGAATGTACGGCGAGATACAAGTGCTTTTCCATCGGCCAACTGTGAATTCCTTCCCATTCATCAAAGCCAGCAGGCGGATTAGAGATGAATTTTAAGATCAGCTCGTCGGATTTCCACAGGCTGCGGGCAGAGACATCCAAAGGGGGCTTGGAGGAAAGACGTGGCTCAAAGTGTTT
>Ga0247734_1003113_pt1 | contig 10065 bp, 6 predicted proteins | sample UWRJL103311B2_FD_180933 | JGI IMG/M metagenome (GOLD analysis project Ga0247734, IMG submission 180933) | Plant litter microbial communities from Arlington Agricultural Research Station in Wisconsin, United States - UWRJ-L103-311B-2 | ecosystem: Environmental > Terrestrial > Plant litter >... | reverse complement strand
TTAAATTATATCTGGTGTTTAAATACTGAATTCAAATATACATTTTCGTAAAGGCGGCTTTTTATAGCATTTTTCCCTTATCGTATACCATCTTGTCTTTTGGCATACCAAAACCGGCCCGGATTGCCCGTCTAATATAGTATTTTCACAAAATCATATAGGATGTTGTCAAATACTTCGGATAGTATTACAGCTTTGTTAAATTCATGCTATTATTAATCAAATATAACCAGCGTACATGAACACAATCAAAAGCCGTCATTTCCTGCTTTTACTCCTATGCCTTCTCCTTGAAGTTCCCGCTTTTGCACAGACCAAACTGGCTTCAATCTTTACAGATCATATGGTATTGCAGCAGAAAGACGAGGTCAGTATCTGGGGATGGGATAAACCGGGGCAAAAAATAGTTACCCTTACGTCATGGAACCACAAGAGTTATACCGCGCTGACCAACGAAAAAGGACGATGGACGGTTAAAGTCAGCACTCCTGCGGCAAGCAAACAAGGCTATGAAATTACTATCAGCAATGGCACACCAGTCACCTTAAAGGATATCCTGATCGGTGAAGTCTGGTTATGTACGGGGCAGTCCAATATGGAAATGCCGATGAAAGGGTTCAAAGGGCAGCCCATCATGGGCTCGAATGACCTGATCCTGAAATCTGCCAATCCCTATATCCGCCTGTACACTGTACCGAGGTCATCGGTAACTACCGAACAGGAAAACAGCAAGCCTTCGCCCTGGAAAATTGCAGGCCCGGAGGCTGTTTCCTCCTTCAGTGCAACTGGTTATATTTTCGGAAAACTCTTACAGGAGATGCTTGATGTCCCGGTAGGACTGGTCAATGTAAGCTACGGAGGTTCTTCAGCACAGGCCTGGATGTCTGCCGCCACCCTAAAGGAATTTCCGGGCATAAAGGTTCCTGCCAAAGAAGATACCATCAAACTCGTGAGCAGGACGCCTACAACTTTGTACAATGGAATGATCCATCCCGTTACCGGTTTCGGTGTCCGCGGGGCAATCTGGTACCAGGGAGAATCAAACTACGAAGATCCGGACCTGTATGAAAAGCTGTTTCCTGCACTGGTTAAGGAGTGGCGCACAGAATGGGGAGGTATAAATTTCCCATTTTATTATGCACAGATCGCTCCGTATAATTACAGGCAGCTCCCACCCTACCTGGAAGGAGGAAAATATAATTCTGCATACCTGCGTGAGGTTCAGCGGAAATCCGTTGCCTTGATCCCTAATTCGGCCATGGCCGTACTGATGGATATCGGTGAAGAAAAAAGTATCCACCCTGCAAATAAAGAAGCGGGAGGAAAGAGACTGGCACTGCTTGCGCTGGCAAACACCTACGGAATGAAGGGGTTTGGCGCTGAAAGCCCTGCCTACCAGTCGCTGGAAATCAGCGGAAATACTGCAGTAGTTAAATTTACACATGTGACAAACGGGCTGACCACTTTTGGAAAGGAACTGACGCAATTTGAGGTAGCCGGGGCAGACCAGCATTTTTATCCTGCAAAAGCAGTGATCAAAGCAGAAACCGTAATTGTTTCTGCAGCCGAGGTTGCCAGTCCGGTAGCCGTCCGGTACGCTTTCAGGGATTTTATCACAGGCCAGCTTTATAATACAGAAGGATTACCGGCCTCTTCTTTCAGAACCGACAACTGGTAAAGCGATGGGTACCTGGAGCGTTATATTACCGATTATATTGCTGTGCTGCTTTTCTGCTGAGGGACAGAAAATCCCGCCTGTAGAACAGCAAATCAGCGATTATAACCCGGTGTGGACTTCCCAGAGTACAGGCTCCGGTTCATCTATGCCCTGCGGTGGCGGGGACATCGGCTTAAACGTCTGGGTAGAAAAAGGAGAGTTACTTTTTTATATGGCCAGAAGCGGAACATTTGATGAAAATAACGCATTGCTAAAACTGGGAAGGGTCAGGATAAAACTAAGCCCCAATCCCTTTGAAGGAAAGACCTTTAAGCAGGAACTGATACTCAGAGACGGCTACATCAGCATCAGCGCTGCCAATGGAGAATTGTCTGCTACCATTAAGATCCGGGCAGATGTATTTCATCCGCTGGTGCAGGTAGAGATCAGCAGCAGTAAGGCCCTCAGCGCAACCTTCGCCTATGAAAGCTGGCGGTCAGCAGACAGGCCGCTGAAAGGCAGGGAGAACAATAGTAATTCCTGGAAATGGGCGCCGCAGGGCGATGTTAAAACGTTTAAAGATGAGATCTCATTTGAGCATAACAGCGTTCTTTTCTATCACCGCAACCGGGAAACCACTGTATTTGATGCTGCCGTAAAACAGCAGGGACTGGAAAGTATGAAGGACTCGCTGTCTGACCCACTGAAGAACCTTACTTTCGGGGGAATAATGCAGGGCGACAATCTAAGGCCGGCTGGTAACTCCGCAGGAACTTATCTGAATACGGCATACCGTGGATGGAAATTGAAAGCCATAAAGCCGGCCAGAAAATTCAATATGCGGATTGTATTGCATACCGCTCAAACCTCCACCCCGGGCACATGGAAAGACCAGTTGAAAAGTACCGTGACAACGGTTGCCAGTACACAAAAAACTGCTGCGCTTAAAACCAGGAAATGGTGGAATGACTACTGGGACAGGAGCTTCATCTTTATCGAGGCCAAACCTGGTTCACCGGAATGGCAGATTGCCAGGAACTACCAGCTTTTCCGTTACCTGCTGGGATGTAACGCCTATGGCACTATGCCTACCAAATTTAACGGCGGCCTGTTCACTTCCGATCCGGTTACTGTAGATTCCAGTTATCGTTTTACACCAGATTTCCGCAATTGGGGCGGAGGAACATATACCGCCCAGAACCAGCGCCTGGTATACTGGCCCATGCTCAAAAGCGGTGATGCGGACCTGATGAAACCACAATTTGAGTTTTATCTCCATGCGCTCGGTAACGCCAAACGGCGCACACGTTTTTACTGGAACCATGAAGGTGCTGCCTTTACTGAACAAATGGAAAACTTCGGGCTGCCTAATCCGGCAGAGTACGGGTGGAAACGCCCTGACGGTTATGATAAGGGGATGGAGTACAATGCCTGGCTGGAATATGAATGGGATACTGCGCTCGAATTCTGCCTGATGATCCTGGAAACACAGCGGTATGAGGGCATTGATATCAGTAGTTATCTTCCTCTGATCAGCAACTGCCTTACCTTCTTTGATGCGCATTACCAATATCTCGCATTACAAAGAGGCAGTAAAGCCCTGGACGCGAAGGGGCATCTGGTGCTGTACCCCGGCTCCGGTGCAGAAACCTATAAAATGGCCTATAATTCCAGTTCTACCATTGCAGGCTTAAAAACTGTGCTGACCAGACTGCTGGAATTACCGGAAGGACCAGCTGCTGCGAAACAGAAACAACAATGGGCAGACATGCTTGCAAGAATTCCCCCCCTCTCCTTTCGTGAATTTGGCGGGCATCCCACGATTGCTCCCGCTGTGCATTGGGAAAGGATCAACAACACGGAAAGCCCGCAGCTCTATCCCGTATTTCCATGGGGAATGTATGGGCTTGGTAAAGCAGGATTGGACACGGCCATAAATACCTACCAATATGACACCGATGCGCTGAAATTCAGGAGCCATGTGGGATGGAAACAGGACAATATCTTTGCCGCCAGGCTGGGGCTCACAAAGGAAGCGGAAAGGCTGACCTTGTTAAAGATGAAGGACTCAGGCCGCAGGTTCCCCGCCTTCTGGGGCCCCGGGTTTGACTGGGTACCAGATCATAACTGGGGCGGGTCAGGAATGACAGGCATGCAGGAAATGCTGCTGCAAACCGATGGCAGGAAGATCATGCTCTTTCCGGCATGGCCAAAGGAATGGGACACGCATTTTAAACTGCATGCGCCTTATCAAACCACGGTTGAAGCTGTATTACGTAATGGAAAGGTGGAAGTTCTGAAGGTAAATCCTGAAAGCAGGAGAAAGGATATTGTGATTATGCTGCGTTGAGTCCCTGCCAGACGTAAACTACTGGAAACATCACCAGTATATACATATGGTCTTATTGCCAAAACTTTTCAGATGGGAAAGCCTAACGTAGTTCAATCCAATACTATAGCGTATTATAATTGATATCTGGCTTTTTTAACTGCATCTTTAAGATCCGACATAAAGCTCTTGCCATCCTTTTCTGTACGAATAGCCTTTGAAAGACTGTCTTCCTCAGAAGGGCTGGCACTTATATTTACGTTTAACTGCTGACGGCTAACAACTTTTCTAAAGTCATTGAGCTGCTGTTGGATACGTTCGTTCATAGTGGTACAAATATACTAAATTATAATTTTAAGATAATAATTATTTCAATGAAAACATGTAATACCCGTACAACTGCCGGCGGTCTCTGGAATAGTCAAATGGCTCAATCTTAGGTTTAAATATAGGTTTCCCATCTGTGTCACGTTCCACATCTACCCTATTTCGCATCAGTTTAACATACCAATCGACACCTAAACAAACAAAGAAATCTGACATTTGTTCCCGGTTAAGTACAAACATACTATGGTAAAGGTGTGCACGTACATCATTAGACCCATCGAGTCCGATGGTGAATTCAGGGTGATCAATTAGAAAACTATAGGCAACAAAAATTGCTGTAGAAAGAACCTTAGCTACATTGACGTGCTTAAGCCGGATGTTATCATCAATCTTTCCATCTGACCCTTTCGGCCCAAGACAAAGGTTATAAACATCTAGCAGGAAAGAATCAGGATGAGGGGACAATTTAATATAGATACGAATACAAGAGTCATCTTTCTGCGGTGCATCAAATTCCGCAATCAGTACTGGAAAATTGAAGTTTACAGCCTCTATCTCATAGATCTGCTCAAGGTTAATGTTTATCATATCTAATTTTTCTGTAAAATTAAATATAATTTCTTTAAAATGCTATTTAAATAATATTAATTTAATTTTAAATTAAAATAAGATATTTCATTTCTTTGTGTCATTCTCAAAAATTGTTGTTTGGTCACCTGAATCTTTTTGAAAGAACCAGGGCAAATGACCACCCTGGTTCTTTCAGTGTTTCAAATCTATCTTTCAGATTCCGGAAAATCTGCGCTGAGTGCCAGGTCTTTCCAGGTCTCAAAATTTTCTTTCATCATGTTCACTTTTTCGAGTGCCATTTTATAGGCAGGTTCTCCCAAGAGTAAACGAAGCTGGTGGTTTTCTGATTCAACCGCTTTGATGATCGCTTCGGCTCCTCTTACAGGATCGCCCTGCTGTTTGCCGCTGCTGTTTTGACTGGCGGTCATCCGCGCACCAACAGTAGGCTCATAATCTGCAATCTGAACAGGAGTACGTGAGGTTGAGCGGCCTGCCCAATCTGTGCGGAAAGGCCCCGGTTCTACCAGCAGCACTTTGATCCCAAGCGGGCCAACCTCCTGCGATAAGGATTCAGATAATCCTTCTACCGCGAATTTTGTGGCATGATAATACCCTGTTGAGGTAAAGGCCCGCAATCCGCCGATTGATGAAAAATTGATGATATGCCCATGGCGTTTGTCGCGCATACCGGGCAATACCGCCTGGATCATATTGACCAGCCCGAAGAAGTTGGTTTCAAACTGCGCCCTGATCTTGTCCTGTTCGCCTTCTTCAATACTGCTGAAGTAACCATAACCTGCGTTGTTTACCAGAACGTCAATCTTGCCAAACTTTTCTTCAGCTGCTTTGACTGCCGAGGCAATCTGGTCCTGATTGGTCACATCTAAAGAAATCACCAGTGATGTATCTTCGTATCCTTCAGCGAGATCCTTAATCTGATCTTCTTTCCTTGCGGTGATGACGGCGTTCCATCCCCTGCCTAATATTAATTTGGCGATTTCCCTGCCGAATCCTGTAGAGCATCCTGTGATAAACCAAACGGGTGCATTTGTATTTGCCATAATGTTATAATTTAGTAATTTTAGTTACGGTTATAACATCGAACCGGCAGGGCTGTTCTTAAAATATTGTAAATATTTTGTTTCTGTCAGTCAAAACATTGAGATAGCAATCTAAAAAATAAAGTAAATCACTGATTATTTTCTATTATCAGCCGCACAGGCCCCAGTAGGCCGGCTTCCTGTAAGGAAGTGTCTGCTAAGCGGTATGGCGCGGTAGTCCGGGTGATGCGCTTTGCTTCGGGTAGGTGGTGGTCACCGGTCAAGCGGTTTGCCCAGGTGTTGGTCACTTCAATTTCAATCCTGTTTCCGCCCTTTTTGATCAGCCCGGAGATATCCAGCCTGAATGGCGCCGTCCACAAAATACCTGCATCTTTTCCATTTACTTTTACGGCAGCAAGGTTTGCCACTTTTCCCAGATCAAGCCATACTTTCGCAGAGGGGATTTGATTGAGCTGAACAGTTTGCCTGTAAACTGCTGTACCGGAATAATAACGGATCAGTGAGTCTGTGTTTTTTGACCAGTCTGACAGTTGTTTGAATATCACTTCCTGTTTAGGGCCACCGGCAGCAGGATCAAATGATACTTTCCAGCCAGCAGGCAGGGTTTTCAGATCAGTAAACTCCGGCCAGTTCTTCTTCCGGGCACTGTGGGGAAACTTTTGATCAGTGCTTTTCTTTTCAGAACCAGCACGTTTAAAAATTACAAATATAGCTGCATTGGCTTCAAGCCGGAGAGGGATAACCGTTCTGTTCCCGGCATTGATCACCTCCTTAACTCTTGCGGTGCGGTCACTGACTGCATCATATAAAAAGGGTGTCCCCTCTTTTATCCTGAAAGATACATTCAGCGTACGCAGGCGCTCTTCCTGATTGGAGATAAAGTAAATATCTTCCTGGTCAGTTCTGCGGTGGTTCCAGGCCAGCTTAAACGCATTATTTCCTGCAGAATCTTTAGCAACAAAATCAGCTGTAATACCCAGTTTATCAAAAGAACTGTCCTTATACCCACCTTCATCAGCAGCAATATAAATGTGTGCCCCTTTTCTTTTCAGGGCTTCTGCTTTGGCCCTTACCGCGTCAGACAATCTTCCGCCACTGGGGTCCATCGGGTTAGCGACCGGAAAAATCAGCAAGCCATAATTTGCCCCTGAAGGAAACACCACTCTTCCATCTTTTACTACAGCGTCCATCAGTACATCAGGATTAAAAGAGTCATAGGCATAACCATGCAAAGGGTCTGCCCAGTCCTGCGGATCAGTTATGTTTGCTGAATGGCGTACTCCCACAGGTGATTCGGTCATGGGCTGCCCAACATTCTGCAGCCTCTTCCCCTCTCTTTTTACTGCCTCCGCACCAAAAATCCCGGGAAGCGTTTTTACCAGCCTTTCCGGCAGTAAAGCCCTTCGCGGGTATTCTTCACCTGTAAATACCGCTATATCAGTCACAGGACTTCCCTTTTGGAGCCAGCGCTGACTTCGTGCAGCGTAATCTACCCATGCTTTCCCTGGCTTCCACCAGGTTTGGTCGCGCTGAAAATAAAGCCCTACCCCATCCAGGGTCATTCCGGGTTTCCGGTCTGTCCATGGATTATGGGTAAATACATGGTACACCAGTTTATTGATGCCCAGAGCGTAATTCCTGTCCTGTAAGGTCTTCAGCATCCCCGGGTGTTCATTCCAGGCCATTCTTACCGTCGTAAAGGCCTCGGCCTGTACCAGGTTCTTTCCGTAAATGTGTGCACCGGAAATGGCGTCCAGCATATCATTTGGTTTGTCATGGGTGGGGCTGTTGAGCCAAAACTCCCCCATCGGCACATCCACGTTTTTATAATGCAGCATCCCGTCACTCATCATTGTGGGGGCTACACTTTCAGCAGTAAATATTACCCCTTTTTCTTTTGCCAAACCGGCAAGGGTCTGGTAAAATGTATCAGCCACCAGTTCCGCTATAGTTTTCCTTACATCATATAAAACGGATTCAGATTTCTCCGCACTTTCCATCGGAATACCGGCCATTACAGGCAGCCATGGCAAGAGGTCATATCCTCTCCTTTTCTTAAATTCTGCGGGAAAAACGGCCGACCAGTTCTGGCTGCCACACTCCCAGCTGTCAACGTGAAACACACGCAGCACCTTTTTTGCCAGTTCCGGCCCTGCCTGGCGGATTGCCTCTCCGTACCAGGAACTGAACTGCAGTTTTACCGCTTCAGCATTAAATTTATCCACTTCCAAACCTGCGCCGCCACCTCCGGTAGCGTTGGTATGCCCGGTTGAGGTATGCCCTATTCTGATGACCTTCCATTTGCCCTTTGGTGCTTCCCAGTTTAATACGTCGTCAGGAGAAAGGTATTTTGTGAGGTCAATCAGCTGCCCGGCAGCCACGCATGATTCAACAGGCAGCTGCGTGGCTGTACTGCGTTCACTGATACGCCAGATTTCCCCGTTTTTACTTTCATACTGATTGATCCTTGGTGCCGATGATAATTCCAGTCCTGTAAGTTTCAGGGATGGTTTCCATTTGGCGGCATCAAGGTCTTCGGCGCCAGGTTCAGAACCGGCGGGATCATAGCTGAACCTGTAATATCTTGCTGTAACGGGATCAATTGCATGTGTTACATCGGCATCAGTATCCTGCCAGCCATGCCTTGGCGGATGCAGCCTGCCCAGTGACCTGAAGTTTTTGCCGTCATCACTTACTTCTACCAGCAGCCTTTCCGCCTGGTAATTATTACCTCCTGTCCTCACGGTAATGTTCCTGCAGGTAAAGGGCTGTTCAAATTCATACATGATCCAGCAGGGCTGATCGGTTTTAAAACTGCTAGGGGCGGGCTTCCCCGCAGCCGCCTTACCATTAGGTGACGGTGTTAATTCTGTAACAGGGGGTATAATCAATGCCTGTGCCTCCTGCGTTTTATCCTTCAGGCTTGTTGTAATCTTAGGGATGATATTCCGCGTAGAGTTTTCTGCTCCCTGCACCGCAGGGTAGGCATATACTGCAATATCTTTATAGTAATTTTCTTTTGTTTCCGGTTGCGGGAGCCTGATCTGTACAGCTCTTCCGCCTGTGATGTTTACCTGACTGGCTACCACTTTCTGCATTGACAGCTCCGGGCTGATCCAGGGGCCTCCGGCCAGAGCAAAACCATCGCTTACATGCATGCCCAGCTGTAAACCCAATCTTTCCGACTCCTGAAAGGCATACCTCATCATGTCCCACCATGCCGGGCTCAGTTGCTGCACCACAGGTGTAAAAAGTGGCGGTGTAGCTGCCCCCTTGATCGGCATCAGGTATGCCCCGCCAAGTCCGGCTGCTTTCATCGCTTCCAGATCAGCCCTGATGCCTTCTTTAGAAACACTTGCCTGCATCCAGTACCAGAACACCCAGGGTTTTGCCTCCTGTGCAGCAGCTGCAGAAACGGCGTCAATGGTCTGTGCGCTCAGCCATGCAGGCAAACAAAGAAATAGCAGGATCAACCTGATCCTGTGTATAGATAAGTAATTGCTCATAGTGTGTTTTCCTACTGATCTGTAATCCCTCATCATCTGCAATATTAACGGCAACTGATCCTCAGTACAGCTTCAGCCAATCCTTCAGCTTTAGCCCTGATATAAATATACCCCGGTTTTTCATCAGACCGGATGATCAGCATGGCCTTTCCTTTAAACACTTTTATCTGAGGGGCCCTGAACGATTCTACATTTGCCTGATAACCATTGTCCACCCCCGCCAGTTTCCCCTGCCCTTCAACGGCGATGGCGATCAGCTGATCTGCATCAGGCACCAGGTTTCCCTGTTCATCGGTTACCTTGAGGGTAAGATAGGAAAGATCTCTTCCATCTGCTTTCAGCTGGCTCCTGTCGGCTTCCAGTGTAATTTTATAAGGATTACCTGCGGTATGTATCTCTGATGATAACACTTCTTTACCGTCTTTGCGGGAAACTGCTTTTAATGTTCCGGGTTCAAATTTCACCTTCCATGATACATGAAGGTCATCTCCCTTTTTCCTGATCCCCAATGACCTGCCATTCAAAAAAAGCTCTGTTTCGTCTGCATGGCTGTAATACGCCCAAACATCCACTGTTTCACCCGCCTTCCAGTTCCAGTGCGGGAAAAGATGTAAT
>Ga0247734_1003112_pt1 | contig 10069 bp, 10 predicted proteins | sample UWRJL103311B2_FD_180933 | JGI IMG/M metagenome (GOLD analysis project Ga0247734, IMG submission 180933) | Plant litter microbial communities from Arlington Agricultural Research Station in Wisconsin, United States - UWRJ-L103-311B-2 | ecosystem: Environmental > Terrestrial > Plant litter >... | reverse complement strand
TCCTGCCAGAAAAAGGGTGTTATTGTGAAAAGCGGCTCCCTGCAATCGGGTAATACCATGGTCTTCCGCAGTCAATACTTTTTCACTGGTTGGTAATCCATCCACAACTTTTACCCGGATTACATCTCCAAAAAAAGTCGTGTAAAAAAGTTCACCACTTACTGGATTACGGATAAGACGGACCGCTTCCGGTTCCACCTTCATGTAGTGCTCAACAGTAATATCGGGTCTGAGCGAAATTGGAGTATTCGTAGTCTGTTCCGGAGCTTGTGCCAAAGAGATAATGGGCAAAGCCAGAGTTAAGACAAGAAATAATTTGAAATTTTTAAAAAGGTTTAGAGTTGTCATTGATGGTTAAATTAGCAATGAGATTGAGAGTATTATTGAATTGAAAAAAACAATTTCTGTTGCAAACGACTTTTCTAAGTTATGCGCCAAAGTTTTTCTGCATTAAAAACATGATAGAGACGCCCGTGAATTATTTCTTCACCTCAGTAAAAGTTCGGGTAATTTTGTCATAAGAGACCAAAAATTCAGTTCCGTCTGCTTTTTCCATAATAAACTCATTAGGTGATTTGCAACGATCATCCGAATAAATATTATAGCCGTTTTTTGCAAGATTTTCTTTTCTGGCAGCGGCAATAGCTTTATCCGCATCTTTGTTATTTTCCTGTGATAACATGAGCTATATACTTAAATATAAGATTAATATGATTTTATTACCAATCCTCAATTCGTTTTTTCCAACTGCCTCAGATAAGCAATCAGTTGCCATCTTTGTTCATCTGAAAATACATCCTTAAACGGAGGCATATTACCTTTTCCTGTGGATAATTTCCAGAATAATGCACCGTCACTTTGTTTGGTAACCAGTGTATCATGAAAATTTGCAGGTTTTTGGCCCAATGCACCACCTGCTGCACCATCGCCATAACCTGAATCACCATGACAGGACGCACAATACAAACTAAAAAGATCTTCCCCTTGCGCCAATGTCAGGGGTTCATTATGGTATGGACTTTTCAGTGTATCTGCCCAGGCAGGAGCGATCCATCGGTCTTGTTGAGATAAATTTTTTGAAAAATCATTTACCGGAAAGTCATTTCCAGAAGAAAATCCAACCAGTGAAACACCGGAAAATAAGATTAAGATTACGGCTAAATTGTTTCTTTTAATCATTTATAAATGAAAGAGATTAATGAGTTCAATTTTTATAAAATACTGCCAGAATGTTACTTTGGGCTATCCAGTTTTTTCCTGACTTCTGCTACTTCTTCTGCGGTGATATTGCTTGCATTATTTCCAAAATTCTGGCGGATATGGGTCAAAACCTCAGCTACTTCTTCATTTTTCAAGAAGGTATGTTGAGGCATAATGTTGTTGTAAGTCTTTCCTTTTACTTCAATCGGGCCTTCTAATCCTTTCATTAATACTTCAATAAGTTTATTTTTATCACCAGTTACCCATTCAGATTTTGCTAATGGTGGAAAACGCTGCGAATCTCCCATGCCGTTTCGCTGGTGACACGCAGCACAATAAACTGTATATACTTTTTTGCCGGCAACAGGTTTGTCTTTGTCCAGGTTATCCGTAACAACATCCGGTGTCCGCAGGTGAGAAAGCAGTTTTCGTTCTTTCATCTTGGCAAGTACAGAGTCAGGAAATGCAGACTTATTTCCTTTATAAGTAATCTTCCATATTTTCCCTTTTTCAGTTTCAGAAAAGTATAATGCACCATCCTGGCCCATTGCAATTCCCATTGGCCTGTACATCGCGTCGCTGGGATTTACAATCGGATCAATGCCGGCAAAACCATCAGCAAAAATTTCATAATCACCAGAAGGATTTCCATTTTTGAATGGAATAAACCCAATGGTATATCCGGATTGCGGATATGGTGCCCGGTTGGTAGAGCCATGAAATGAAATAAATGCACCGTTTTTATAACGTTCAGGAAATTGATTTCCCTGATAAAAAAGAAGATCATTTGGAGCCCAGTGACCCGGAAATCCTATCAACGGTTTTTCATATTTATCACAATCGCCGGTTATATTTCCATCGCCGCCATATTCAGGGCCGAGTACTTTTTTCTGCTGGATTTGATCGTAATAACAGTAAGGCCAGCCTGCATTTGTTCCGTCTTTTATACGCAAAAATTCTTCGGATGGAAGTACCGCACTTTGCCAGGGAGAATAAACAGTTGCCCATAATCTCAGCAAATCATCCCTTCCATGTTGAACGAGGTACAAATTATTATCAGCCTTATTCCAGTCAATCGCTACTACACTCCTGATTCCGGTTGCAAAACGATAACCGTCTTTCTGGGTTTGTCCTTTTTTATTGGCATCAAACCGCCATACACCGCCATGATCTTCCAGAAAAGGGCAGGGCGTCATTCCTGTTGAATTAGGCATGCGAAACAATTCTTCGCAGGCATTGGAAGGTGCGCCAAAAGGAACGTACATGTTTCCTTTATCATCAAAAGCGAGTGGTTTGGCAATATGTTCGTGCATACCGTGCTTATGATCATCAGTCATAATGATTTCCTGTTTGCCGTCTGGAATTAGTTTTCCGGGAGTTAATTTGTAGCGGTAAACCACCAGTTCGGAACTGAAATACAGATATCCGTTGTAAATACGCATGGCAGTTCCGTAACCAATTTCCTTCTTTTTGCCACCAAATCTTTTAATAATATCTGCACGACCGTCGTTGTTGGTGTCCCTCAACGCAATCACAGATTCACCTTTGCCTGCAAACCTGGCTTTTACATAAATATCACCATTGTCGTTGATTGCAATATGCCTCGCCCTGCCTTCCAGACTATCCACAACTACCACTGCCTCAAATCCTTCCGGAAGAAAAAGCCCACCATTTTTTGTGCTGACAGGCAACTCTTCCTGATAAGTAAAACCCAGTGCGAGTAATACTAAAAGTGAAACCGACAGTTTGAAAGGAAATCTTAGCATGATTTCAGAGGGAACTTAGAACATGATCAGGTAAAATATGCAAAGTATTCAAATAAAAATTTTTAATAATCAATGTTTAACCGCGGCAGCGGACCGCTTTCAACTTTTAATGTGTTCTGTCAGCGAAAAGCTAATTGTGGTCCGCCGCGCGGCCAAAAGCTAATAGCTAACAACCAACAACCAACAACTACTTCACATAAACCGGGTTTGCAATCCCATTCAGATCATACACGATTTTTCCTCCCATAATTGTCATTTCACATTCCAGCTTTTCTTTGCCTTGCATTTTATAACCGGTTTTGTCATAAAATCCGAAATTGCCTTTTCGCATGGAAAAGATGGCAATGTCGGCGATAGCATTTTCAGAAATGTGGCCCAGATTTTCTCTTTTAATGGTTTGCGCCGGAGTCCAGGTACTAGCTTTAATAACCAAGGGCAGATCCATTCCCATGATGTAAAATTTAGACATAATACTGAGCATGTCTTTCATAGAAGCGTTCATACTTCCTGTGTGAAGATCGGTACTGATCGTGGACGGATAAAAACCACTTTTTACAGCCGGAATTGCCTGGGAATAATTGAAACTTGCGCCGCCATAACCAACATCAAAAATGATCCCTTTTTTCCTGGCTTCCAATGCAAAAGGTTTTACTTTTTTCGTAGTTTCATCAACAATCGTTTCACGCACGTTTCCATCCAAAAGTGTGTAAGCATGCGTGAAAATATCGCCTGGCCGCAGATGTTTTAAAAACAGATCAGCCAGTGGAAGTGGGGGAGTGCTTCCGCCAAAATCGACCATGACCGGCATGTTTGCAAATTTACCAGCCTGTACCGCATGATCAACCGGAGCCCAGTCGTTTCCAACAAAGTGAGCAATTTTAAAACCGACTACATCATCCTTGTTTTTGATCGCGGCATCAGCTGCCAATTTGGGATCCATGTCGCTGGTATCCTGCTCATAATTACCTCCGCGCATTCCTTCGCCCACAATATTGAGGAAGGAAAGAACACGGGTTTTGGAATGAGAAATAATATTCTTTTTAAACTCCGGAAAAGATTTCCAGCCAGCACCACCAGCATCCACAATGGTGGTTACACCTACCCGAAAAGTAAACCCGTCGGGCGGCAATGCAATAAATCCGTTACTTAAATAATGATCCGGTTCGGTTCCAGAAAATACATGTCCGTGTATATCAATGAGTCCCGGCGTTACGTACATGCCTTTGGCTTCAACTACTTGTCTGGCTTCTTTCGGATCAATATTTTTGGCTATCTTTTTTATTTTTCCTTCAAAAATCCCTACATCCAGAACTTCATTAATATTGTTTTTAGGATCAATAACCTGTCCGCCTTTGATGAGAATACTGTAAGTCTGAGCACAAAGAAACCCGGATTTAATGCAAATGATAAAAAGCAGAATGGATAGTTTTTTCATGGATAAAAAATATTTTCTTAAACCACTGCTTTAGACAATTCTTCTTTTAACCGGGCTGCTACAATTTTTTCCTCACCCGGTTTCAGCATCCATGTTGTAATTGTCAGCGTATTGTTTTCACCCGGCATAATTTCAATGGATGGATTTCCATTGCGTAAATTTTCCTGCAAAACTTTAACCGGCAAACTTACTTTCGTAGCATCCCAGGAAATTCTCAATGTCGGTGTATGGTTTCCAAGTTCAGGAGCGAAAGTTTCTACATTTACACCATTCACACTTTTAGCGGCATTTCCAATCAGTGCAGTGCGGTCTTCCCATACTTTCCATTCCTTTTTATGGTCCATATTGATAAATTTTTCCAGCGCCACATACATGCCCAGAATTTCTTCTTTATTTACTTTCATACCACGACCAATAGTTGAACCACGAGGAGGCATACTCAGTCTGGCAGCTGCAACAATGTGTTTTTTACCCATTAAAATACCTGCGCTTTGAGGTCCGCGCATGGCTTTTCCACCTGAAACGCATACTACATCAAATCCCATATCATTAAATTTCCAAAGATTTTCAACCGGAGGAACGTCAGCAGCCATATCGATCATCGTAGGAATGCCATGTTTTTTAGCTATTTCAACCCACTTTTCATGCATAATTTGCCCTTTATCCGACTGAATATGCAGAAACCATAAAAGCGCTGTGTTCTCATTAATTGCTTTTTCAAGTTCTTCCAAAGTTTCAACCTGCACAATTTTACAACCTGTATTTGTCAGCGCGTGAGAGTAACCAATGTTATGTCCTTTTTGAATTATAACCTCTGATTTCATACCCGTTCCTTCCAGATGCGGCAATGCTTCCACTTTTTTCTGATCCATTCCGGTCAATATTCCAGCCAGTCCAAGCGTCAAAGCAGAGAAACAACCGGCAGTAACCACAGCTGCTTCGGCATGTGTCATGGCAGCAATTTTCTCTCCTACTTTTGTCTGAACTTCGTCCAGCATCATAAATTCCTTTGCAGCTCCCTGAATCGTTTCCACTACCTCATCCTGCATCAGTGAGCCAGTCATGGCCGTGTAGGTACCCGCAGCATTAATAAAAGTTCGTATACCAAGTTCTTTTGCAAGATTTCTGACTGGAACTTTTGTTAAAGAATTTTCTGTCAGGCCCAAACTTTTTTCTCCCAGAAATCCTCCTAAAAGCGGAACACCGGATAAATGTTTAATGAGATTTCGTCTGGTTATCATAATGATTTATAGCTGAGCTGGGTTAGTGACTGATTATCTATATTAAAGATGCAGGAAATGTATGCAAATACTCTTTTCAGGTAATTTATTTTTTATATATATTGAAATTGAAGAAATAAAGTTTGGTATAATACTTGATAGAGATATATTCCTTTTTGTTAGTTATAAATTACCTTGCAGCTGTAAACTTCATTTAAAACAAATCCAATCATTATAAATCTGTAATATGCTTAATTTTAAGTCTTCATTCTTTTACCTTGCTTTTCTTATTATAATAGTTTTAACGGCGCATGCACAGCCGGTTACCAAAGGCATTTCAGTAAAAGAAGCTAATGCTGAAACCGAAAAAATAGTTAAAGAGTACAAAGAAAAATTTGCTTCTATTGCCAAACAGGATTGGGAAAAACAAAAAATCCAGATTGGGAATGACAGCCTGATTTTCCAGTTTAAAATTTTCGGAGAAAAACCTGCTGATGGCAGGAGTTTGTACATTTCCCTGCATGGAGGAGGAAATGGTCCGGCTACTATGAACGATCAGCAATTTAAAAATCAGCTGAAATTATATAAACCTGCCGAAGGAATTTATTTCGTTCCAAGAGCCCCGACAAATACCTGGAATATGTGGCATCAGGCGCATGTAGACGGCTTGCTCGAACGTGCTATTGTAGACGCAATTATCATGGAAGGCGTAAATCCTAACAAAGTTTATATCATGGGTTATTCTGCGGGAGGTGATGGAGTTTATCAATTAGCACCACGTATGGCCGACCATTGGGCAGCGGCCTCTATGATGGCGGGACATCCGGGTGATGCACAAATATTAAATCTTAGAAATTTGCCTTTCTGGCTGGCTGTGGGAGAAAAAGATGGTGCTTACAACAGAAATATATTAGGTAAAAAATGGGGAGAAACATTGGATTCGTTGCAAAAAACAGACAAAGGTGGTTTTGTTCATGATACTCATATCATGGCCGGCATGCCACATTGGATGAAACAGCAGGATACAATCAGTGTTGCCTGGATGGCTAAATTCAAAAGAAATCCATATCCAGAAAAAATTAACTGGGTACAGGATGATGAAGTACGCAATAATTTTTACTGGCTATCTGTTCCTGCAAATACTTCAAAAAAAGGAAATACGGTATTTGCTTCATACCATGGACAGGAAATCAATATTGAAAAAAATGATAACGATTCACTATGTATCATGCTGAATGATAAGATGATGGATTTGAATAAAGAAATTGTATTAAGAGAAAAAGGGAAGATTCTGTTTAAAGGAAAGGTGCAGCGACGGAAGAGTTTGATTAACAGTAGTTTTTCAGCCCGGAATGATGCGGATTATATTTTTAGTGCCGGGATTTTGGTTGTAAATGATAAAGCAGTTTTGATGTAGGTATTGGCTCATATTGATCACCCCGATTTGCAATCGGGGTGGCATAGTTAAGCGTTTCTAACGATAATTTATATTCACTCCAAACCCAAAATTTTCACACAAACCGGCGTCGGAATACTCATCTCTTTTCCTGTATAAGTCAGTTGCCCATTCTCTTTATTTCTTGTGAAAATTACAACATTATTATTATCCCGGTTAGCCACAAAAAGGAGATCACCACTTGCGTCCATGTTGAAATTTCTGGGATGTTTGCCGTGTGTATCAGCGTGTCCTGCAATTGTTAGTTTGCCGGTTTGTGCATTTACAGCATAAATAGCCAGACTTTCATGTCCGCGATTAGAAGCGTACAAAAACTTTCCATCGGGAGAAAAGTGAATATCTGCGGCAAAACTTTTTCCCTTAAAATCAGCAGGAAGCATGCTTACGCGTTCCAGCGGAACGAGTGCTCCTGAGTTTTTTACAATTTGAAATGAATTGACAGAAGAAGATAATTCACCAGCCGAATAAGCAAAGTTACCATTGGGGTGAATAGCCAGATGTCGCGGTCCATCGCCGGATTTTACTTCCACATAAGGCACAGCGCCAGGCGTCAGTTTGCCTGTTTGCTGATCCACCTGATAGACCATAATTTTATCAATTCCTAAATCCGAAGCATAAACAAACTGGCCGTCGGCTGATGGAATAATGGAATGCATGTGTGGTTTTTGAGAAGCCGCGCCTTTATCCTGAATCGTGTCCACCAATGTTCCGATGCTGCCATCTTTGTTGAGAAGATAAACCGCTAGATCACCGCTGCCATAATTGGATACATAAATAAACCTTCCTTTTGGATCCACACTTACATGGCATGAGCCGCTGCCCTGTGCCGGTTGTGTGTTAAGAGCAGATAATTTTCCTGATGCAGGATCAATTTTGTAAGCTGAAATTGTACCGTTTTCTTCATTGGCTGAATAAAGATATTTCTTGTTTGGATGTAATTCCAGAAACGACGGGCTGTTTTTGTTGGCTAAGATCTGTATCTGTTTTGTCGCCAGATTTTTCCTGTCAAATTCGTAAACATAAATTCCTTCTCCCTTCTGGGAATAAGTTCCAACATATATAATCTCTTTTTGATTTTGTGCAAACGCAGTCATAGCAAAAAAGATGAAACAGGTAAATAACAATATTTTTCTTTTCATGGGATTTAGTTTAATCCGAAATTATTCGAAAATAAGTGTTCCAAATTTGTTGAAATCATGGAAGCTTCCGCTGGTTTTCTGCCAGGAATAATACGCCGTTTCAGAGTCATAATCAATGCGGTAAAAATTGCCTTTCCACTTTGTACCTGATTTTGGCGTGGCTGTTACAATCGGATTCATGAGTGCAAAGGGAATGAAAAATTCTGCTTTCCAGCCTTCCACAGCAGCCATACTTTTCTTTTGTCCTCCCTGCGCACTGGTTTCATGCTGTACTCTACTTTTGTCATCATAAATCCATGGTTTCCATCCTTGTGCTCTTCCTTTAATATTTGGAACCAAAATCGGTAATTCATAATTAAGTGGTGAAACTTCATATTCCAGATAGATAGGAACTGATGTATCCGGCCACAGAAAAACCTCCACAACATCTTCTTTAAACAACAAGCCATAATCTTCCATAATGGTCGATGTCAGTCTTTTATCAGTACAATCAAAAAGGAAATAAACGCCTTTGTCAGAATATAAAATCTTGACTTTGGTAGGAAACTGCTTGCCTGGCTGCGTTTGTTTCGGTCCATTTTGCACGGTGATATCAAACCAGCTCGCAGCTTTCCAGTTTGTCGCAGAACCTTCCCCGTTTACTTTAAAATCTGTCGTTTTTTTAATCAGCATTGTTGAATCAACGATGTTGGCAAATGGTGACGCAAAGTTGAAATGAGTGAAGAAAAGGAAAATAAAAATCAGAATAATTTTTTGTGATATTGGTTTCATGAATGAATTATTGAGGTACGTTTTACTGGAAACTTTCTAAAAATTTATTGAGGTAAGCCAGGATAGGCAAGTTGATCAGGTTTTTAAAAATTACCAAATCTGCCGCATACATGCCCTGAATGTTGCTCAAAAATTTTTGTACTCAACATAAAAAGGCAACATTAAATAGGGTATTTGTTCTACAATTTTGCTAACGTATAATTTATATTAACAGGCAATATGATAAAATATTTATTGGAACGATTCTTTAAAAACCCAGTAAAATTAACATTCATCTTTTAAAAGCTAAATTTATGATACGCGAAAGAGGAGAACCAGCAATTGCAGATACCAGCAAACCTATATTAGAAGCACCAGTTGTTCCTGATTTTCCATCAAATCCAACTGTGCCAAGAGAATCCTTAGAAGATCCGGATGTACTTGCAGCTACAAATCATACTTTGGATTATAACAATACAGAGGAAGAAATTTTAGATATTGATGACGATAATGATGATATAATTGTAAATAATGGCGGACTTCCGGATGACGACGATGAACTTATCAATGAAGATGATGATCTTGATGATGACGAAATCAAAGATAACGGCGGAATTGTAGGTGAGGATGAAGATCTGGATGATGAAGACGATGATATTGCATAACGACTTTTGTTAAATTTGTAATAATTAATTTATAGAAAGCCTTTCAGCTCAACACTGAAAGGCTTTTTACATTTTAAAATGAGTATCAGAATGTGTATTTCGTCTTATCCTGCTAAATGCATGTTTTAATGCAAAAATTAGTTTGAGCCGATTCACATTTTAGCACCAATCCTGATCGACAATTTACCAATGAGTTCAACCAAAAACAGTGTTACACAAAGCATTACCCAGGTCATTGCAGCGTCATCTTTAGGTACCTTAATTGAATGGTACGATTTCTATATTTTCGGCAGTCTGGCTGTAATTATTGGCCAACAATTATTTCCAAGTGATGCCGGTGCTTCCGCACTGATCAATACCCTCGCTATTTTTGCAGCCGGTTTTATTGTCCGTCCGTTTGGCGCATTGGTTTTTGGCCGTTTAGGAGATTTAATTGGT
>Ga0247734_1003110_pt1 | contig 10074 bp, 12 predicted proteins | sample UWRJL103311B2_FD_180933 | JGI IMG/M metagenome (GOLD analysis project Ga0247734, IMG submission 180933) | Plant litter microbial communities from Arlington Agricultural Research Station in Wisconsin, United States - UWRJ-L103-311B-2 | ecosystem: Environmental > Terrestrial > Plant litter >... | reverse complement strand
GGGAGAAAGTAAAATCATCATCATCAATCACATCATCATCATCACCCTTCACCCTTCACCATCACTTTCCAGTCGTCACGAACTCCATACCTGGATATATATATATATAACAAACTACAGACCGTAGCACAACATATTGATTGTTTATATGTCACAGTACAGTCAGTAGCTGCTGAATCATCATCAGTATCGAAGATTATCGAGATTATTGGTACTGTACGATACAGTTATATAAATAGGATTAGGAATAGTAATAGTGGAGTAATAGTGGAGTATACGGGTGGAGACGTTGCGGGCAATGATGAATAACAAGCATTTTTCCTGTTTTCGCCTGACGCGTATACGAGATATCCACCTACTACTCAATACAGTACATTAGTACTAGTATTCCATCCACCACGCAACCACAACCACAACCTGACTGACTGACTTCTTCCACCTTTCCATCTTTCCACCTTTCCACCTTTCCACCTTTCCATCTCTCCACCTTCCCACCTTCCCACCTTCCTTCCATCTCTTCACCTCTTCCGAGCCTTGACAGTTGACATTACTGGTACTATTGCCATTTCTCTCCACTATGGTATCTGCACTAGACCGGACTAGACGCTGTATACTTCCGTAGGCCTTTCCTGAAGTCCTCGGTGTGGGTTGGTGGTTCCGTGGTGGCTTCCTAAGTATCGTCGAACCTTCAACCATACTGTGTTTATACTTTCTTGGGACGAAAACTCTTCAACTGCTTGGTACGGTGCATTACATATATTTATAAAACGATACCCACCAAAACTCATCGGATGCGCTCTACTTCAATGATGTTGGGTACAGTAAAGCAAAGCTCTCAGGCCATCAGGCAGACAGACCTGATTCTACTGCAGTACAGTACTAGAGTTTAATTCAAGTTCTCTATCTATCTATCCGTCTAGTTGCAAGTGAATGCAATGCTTAAATATAATCTTACTCATATATAGTACAGTACAGTCCAATATGATCTTGGCGAAATCATCAAGCGATGAACCACACGTGACTTCGTATTTGCGGTAGATTTCTGCTGTAAAGGTGGCCCGACCCGATCCGTACCTTACAACACCCAGCCATATTCCCAATTCCCATTCCAAGCGATGTCGACAATATCTCCTTCTTTCTCCTTCTACTAGAAGTCTACCATTGTTGCTGAAAATGGATGTCTGGGCATCGTCACCAAAGCATCCATCCCCACTATCGGGTTTCCCAGATTTCCTCCCCGGAAGAAGCGTCAAATCCACTTTCTTTCCCCAGAAAAACGGAAATTACCAATGTCTGTGCAGTCAGTGTACGCAATCCCACTGGGGTGGATTCTATCCACAATCAGCAGCAGTAAAATTTTATCTTCTCGTCGAAACAGCACTGAATAGCGTTGGCCGATTTTGACTAACGACTGCATCTCACCCGGATTGACAACATAGGTATTCGGCTTTAAGCAATAGCATCAAGACAGGAGCAAAAAGTCTCCAGCCAGATTATAGTTTAGAGGAATCGCTCCTTAACTTGTATTTGTTTCAAGCTTTTTGTTTCGAAGACTTCATGGCGGCCTCTACCATGCGGCCAATGCAAGCGCTTTAATGTAGGTCGGATAGAAGGCGTTCACAATACGTGGGCGTTAAATATAGCATCGGGTCGTGACCTGAATTGCATTTCCAAGAGCAGATTGTCTTTCATACGCAATACTTCCTTGTCTACTGATGGTGATTCAGAACGAAACTCGAATTTACCAGTTTGGTTCCTTTTCCTTGCATTACTATACAAAAACCTGATCTTAAATACTTCAGTAAGTATACATACATATATACACGTACATATATACACACAAATTGTCTTTCAAGTGAAGAAGAGTTAATTCAATAGTGTGCACTCTACTGGGACGTACTTACATGGCCCGGCACGGTATGTTCCATCTAAGATATATCATATTGTACGAAGGAATAATTAATGGTATACTAGACCACAATTGATTCGGCCAGAAAGAAGCCTCTCCAACCCTTGATACCATAAAAAGAATTACTGTGTTGCACTACTTACTCTTATCAGGCCTCTATCCTAGATTAGGGGACAGCAGGAATCAATGAGCTTTGCATTCTACGCAGTAACCTTCCTCATCTGTCTATACCTGCAGCTTAGAACTCAGTCTAGCCAGCTTTCATGCAAATAACATCACATAAGGCCCGCTCCAAGGCTGCATTCTACAATACAAAGCCGGTCTCCCCGGCTTAGTAGAAAGAAACAAGTTTCAGCCAATTCGATCACCCACCTGCATATGCACATCGTTGGGAATCCTTCTCCCATTATGCAGCTAACCGACTGCACCGCTACTAACGTTTCGAAACTGGTGAAGTAGAAGCTGTTCTGATTGGTGGATCAGGGATTAAAACCAACAAGTAGTGCTCGGTTCCAGACTGTCGGGTCCGGGTCTACGTATGACAGTATGGCTTAGACACGGAATGTGTATCAGAATTAATACAAAGTAGATATTTAGCGGCCGACACAAACTCTTACTAGGGTTTTCAGCTTCCAGGAGCTAAGTTTAATAAACGGGGTTGATGAAGAAGGTCGGGCTATGGAGAAGATATATAAATTCTACACTTATCCGGGTGAGCGAGGTTGCGGTTGAACCAGAGAACACCTTCGAAGCAGGTCCTTCGATATATTAAGCAAGCACAATAGTCTTATAATATATATATTCCGCTAACAATTCTCAATCCTCATCAATCACAATGTCAAAAAAATACACCACTCCCGTTCGCAAACCATACAACGAGTTATTGAACGACTCGCTCGACTCTCCTCCACCTCCAACACTAACGCCCAAAAAGCTAAGCAATGGAAACCAAGGAGATTCGGTCGAGTCAGACGGCGAATTGGTCTACGAGGATGTAGAGGATGAAAACCCCGAAAACAAGGAGGAAACCAAGGTAGAATCCAAGCCTGAGGAGATTATCAATAGTGTTCCCACCCCAGAAAACCCCGCTCTTTTGAAGGAGGACCCCTTTAGCACTGAGACAAGCAGAGAGCTGTTTGAAGGAATTGGTAAATCACAGCAAGCATATGCTGAAGTCAAAACTCGCTAACGCAAGACAATTGAAGATGAACTCAGGAAATGTGGAGCCGGTCGAGATCTCGACCTCCCTCAGGTAGGTTCCTATCATTCAAACGGGACTTATCACAGCTTTACTCACACACCCCACAGCTTGTCATTGTCGGAAAGCAGTCGGCCGGCAAATCTTCACTGCTCGAGAGCTTGACAGACATCCCGTTCCCAGTTGGCGACGAACTTTGCACTCGTTTCGCCACACGCATTGTTTCAAGAAGAACAGAACCTGAATTCAGCGACAGCATCCGTATCTCCATCGAGCCCGGTGACATAAACCCTTTTAACCGCGAGGAGAATGAGGCGGGTGCTGAGGCTTTTGTTCACACACTCGAGTCACTAACCAGAGAAAGCTTTGCGGATGTGATTGAAAAGGTAAGGTTTGCTTTCGACAAATATGAATCCTTTGCTAATTTTTGGACAGGCTAAGAAAATTATGGGGGTAGATGATAGAAGAAAGCCAAATAAGCACTTTTCAAGCTTGGTATTGAAAATCGAGCTTTCCGGTCCCCAGCGCTCTCAATTTGGAATTCTTGATATCCCTGGGTATTTCACAAACCCATTCAAAACAAGCCAGACAGACATGGAAGGGGTCCAGAAGTTAATTATTTCATATATGTCGAAGCCCGAGAATATTGTCATGTGAGTATTGAAGACTTGATCCTTATAAGCATGCTGATATCGTGTAGCTGCGTTGCAGATGCCAACGACGACCTCGCAAATCAGGATATATTTACTCTGGCTTCTCAGCATGTTGATGGTGCTAGAATTGTAGGAGTTTGGACCAAATGTGATGGTAAGCAGCAACGAATCCGCATCATGAACACGACTAACTCCAATTGCGTAATAGTGGCTAGCAGCCCAGGAAAGGTCAGTGCTTATCACATAACGGGGCCTATTACTCAAGCTAATTATACCTAGATTGTCTCGCATGTTCGGGGAGGAAACGGTGTGCCGGGTATCAAAACTCACTGGTTTGCCGTCCAAAATCGCCCTAAGAACCCACCTCCATCTTTCGATCGAGAGACAGAGGAGAGAAAGACATTTAGCAATGCCTCCTGGGCTGGTTTGCCCGAGCAACAGCGTGGTACAGTTAATTTGAAGCGCTATCTAGCAGATTTTCTCTGTAGACGGATCCGTGAATCCTTCCCAACCATGCAGGAGAAAGTTCGTAAGATGCTAGACGATGAAGTGAATCGTCTTGAAGGGTTTGGAAAACCTCGAGTGGAACATTCTGACAGGATTAATTACTTGATGGGAATTGTGAACAGATATCAAGATCTCGCCAACAAGTCTCTGAAAAGTCCCGGCGAACTACCAAAGGACAGTGTCAAATTGCGTGGCATGACCCGAAAACTAAACATGGAGTTCAATGATAAGATGTTGAAGTATGGGGTGCGCTATAAATTCTTAGCTATCGATGATCCGATCGAGATGGAATTGACAGAAGAAACCAGCGCGGATACTTCAGACGATTCGACGCAATTTAATGTAGGTCTTTCTATCACTCTTATAGAGGAAGCAAGTGGCCACATGCATTCTTTAACTGACTACATTAACAGCATTCCAACGGCATCTCCGTAAACAGACAGTCCCGATCAAGACCTCCACTCCCTCCTGTTACATCCCCGTCGCGGAATGTGCAGAAAAGTTTGAAGGTGAAGCGCGAAGTACATCCACTCTATGCCAAGATTCGCCATCAAATTGAAATGAATCGGGGAGAGGAGCTGCCTGGCATGTTAAACCCATCTGTTCTCAGGCCACTTTATAGAGACCAAACAGCACCATGGCAAAAGTTGGCGGAAAAGCATTTGGACCAAATAATCACCACCACAACCGATGTCTCTCTAGAACTATTCAACATTGCTGCTGAGAATGAAGGAATGACTAAAAGTGCACGACAATCATTCGAGGCCATTATAGCAAAGTTCGAAGCAGACAAGAGGAAAGAAGCTACTCGAGAACTTCACCTACAGTGCTACAGAAATGCAAATATGGCATTGCAAACTACCGATCCGAAATTCCTGGAAGCAGTGCACAAAGCTCGCGATATGAGATTCTCACAAGCTTTGACTCGCTATCGTCTAGAGAACCCCTTGCTGAGTGATGCTACTACTCAGATTCACAATGCCTTATCTGCATCGGCTATGGCATCAGGCGCTGTAGTCCCAGAGTTCATAGTTATAACCAGTGACAAAATTACAACGCTTTTCAATCAACTTCATCCACAGGGCAGATCCCAGAACATCGAAGACGAAATCCATGACATTCTGAGGGCATACTATGAGGTACGTGTTTCCCCGGAGTTTGTCCTGTTCTGTTCTCTCATCAAACAAACATCATGAACTTGCATTTGCTCGCACATGCAATCTACAAGCTACTGCATCTTCACGCGCTAACCAATGATGCAGATTGCGATCCAAAACTTTATCACATACGTGAACAGCAACATCGTCGAGGAATTCCTCAACAGCCCAACAGGTCCTTTGCTCGGTCTGACCACGCGATTCATAATTGAACTGAGTCCGGACGAAGTCCAAGCCCTAGGCGGAGAAGACGAGACCAACGCGGCAGCCAGAAAAGACTGCGAGGATAAGATCTTACGGCTTCAGAAGGCGAACCGAATTGCTACTGAGACGTGGAAGAAAACCAGAGAGATGATTGTATGAAATGAGTGCCGTTGAAGGGTTTCCATGTTTCTAGCCATTGAGAATTTGTGTAACGTAACGTATTTTTTGTATACCCTAATTTACAATATCCTAAGCCTACGCATCGCCACTTTGTCAACCGTTTGATATATAGATATATAAACAAGATTATAGATTGTAGGTTATAGCCTTCAACCACCGTACGATCTTGAATGTCTTAGGACTGCTTTGAGAACATGAAGAGCATTTTACACCACGTTGAAGGCTTCTCTTATATAACGATTTTGATTTAAAAACATCACTTTGCTTGTCGTGTGTGAGAAAGCCCTAAATTCGAATATGAGAACATCTCGGGGAGGGTGGGCCTATTACAACAACCCAGCCTACGAAGTATATAATACCCTCCACAATTAACTGGGTTGCTCTTGACTTTGCACGACCTCAACTTAAGAATCCTGTACCCATTCATGAATTTCCCGAAAGAAATGATCTTATTATAGCCTTGGTAATTTCCTACTTACGATAAGCGCTTGCACACGAGTAGCATCAAGCCCTGCTCGCCCCTCCGTTCCTCAAATCTGGCACATCTCTAAGCACCCTCTTTTCTCCCTTCCCTTCCGAATATTGTAAACTTCTTAGCCTAGGCACCGAATGTATGATTTGATGCAGGTTTCAAAACAAGCGGGTGACCGAAAGAAAAAGGAAAAGCACGGATTCTCAAATAAACTTTGGGCGGCTACAATGAGGCTCAGCAACCCAACAAACAACAACCAGCGGCCTCAAAAACGGGTCGTGATACTGAACGCTTTGCGTCTGGCCGCGTTTTGCCAACATGTTGGCAAAAACTTTATTCAATTGTGCCTTGGATTCAACCTCCCAAGCCGAAAGAATTCTTACCGAGTGGGTGGCTTGAGAAGCTGTGTAGCCACTGGCCCTGCAACGCACATGCAATGTAGCACATTTAAAGTTCAGGACGTGTGTAGAAATCTCCAGTTCGTACGTGTGTTGATGTTACTCATTGTCTTTTGTGAGGGAGGACCAGTTTAGGCAATTTTGTCGCCTGTCGTCGAATTTCGTTCGATTCTGTCAGAAAAGACTTTGCGCAGTCCTACCCTGCGGGTTCTTTCCGCCTTTTTTCTTCTTTTTGGTTGGTTGGTTGTTGTGCTTGATGTTTAAAGAATACAAAGGAAAGCAAAAGTGAGGCTGAGGCAATGTGAGCGAATGTAGATAATAGGCGTACTTTTTTCCTTTGTTGGTTTTGGTTGGTTCTCCATGCCTCGTCCGCAGCGACAAGCGACAATTGATCCTACCAAAAATAACAGAAGGCAGAAGATTCCTACAACTTCTGCCGTCTTCCCTATCAGGCACATAAAGTGGGTCATGTTTTAACTCTTAGCTTGCTTTTCTTCAAGTATATATTCCTCGTCTTTTCTCCTTCTTTTTCAATTAACTATACCTCGTTCACCATTTGCACAATCTTGATATTTGCACCATGACGCGAGAAAACTCCCCCCCATTTGACCCATTTGACCAATTTGATACTCCTACTGGAGGAGGTTCCCCAGCAGAAGTAGCTGCTGCGAAAGAAGAAAAGTCAATGAATATATCCATTGGCGAGCTTCAAAGCGATGAACACCGTCGTGTTCTCGACGTTGTAGCTCAGCTACGAAAATGTGGTCTTGAAAGTTTACTATCACTTCCTCAAATTGTAAGAATGTTTTCCCTGAGTCTTTTCCCTACTTTTGATTTCCATAATTCGCTAACAATGTACCTAGGTGGTCTGCGGTGACCAATCGGCTGGAAAGAGTTCAACTCTAGAGGCAATCACGGGCATTCCATTCGAGCAGAGCGACAACTTGTGCACTCGATTTGCTACCGAAATCCATCTACGGGATTCTTTGGTAACCTATGTCAAAGTAACCCCCCCTCCCCTCAATCCTTCTAGGAAACTAGGCTGGTCCACTTGCAATAATAGCCATACTAATGATTTTAATTATACTTAGGTTCGAGTCATTCCAGATGAGTCTCGACCGGCTTCAGAACAAGCTACGATAAAGAATTTTGAGGCATCATTGACCGATTTCGCCGATCTTCCTCGAATCATGGTTTTGGCAAAGGCTAGTATGGGAATCTCTAGCGTAAATGAAAGCGACACTGCGCCTCGGGCATTTGCGAAGGATGTTCTTAGTATCGAATTCGGAAGCCCAAATTCCCCACAGCTCACCTTGGTTGATATTCCTGGTCTCATCGCCACCTCCACCAAAGGAGTCACCAAAGCAGATGTTGAACTTGTTGCCCAGATTACTGATCATTACATCTCACAGCCTAGAACTATTTGTCTTGCTGTGGTCTCTGCTACGAATGATTACTCCAATCAGAGAATCCTGGAGCAGGTTCGGGATGTTGATCCAGAAGGAGAGCGTACCTTAGGAGTTATCACTAAGCCTGATAGGCTGCCGGCTGGATCTGCTTCAGAAACAGCTTACATCGAGCTCGCCCAGAACAAAGACATTTTCTTCAAACTCGGTTGGCATGTGCTGAAGAACCGGAAGTTTGAGGAGCATGGATGCTCTCTTGAGGAGAGAAATTTCTCGGAGACCAGCTTTTTCAACAGATCTAATTTTAACAAGCTACCGAAGGAAAATGTAGGCATTGAGGCGCTCAAAGTACGTCTCAGCCAGCTCCTCTTCGATCACATCAAAAACGAGCTGCCGACATTGCGTAAAGATCTTGAGACTGCGCTTGCCTACGCAGATGGACAATTGAAGTTGCTGGGAAAACGTCGTTCTGAACCGGCAGAATGTGCCGCCTACTTGTCTAGGCTCAGTATGAATTACCATACGATTAGCTTGGCTGCAGTGGATGGCCATTATGAGAATGCATATTTCCACAAAGACATGGACTCAACATTCTCACTCGACTCACCCTCCACGGTGGCGAGAACCCGTGCAGTTGTTCAATACTTGAACACCAACTTCGACATCAACCTTCGAAAGTACGGGCACAAATTCTACATCAGTAAACGCGAGACGATCGTACAGCCTAATGGCACCCCTCCTCATTTGAAGACCCCGCAGATATTATCCAAGAAAGAAGGTCTTGAATGGGTACGAAAGGTTCTTGTACGAACTCGAGGAAAGGAGCTAGTTGGCAACTTCAATCCTTTGCTAATTGGAGAGCTTTTCTGGGAGCAATCAGAAAAGTGGGGAGATATGGCCAGAGAACACGCGGAGCATGTGTCCGGAATTTGTAGCTCCTTTCTGAAGAATTTGCTTTACGACCAATGCCCCAAGGATGTCGCCAATCGAGTTTGGGGATCATGGATCGAAGGCAAACTGTATAGCCGCAAGGAGTCCGCCTTGGCTGAGCTCGCAATGATTGTCAAAGAGCTAAAGCTTCATCCAATAAACTACAACCACTATTACATTCAGACCGTTGGAAAGAGTAGACAGGAGCGACAGACCGCTATTCTTACAAAGTGCCTTCAGGAATCAACGATTACGAATGTTGATGAAAATGGTGGTAAATCCACCGCCATTGATTTTAAGAAGGTTGTAGCCAAATTCTCAGAGAACATCAATCCGAATATGGATGACCACAGCTGTGAAGAAGCTTTGGATTGCTTGCTTGCTATCTACAAGGTAAGTCATCTACTGTGCTGCTACAGCATGTCTAAGTCTCGTTCTAACCTTTTTGACAGGTTCACCAAAAGACGTTCATTGCCAATGTTGTAACTCAGGTCATTGAGCGACATATTGTTGGAGGTCTACAAGATATATTCAACCCAGTTACAGTTAATGGCTTCACCAAGGAAGCAATTGAGAATATGGCATCTGAGCCAGCTGCCACTAAGCGCCAAAGAACTTTCCTGGAGGAGCGTAAGCAGAAGTTGAAGGATGGCCAAGAAATTTTCAAGAGCGTGATGTAAAACTTGGTATTGGGGACTAGAATGCAAGTTAATCAATTAGCGAGTTTTCATGGGAGTTGTTTGTTTAATTTCTAAAGCGTCTAGTTTTAGAAATGTTTCTAGTTTCATCCTGATTGTTTATTCTGGTTGCGAGGCACTCTTGCAGCCATCAAAGAAGCTTATTTCAATACTATGCTCACTGTCTTCACTACCTGTCCTGATTCCAAGCTTTTTCAAATTATGAAATCCAGAAATGCAGCCTAGACCACCTCCTCCGGAAGTCGTTTTGCCTCATGCCGAGTGCAAACTGACAGGGGGTGCGGAGCAGAGGTGCGGCGGCGGGTGGCTGCTCTTTATAACATGCAATTAAGCTCCGCTAGCACTTCCGGGCGCCTCGGAAG
>Ga0247734_1003109_pt1 | contig 10076 bp, 5 predicted proteins | sample UWRJL103311B2_FD_180933 | JGI IMG/M metagenome (GOLD analysis project Ga0247734, IMG submission 180933) | Plant litter microbial communities from Arlington Agricultural Research Station in Wisconsin, United States - UWRJ-L103-311B-2 | ecosystem: Environmental > Terrestrial > Plant litter >... | reverse complement strand
TTAGTTACCTGTGATATTGATAAACCGGCTACTTTTTGATCCCCAATGAGTGGCAAATGAATATTTCCGTTTTCATCTACCAAATAGCCTATCACCGGGTTATCAGGAGATGTGTTATAACTGGTTCCGTTAACGCGTGCCAGATTATAATTAAATGTATTTACGGTTTCAGGATTTCGGCTGGTTACATTAATACCGAGGATATCACCATTGCGAATCTGATATGCCGATACATTATTGACAGGCTCTGTTATTACTTGTCCTTTTTGTACGTCCTGGTAATATGGGATATTTTTATATGTTTCGCATGAGGCAAGTGAAAGGGATATAATAAGTATCGAAAAGAAATAAATTCTGGAGTTAATTGATCTCATCTAAATTTTTGGGGGTTATTAAATTATTCATAAGTGTTCGTTTCTACATCTCCTGAAGAGCTTACCAAGGCAACTTTACCTAAACCGTTCCCCTTTAGTATATTATCTCGGGCAAGTACCTGGTTGTAGTTGTAAAAAACAATACCATTACCGCAAATACCCGATTGAATGTAGTTCTGTGTGACCTTTACGTTTTGTAAGCCGCTTGTTTTGCCTGCATCAGATACGTTTATAGCTGGTTGGGAAACAAATTTTAAGCCCTTTATGTTTTCTAATGCGTTAACTATTTTATTTCGGTTTATTGTAACGTTGACATGCCCAAAGCAATCTATCTGGCCCTGGTAGATCTGGTTATTGGTTATCATATGGCCGCCGCTTAACGAATCGGCTACGCCACAGGGATATCCTTCATAGAAATAGCCCATGGTAACAGCTCGCCGGTAACGTACTTTGCGGCCCCGCTCGATAGGCCCGTACCCATCTGTAAACCTAAACAAGTTATTATACACCGCTACATTTTGCACAGACTCATTGCCACTGTGCCGCTCTATATCAACGCCTCCTACCAGGTAACCATTGCCATGTACGTAGTTGTTATAAAAGCGGGCTCCATTAACGCAGCAAAACATTGCACCCTCACGGTAGATGTTATAAAACTCGCAATCATGTACCGCAACATTGGATACTATCCTGGAATTCAGGGATGGTTCAAAAGTATCGCCAAATAAAACGCCATCACCGCGGAAGCTCTGAAATTTGCAATTTTTTATGGTAATATTGCGGCCATTATTGATGCTTAAAGCGTGGCAAAACTGATAATCAGCCGCATAACGTTGCGTTAATAAGTTACCATTAAAATCAATACCAGAAATTGTAACGTTATTTATGCTTGCATTTCGCTGCCAGTCCTGATAAAACAAGGAATTGGGGTTAAACCGCCCTCCCGATAATACAATATGGCAAACGTTAGGGCCGGCCCCTATAAGGCTTACACCATCCATCAGCTTAATTATACCTGCCTTTACACCTTTTTGCTTTATCAGATAAGTTCCTTTTGGGAAATAAACACCTCCGGTTTTGTTTGCATATGCCAGTGTAATGGCGTTAATTATTGCCTGTGTGTCATCCGCCTTACCATTGCCTTCTGCACCAACTGTTTTTACATTAACCAGTTTTGAAACGGAAAATGCCAAATCCTGTTTTGCAAACACGCCTGCCATATTGAATAGCAGTAGAAAATATAGCACTAATAATTTTAAACGCCGGTTGATCATTAATTACAATAATGGTAAAAGACGCTTAATGGTAACAATCAATTTTTAACGTTAAATGTATAATCAACTGCTGAGCCGCCGCCAGTTACGTCTGTTACTGTTATAGGCGGGCTTAAGTAGTTGCCGTTGTACAATGCACTCGCCGTAATCTTGCCCTCACTACGGATAGTAACCTTAATCGTGTGGCCTATCTCCGGTGTAAAACCATAATCAAAAGGGCCGTTTTGATTTGCCTCGATAATATTAAAAGGTGTACTGCTGTCAGATGCATAATCTGTTAAAGTTAACGTGTAAGTTGCCGTTGAACTGGCCTTAACCCGGAAAATGCGGTTATGAAGATCATAATTGATATCATTGTTTGCAGGTGCAGGATCATCTAATTTTTTACATGATGCAAAGCAAATTACGGATAGAGATAGAAGCGCTAAAAAAGTAATATTTTTCATTGTATAAACATTTGTGCCGACTGAGTAGATATATTACCGACGATCCACATAATCAATTGTTGTGCCATAGAGGCAAGTTTTTGCAGCGTTACCCCAAAAGGTTGTTAAACACACCAAATTCTTAAATGCAAAAGACCTACAGTTAACTAAGCCTATCCAAATTACTTTGCAATACTTCAGCAAATACAGCCACATGCGGTGGTAATAGCATAGAAAAATGGTCACCCGGAATTTCAAATAGTTCAACACCTTGCAATGCGAACTTTTCCCAGCCCAGCAACTTTCCGTATTCTACATAATGCACACTCACCTTTGCTTTGTACAAATGCAGTCTGCCATCAAAAGGTTCTAATGTATAATTTCTAAATGCAGTTACGTGTTTGCTTTTAATCTTGTTTATAAGCTTATAAAATGACCGCGATTCCTTTTGTTGAAACGGCTTTATCGACAGCATTTTTTGGCCCTGGAAAAGCTGGCTCACTGACATCTTAAACGCAAGGAATAACCTTGGCAAATGCCTTTTTGCCTTTTTAGGAAGTAAAGAGAGCCAGTCTTTATATTCAGTTTTCTCCGCATCCGTATCAAAAATTATAAGCATTTTAACTTGCTTGCCTATCGCCATCATTTGTTTCCTTATCTCCATCGCTACATAACCACCAGACGAATATCCAGCCAATAGGTAAGGGCCTTCAGAATTATGTTGTAAAATCTCCTGCATGTAATGATATGCAATAACCGGGAGGCTGTCCACTGGTTCGTCAGTGCCGTTAAGGCCTAATGCCTGTAATCCATATACCGGCTGCTCGGCATCAACATGTTTAGCCAGCTGATGAAAATTCAGCACATTCAACCCATCGCCATGAATAACATATAGCGGGTCTTTTGTCCCGGTTGGTTTTATAGGAACCAGCGATTTAAAATTATAATCGTTGTATTCCTTATCAATATGTTGCGCCAGGCTGCGTATGGTAGGGTATTTATATAATATAGAAAGCTGGTAATTTTTGCGCAAAACCTTTTTAAGCCTGGATAAGATTTGTACCGCCATTAACGAATGCCCGCCGGCTTCAAAAAAGTTACTGTTTACATCCAACGCGTCCTTTTTAAAATATTCCTGCCAAATGCTCAACAGGGTCTTTTCAGTTTCAGTTTCGGGCAGAGCCAAAATTGTAGTTGAGGTATTCAGATCATTAAGTGCCTGTAAGGTATTCCTATCTATTTTCCCGTTTGAGGTTAAGGGCAGCTGCCCAAGCTCAACCCAAACTGAAGGGATCATATAGTCGGGCAAGGTTTTTTTCAGGTATAAAACCAATGCTTCAGTTGCGGCTTTTGGTTCGCCAGGTACAGTGTAAGCTATTAACCGTTTGTTGTTTGCAGCATCGTTTTTGGCAAGCACTACGGCCACACTAACCAGGCCGCTATTATTTAAAACGCTTTCAATTTCGCCCAGCTCCACCCTAAAGCCGTTTATTTTCACCTGGTTATCTTTACGGCCTATAAACTCCATGTTGTAATCAAACATCATGCGGCCCAGATCACCGGTTTTATACATCATTCCACCACATTCGGTAGTAAAGGGGTTGGGTACAAATTGCCGTTGCGTTTTCTCCGGGTCATTTGCGTAACCACGTGCTACACCAACGCCACCTATATAAAGGTCGCCTACAGTACCAATTGGTACAGGTTGCAATTGCTCGTTAAGAATATAAAAAAAGTTATTGGCCAGCGGTTTTCCATATGGGATGCTGTTCCAATGCGCCAGGGTTTGCTTATGTTCAAAAAAGTTAGACCATACGGTTGCCTCGGTAGCCCCACCAAGGCAAATTACCTTAGTGTTAGGAAAAAATTTCTTAATGCGATCCGGCAGGTTAACAGGAATCCAGTCGCCGCTTAAAAAAACTGTTTTTAATCCTTGATGGCGGTATTCCGGATTTTCCATCTCCAGCGTTTTAACGAGATAATCCATGGTTGTGGGTACAGAATCCCAAAAAGTAACGTTGTTATTAACCAACATTTTGGAAAGTACCTGTACATCCTGAATTTCACTCTTTTCGGCTATCACCAGGTTTCCGCCGCAGGCAAGCATGCCGAAAATATCGTAAACCGATAGATCGAAACACATGGAGGTAATAAACAGCAGGCTATCATCTGTACCTACCCTATACTCATTATTTACCCATTTTACCAGGTTAACGGCAGAGTGATGCTCTATCATTACGCCTTTAGGCCTGCCGGTAGAGCCCGACGTGTATATGGTATAAGCAAGTTGTTCGCTATTAATAATCAACCCAGGATTAGTATCGGGCAAAGACACGATGCTCTCAGCATCAATTACTTTAAATTTATCGCTTTCCAGAAGCGACTTAAGCGGATAATTGCCATCTGCTATTACAAGCTTTAAAAGCGACTGGTTATAAATGTATTCCTGCCTGTCTATAGGATATTCCGGATCTATGGGAACGTAGGCACCACCTGCTTTAAGGATACCAAGCATCCCTACTATCATTTCAAAATCGCGGTTTACTAACAGGCCAATATTATCTGCAGGTGAAACGCCCTCGCTAATAAGAAAATGCGCAAGCTGATTAGCCTGCTTGTTTAATTCTGCATAGGTTATTGTTTTAGCCCCTTTAGTAAGCGCTACCTGGTTTGGAGTGTTTGATACCTGCTCTTCAAATAGTTGAAACAGCGTTTTTTCTTTTGGATATGGCGTTATTGTTTCATTAAAATCAAACAGAATAGCCTTACGATCGGTATTGTTCAATATATTATAAGAACCAATTTTCAATCCTGGTCTTGCTGCTGCTGCTTCAAGCAGTACCAGCAAATGCCCGCTGAACTGTACTGCAAACTCATTGGCAATTGTAGCTTTTTTGTAAAACAAAGATGCCTCAAAAGTATCCCCATCCTCATTTAGCAAAATGCCCAAGTCGCAGTTTATCTGTAAATCTTCATTATTATTAGGTAATACGTCTTTATGTTTTAATATAAATGCCAGCTGAATTTTATCATCGGCTGTAATATGCCCAGTTTCAGGCGGGATACCCCCATCAACTAATGTAATATTGTTTAAAGATGAATTTATGGAATGTAAAAGATTTGTAAATTTTGTGGCACCCGTTACTTCCGTTTGCAATTCGTTATGTGATCTGTTTTTACGTGCACCATCAAAAATTGCCTGGCTAATGAGAACACTTTCGTTACCGGAATACCTATGTAACACTATATTAACAGATGTAATCAATATAGATGATAGATTGACGTTATTTTGATTTGCTAACGCATTTAATGCTATTACCAATGTATTGCCAATGTTCAATTTAATAACATCATACTTTAAATTGATTACTCCGGAATTATTTAGCAGTTGTGTTGATAGTAACCCCTTATGTGATGTAATTACTTTCGTGATGTGATTGATGTTTAATGGCTCGGTAACAATAGGTAAAGATGCGGGCATAGCTTGGTATTACTTATAACGTATTAAGTTTTTCGCCATTTAATTGTTTCAACATGTTATATAATAGCAGAATTGTTACTATTCATGTTTTATATAATAGCAAAATAATGTAGCAACGTTTAGCATGTTATAAGTTATTAGCAACACGCTTATTCGTTTTAGCCACGGACGGGAAACAAAATACAGGCCAACATCAACACTTTGGCAATTATTACCTGCTGCATCAGCATCGTACCAAAAGCTGACACCATAAACCACAAGCTTAATAATATTAACAACTTCACTTATAGATAGTTGAACACAAAAGTGTACTTTCTACACGAAGAGTATATAAACTCAATAGGTTTTCAACCCGCTAAAATCCCAAAAAGCGGACATAAATGTTACTGTATAGTATACAATGCAGGAATAATCAGAAAGATTTTTTCTACAAAGAATACTTTTATACCGAATTACGAAACATTCTTGTTACATTTTCATCTGTTTAAACATTTAAACGATTTAATTTCCTTAATGAATACATTTTTTACCACACTGATAATTACTATAATAGGTCAATTGTCAAACACTACTCCCATTGGTAGTAATAACTAAAACTCAAAAACATTGGCTTCAATTTTGTCAAAGCACATTTAGCGCCACTTTAAGTAAAATAAGTATCGCTGTACGAAAAAGAACAAAATGGATACTAAACCGAACTTTTAATCAACCATGGACATCTATAATATCTTTACTTCTAAAATTCCAAGGTCAATAGAGAATTTCGACCCCCGAGCAAAAAAACTTATCACATTCCTCAACCCCCACTCCTACACACTTGCTTTTAAAAATGCCGAGTTGTTTGAAGATTTTGACATTATAGCCTCAGATGGGATATTAGTTGTGAAGGTGTTAAACTGGCTTAAAGCCACCGATTTTAAAATTAAGCGTTACTCGTGCGACATGACATCTGTTGTGCCCTACGTTTTTGATATTGCTATAAAAAACAACTTAAGTGTTTACTTTTTTGGTGCTGATGCCGATTCTGTAGGCAAAACGGTTAACGTATTTAAAGAAAACTTTAGGGATCTTAAAATTGCCGGTTATCGCGACGGTTATTTTAAGGATGCCAACGAAAGAAGTGAAGTTATTAATCAGATAGTAACGCTTAACCCTGATATGATTTTTGTGGGTATGGGTACAATTTTGCAGGAAGGTATGGCGCTTGACTTGCGTAAAGCTGGCTACAAAGGCGCTGTTTATACCTGCGGCGGGTTTTTACATCAAACGAAAACGGAGATAAACTTTTACCCTAAGTTTATTGATAAGGTAAACTTAAGATTCTTTTACCGCATGTTTAAAGAGAACGGTTTTTTTAAGCGGTCGGTTAAAACCTACCCAATGTTTATGATGCTGATTATGCGCCATGTGTTACATATAGAAGATAAATCTCAGCAACAACAAGTAACTAAGAGTTATATTGAGATAGCACCTAATGCATCTAAAAACGATGATGTATACTCCAAGCGAGTAAATTTTAATACGGCAGCTTAAATTATTAAAGGTGGTCGCTGCCGCCATTGAAGATAAAAGACACTGATCTTGATTTAGCTTTTTGCTACTACAAGATTGGTGTTTTTTTTTTGAACACTAATTTAAATCCATTCTTCCAGTATTTTTCCAATGTAATTATGCTTAAAATATTAATTACGTTTAAAAGGATACCAAATTTTTTATTATTCATTTATATAAATCTAACAGGCGTTTATACGTATAAAGCAACCAAAAGGTTCAGTTTAATGAAACACATTTACCTCTCCCATGGGTTAAGGCAAAAAAATGAACTTGTATCAGCTACAGTATAATTGGTTATGTACCTTTCCTAATCGGATGGTAAATCAAATTTATAAAAAATAATATTTGGCAATCGGGTCAAAATCAATTAATTATTTCACAATTCATTAAACACTTTAGTGCATTTGTATACATATAAAGAACAACATAATCTTGCTAAGCTAAAGTTAAGCATTAAGGTTATTATTACACATCTGTTATACAGTTACCGGGCGGCTGTATTTATTAAAAAAGTATGTAAATAACAGGAATATTGGGAACGTTGAATGAGAAACGGGCGCCCAATCTGTAAACCCATAGATAATAAAAACCATCAAAAGAGAAATTTGAGCAAGCGAAAATATGGCATTTACATTTTGTGAAATATTTATTCGTGCTTTACGGATGGTAGCTAATATAAATAATACCCAAATGGTCAGCCCGATTATACCTGTTTCAGCTAATATGATCAAATGCGTATTATGGATAGGGTTAGATGTTAAAAACTCGTTGTGAATGTGCTTGCTTAGTCCTACACTCTGGTTTACAAATTCCAGGTGGCTGTTTATACCTACGCCAACTACTGGCGAAATTCTAAACAGTTCCATACCCATCGCATAATGGTCGAGCCGGGCTTTGTACATTTCATCTGCATCTGTTTTTAAGAAAGTTGCGCTGAATGGCGATAAGAATACAAGCCAGTACAGTACTATTGCGGCGGGCACCACAGCCAGGAAAAAGCTTTTTATTGATAAAAGCGGCTTATCAGCATTTTTAGAAATGTAAAAAAGTGCAAACAAAATAACCACCAGTGTAACGTACGATGTTCTGGAATAGGTAAGTATTATTGTAATGGCAGCTATTGCTAACGCAAAAAGGCTTAACTGTTTTTTAAAATCATTTAACCAGGCAGAAAAGAAAAAACCAGATGCTAGCACCGAGAATAACCCGAGGTTGGCCGGCGTAACCAATATACCTATTGCGCCTGCCCTTGTGCCGTTTCGGGTAGCCCACATATCGCCGCCTGCCTGAAACAGTGTGGTAACAAAGCTAAGGCCCAATACGGGATAGCAAATTGCCAGTATAAAATTCAGGGTACATAGAAATAAAAAGCTTGCAAAAATGCCATTAAGCACCTGTATAGGTGTAAGGCTGTTATAAATGAGCCTAAAATAAAATATATACGATAATAGAGCCACCAAAAATGCAATGGTACCCCACCTTGCTACGTTAAACGGGTTTATAAAAGAAATTACTGCCAGCGCTAAAATCCAAAGCACCCATCGCTCGTTACGATACATATAAAATAAATTCTGTTGCTTTTGAGCAAGCAACAGAATAACTGATGCTATAAGCGGAACCATGATAAATATTTTGGCCGTAAAAGAGCCTATACCATCGGGCGATACATATTGTGGCGTAAAAACGGGTATTGAGATTTGGAAAGGAATACAGGTTACTACAAAACTGAAGAACAGGTGTGATGTATCTTTCCCTTTTAACAGCAATACCACGTACCAAATTATATATGCTATTATAATTGCGAGGAAAATGAAGATTTTTTGCAGCATAAATTAGAACAAGCGCGTTGCAATTAATTATTTTGAAGTTTTCAATATAAAGTAAACCGCGGTGTAATTGTTTTAAATATCATGGCAATTACCTTATTCGCTATAAATATTACAGCAATAGTTTTAATAGAAAAAGTGCAAAGTAAATACTATAATACTAACTAAATAAATTATTTACAAGCTCAGCTAAATTTGGTTGAGCGTAAAATAGCAATATAATGCCGTTTAATAAATTTGTTGCCTTGTTGTTAATTACCTTGGGCGCATTACCGGTATTATAACCAACAATTTTTACAACATAATCGGTAGTGCGGCTAAGGCCTGTTTTGGTACTGCTAACCTGGTTGTTAATTATGGTTAGCGCCGTTGAGTTTCCGCTTATTACAAAACCTGCCGCAGGTTTACCTTTTGTACCTGCATCTGAAATGCTATTGCCGTAAAACCACCCATTAGTACTGATTAAGTTAATACCATCAGCTGGAGTACCTGTAATAATATTGGCATTAGCCTGCGCCTGCGAATAATTATTAAACAAAATACCATTACCTATGGCAGAATTAATAATATTATTATCAACCGATGCCTTTATCAACCCTTTTGTATTACCGGGATCGCTCACGTTGATGGCTGGGGCGGTTAAAAAGTGGATACCAGTGATATTTTCATATGTATTTGTAATTGTGTTGCCAGAGATGCTTACGTTTGCAACACCCCAGCAATCTATTTGCCCCTGGTAAATTTTGTTATTATAAATAAGGTGATGCCCGCTTAACGAATCGCAGATGGCATTTGTATAACCCTCGTAAAAGAAACCGATGGTAACTGCGCGCCGATACTTTGCCTGTGGCCCGCCACGTTCTATCGGCCCATAGCCGTCTGTAAAATTAAACGTATTGTTGTATACCGATACGTTTAGAACGCTTTCGTTAACGCTATGGCGTTCTATATCTACCCCCCCTACTAGGTAACCGTTGCCATGTACATAGTTGTTGTAAAATTTAGCACCATCTACACTGCAAAACATTGCTCCTTCACGGTAGATGTTGAAAAATTCGTTATCGTGTACTGATGCATCCCTTACTATCCTGATGTTTAAGGATGGTGTAAAGGTATCACCAAACAAAACGCCATCGCCTCTA
>Ga0247734_1003107_pt1 | contig 10080 bp, 8 predicted proteins | sample UWRJL103311B2_FD_180933 | JGI IMG/M metagenome (GOLD analysis project Ga0247734, IMG submission 180933) | Plant litter microbial communities from Arlington Agricultural Research Station in Wisconsin, United States - UWRJ-L103-311B-2 | ecosystem: Environmental > Terrestrial > Plant litter >... | reverse complement strand
ATTCAGATCTCACTTAACTCCAATCATTTCTATCTTGAATCCGGTTTGTTCTTTTGGCGGCCAAGGACGCACGGTGTGCAATCCGTCGAAGAAAGAAAAGGAGGAGGCTGGTTTTGTGTCCGAACTCCCCAAATAACATCTAAGCACATTTCCACACGCCAAAAATGCGACTTTGATAGAGCTCTGGTTAATGAACTATCTCACGAAGGAAAACTGTAATAATTAGGCACATAGCGGGCTTATAACCTGTGATTTAGTACAAAATACATAAGAAAAGATTAAGGAGGACTATTTATTAAACAATAGTTTCGCAGGCCCCCGAACTTTTGCTATTCTATCTAATTAGATTTATAACTTTGAAGATATTGTTGGTATACTGACCTTCCGAATCGGCTTACATAAGCTGGGGTGCTGATGTAAGCATCGGGTTATAGTAACCCCGGTTCCGGTGAAGTCATATACACTAGGTTGTACGTAGATCTAGTTCAATTAAGCATCATCACCACCGAATACAACTAGCACTTACGTACAATACGTATTGGTGCCACGTATTCAAGAGTGATCCGACAGTAAACTTTGGATAGCGTCGCTAAATAAGGACTAAGACATAATATAACTCTGTTTATTGGTGGAGGTTGAATCAGGGCAGCTCCTAGACAGTCTGTAGTCGCGGCCTGACGGCACACACACTATGAAGTGTAGATCTTATATGTAATACTGATACAGGTATGGCAAAATATTATAGTGTTACTGTATTAAAAGAAACAATGTTGAATGTTTTAATATTTTCATTTAGATTGCCTATAATAAATCAAATTTATCAGAACCCATCTGATTTGCCTTGTCATCAAGTTCTTGGGGCCTTGATATCTGAGCCTAGTACCACGTAAACCGGGGACTACTTGTGTTTCGATTTGCGTCCCCTCCCTTCTGATCCTACAACTTTCCAAATATTGTAACTTCCATGGTGATAGAATCTCCTAAAGAGCAGCAAATAAGAAAAAACTTACCAATTAATATCCTAATATCCATTGTGTTTCTCTTTTGCCACCAAACAAAAAGCCATTAAGCTTTCGAGACTTCTTTCTTCTTCAAATTCTTCCACCCCATAAACCACGCAAATACAAAACAACCAAATCCAATCCCCGCTGGCATATAGAAGACGCGATCGATAGCCTTTGCATAAGCAATTAATACACCGGCCAACTCTTCATTGGTGGTTATCGCCCGGAAACCAGAAGCGCCTGAATTGATAACACTTTGAGGATTAACAGAAGGTGCGTATCTGGGAAGGAGGGTCTTTAAACTGTTGGTGAAGATCGTTTCGTCGAAACTAAGAAATAAGGATGCGCTAAAGGACTGACTGAACATAAGGAGGGCCATTGCGATGGGAATTTGATTGTGTGGTAGTGTATTTTGAACGGCTATCAGTGGCTGCGATGGTGGTTAGCTCGTAGTGGGATACATGGTAAGGAATATCTGTCTTGCCATTTGTAATCCGAGGCCACGACCAACTCCCAGTATGATCTGATATCCAATCCATTCTCCTGTTTGGGTTCCTGGGGAAAAGGTGGATATAAGGCCACTTCCAACTGAGATGAAAATCGCCGCCAAGAGACATATTGGCACATAGTAGCCGATTTTGTTAACTAGGGAAATATTAGAAACGCACACCATTGTAGAATATATTTACATACGTAAAGCTCCAGAGCTTACAGCCGCAAAGATATGAGCAATAATTATTGGCAGAATATCCACGCCACTTTTGACTGGAGATGCGCCTTTAACTCCTTGAAAATATATAGGTAGCCAGTATGAAGCGGTATACATCTGGCCAGAGAACAGGCCATATACGACACAGCTCGACCACACAGTTCTCTTGCGAACCATAGATGGAGGAATCATCGCTGCATCGCCTTTATAGTAATTCCACATTAGCCAAACGATCGCATTAATACCAGCCCCGCAAAACAGTCCAATAATCTGAGCACTATTCCATGGAAACTTAGTCCCAGCCCACTGTAGTGCAAGCAGCAACATGATTATCGCAGGACTAAAGATGGCAAAGCCAATAAGATCAAGATGAGAGAATAGGGAGCGAATAATTAATAACGGTGAAGGCTTATGGTCACGTTCAGGGATATATACAAACGCTAGCAGCATCGCAACAACGCCACCAATAGGGAGGTTGATGTAAAAGCCTGATATAAATTAGACCATTAATAAGTATAAAGTATAGAGGGAAAATAAATAAATAACTTGCACCATCTCCAAGTAGCGTATTCTGTTAATAGTCCTCCAAACAATGGTCCACTGACCAAACCAACTTGTGATACTAGATTAATGATAAATATATAGTCGATAGTATTGGGAATGCTTTAACATACGACCCATAACAATGCCTATTATTACTGTAAGGAGTGTCAGCAATGCTATAAATAATGCCCAAAATGTAGGGGCATTAAATTATACTTGGCCTTTTCTCCAAAGGAACACATTCAGCAACAATAACCATGGCACCATTCAAAAGACCAGAGGTTCCTATGCCCGCAATTGTTCTTCCCACAATCAACATGTTCGAGGAGATGGCAACCCCACATATCAGGGAACCGACTTCAAAAACGGCAAAAAATCCTATAAAAGTCCACTAGATACGAATTAGTCACATATATTGAATTAAAATTAATTTGCCGGGACAACTATAAAATGACCAACTTTGGTTGTGAATTTCATGTAAACCTTTCCAGTAAGTGGTTGAAGGACCGCGCTACAAGCATATGAGCTGAGTATTATTACTCTGTTCTCATACAATACAAGTTCCGTACCTTCCCAGCTGGTATGCAGCGCCATACCATCCAATATCAGATAGCGAATGGAACTCATTCGTGATACGAGGAATAGCTGTTGCCACAATAGATGAATCTAGGAGGACGAGAAAGCAAACAAACGTTACAGCGGCCAAGATAGTAAATAGTTTAAAGCCAGAAATCCATTCGGGTTCTGGCTCCTGCTCTTGGCTTGCGTCTTGCTTGGATTCCGGTTCATTTCTATCGGGTGGAGTCACAGCGTTGTCTTCGCTTGCTCTTTTTTCCAGATCCAACACATTAGAGGATTGCGGCGAGGGGGGTATTGCTGATGACATTTCTATAGACAGTAAACACCGAACCAAAGAAGTAGTTGAAGTTGTAAAAAAAATGTTCCCATACACTCACTGGTGAAGATTTAGGGTCAGACACAAGCGGAGATAGCCTTAATACCGAGAGGCGTGAAGGAATGAATCATAGGAGTGAACTTATCGGGGAACCCGACAGGACTCCTTAACTCCGATCCCGTGAAGTCGGAAGGGTCCAAGGACAATCATTGCTGCTTATTCTCTTACTATTCTATCATATCTTATCTATACCATCTTATTTACGTCCGTATACATACATACAACTTACACAAGACTCCTATCCATGCAAGGCGTAATGGGCTGACTTCTCATGGTTGTCTTTTGGGCTGACTTGCTTACTCCGTAATGTTGTATATTCATCTTCACTCATATGGCGTCAACGGATCGACGGAACGCCATGTTTATTAAGCGTCTGCATGTTTATCAAGCCTCTACATCTTTCATCACGCCACTGCATCTTCGATATACGCCTTTTGTAGGCTTGGCTTGGACGCGCTAGTTGTTAGAGCGTGGGGGAATGTTTGACGTAGGCGGCAGCACTAACTACGGAGTAAGCCCAGTCCGGGCCGAAGTTACAGTTCGGAGAATAGTTTTAAGGTTGCGGGCTGGCCGGTAAACCGTTCACGGCAACGCTAACATATCCCTGCTAGCAGGGCAGTGGCGCCGGCGGTAACACTAAATGTTGTATCGGATTCCAACTATACTTTGACACTAAGTCTTGTATTCCGGTCGACTTATACTTTACAACAAGGTTTTTCAGCTGTATTCTGTAATTGCTTATCTCACGCAGCTAGCGGTGCCTGCTACATAGATCAGCTTAGAAGTCTGACTATGGCGTCTGTAGGCCCCCCAGAGGCACCTTGAGTGCAAACGATACTTGCCAGATTAGGCAATACCAAGATTTCCTGATGTTGATAAGATACAGTAAGCCTCATGTATTGGTTTTCTCTACAGAAACCAGAGGAATTCTTATCAAAGCCCCCGAAAATAGTATCAAACATTGGAATATGCCTACATGTGAATCTTACACGCCCTTAAGATATCATTCAGATTTGTCCTATCTTTCATCCTAAAAGGTTTATCAACCGATATGAGCTTGGCTTCACTTCAAGATTTGGTTCCATTCAGCCCTAGCTATTATGCCTATGTTTCAAGAATCAGATAGTGTACCCGGCAACACGGTCAGGCTGGATCCCAAATCCATTGCTGTGATCGGTTTATCATGTCGTTTCCCTTCGGAAGCTTCTACCGTCGATAAATTCTGGGATTTCATATTGCGAAGAAAATGTAAGAAGATTTTCGTTGCCATGTTGTTATTATTCCCTCTTTCAAGATGAAGTAAAGGCTAACGTGGTTGGTTGTACAAAGCTGCATACTCAGAAGCATCGAAGCGATGGAACGTCAATTCTTTTCACCACGCCGCCCGTGGAAAAGTTAACACAAGCGTCACTAAAGGAGCACACTTCCTCGATCAAGATATTGCAGCGTTTGATGCAGGATTCTTCAACCTTACCAAGAATGAGGCTCTTGCTATGGATCCGCAGCAGCGGTTCCTCTTGGAAGTTGCATATGAAGCCTTTGAGAATGCCGGCATATCACTCGACAAGCTCACAGGCTCCAACACTGGATGCTATGTAGGCGCCTATACAAGCGACTGGCGAGAGATGCAAATGCGTGATAGTGAGAGTGCACCATTATATACCATAAACGGAACAGGTTGGGAGTTCTTATCCAACCGAATTTCTTGGTTCTATGATTTGCATGGCCCCAGTATGACTATTGATACTGCATGCTCATCGAGTCTTGTAGCCCTCCACCAAGCATGTCAGAACCTGCAATCTGGCGAGTCCAACATGGCTGTTGTTGGAGGGACCAGCTTGCTTTTGAACCCAGATGCCTTTTTATATCTCTCCAATCAGGGATTCCTGGCTCAAGATGGCCGTTCAAAAAGCTTCGATGCTAAAGGAGATGGCTATGGCCGCGGCGAAGGCTGTGCGGCCGTTATATTAAAGCGTGTAGATGACGCCATTCGAGACGGAGATCCCATTCGGGCAGTCATTCGTGGCTCCGGCGTTAATTCGGATGGGAGAACAAAAGTTATCACGTCACCAAGCGCAGATGCACAGGCGGATCTTATCCGATCTGTGTATAGCTTTGCCGGGGTAGACATGAAGACCACTGCATATGTCGAAGCACATGTAAGTACAACACGTTCCCACGTGACACCGTTTACCTTTTAGATCAACTGACAGATTTTTTAAGGGGACCGGAACCTCGGCAGGTGATCCGGTTGAGTTAAGAGCCATAGCTGAAACCATTGGGCTGAACAGAACGCAAAAGTTGTTTGTGGGATCCGTAAAGCCAAATGTACGTCAAACAACGGGTATAGCCAATCCATTAGCGTATACTAACTGCAGTGTGTAGATTGGGCATCTTGAGGCCGGTGCGGGGCTTGCTGGTCTCATCAAAAGTGTTCTGGCACTCGAGAAAGGCATAATCCCTCCTAACATTCTCTTTGAAACTCCCAATCCCAACATTCCATTTGAAAACTGGAACCTCGCAGTTCCGATAGAATCCATCCCATGGCCTGTGACAGGCGTCCGCAGAATCAGTGTCAATTCTTTTGGTGTGGGCGGAACAAATGGCCATGTTGTGGTGGATGATGCGGATAATTATTTGCTTTCGCGGGGAGTGAGGACACCCAACGGAATAAAACAACTCCTTACCAACGGGGACCCTGCCGCGTTGAAAGCTCTACATAAAACGAGGATCTTTCTGATAAGTGCACAAGACCAAGATGGCGTGATACGCCAATATCAGTCTTTGGCAAATCACCTCAAGAACATCAAAGCAGAGCTTGTGACTCCTGTCCAGCAGTATACATACCTCCGTAACCTAGCCTTCACTCTAGGTGATAAACGATCCCGACTCCCGTGGAAGTCATACGTTATTGCATCTTCCATTGACCAACTCATTCAAGGTCTCGAGAATCCCAAACCGGAATCCACTCGCTCCACTCAAGCTCCTCGCTTAGGTTTTGCTTTCACAGGTCAAGGAGCCCAATGGGCACGTATGGGCATTGATCTCTACCAATACAAAATCTTTCGGGAAAGCGTCAAGCATGCGGACAGCTATCTGAAAAGCATTGGGGCTCCATGGTCAGCAATGGATGAATTGGAGCGTGATGAAAAAGAGTCTCGGATAAACCTTCCCGAGTTTTCCCAGCCCATATGCACAGTTCTTCAAATTGCGCTCGTCGACCTTCTTGCCTCATGGAATATCCATCCAGCCTCATTGACGGGCCACTCTAGCGGCGAGATCGCAGCTGCCTATGCATTGGGTGTGCTATCTCGAGAAGATGCCCTAAAGGTTGCTTACTGGCGTGGCAAGCTTTCGGCCTCATTGCCTACAATCGCACCCTCATTAAAGGGTGCCATGTTAGCAGTCGGAGCATCAGAGCAGCAAGTGAACGAATGGATTGCTGATGTCACACAAGGCGAGATCAATGTCGCCTGCATTAACTCGGGTTCAAGCGTCACGGTCTCGGGTGATGTAGCTGGAATCCAAGAATTGCAAGATATGCTTCAAAAGAAGGGAGTTTTTGAGCGTAGGCTCAAAGTGGAGACGGCGTACCACTCCCATCATATGATGGCCATTTCAAACGCATACCTAAGCTCTATTCAGGATATCAAATTGCTCGTTCCCGACAATGATAGACTTATGTACTCCAGTGTTCCAGGTGAGTTGGTCGAGCCTAGCCAACTCAATTCAGTACACTGGGTCCGAAATCTACTGTCACCAGTCCTCTTCCTCGACGCCATGATTGAGCTTATTCGACCATCACACATTAGTGACCCTTCATCTGGAGATTCCGTGAATGTTATCGTTGAAGTCGGCCCACACGCGGCGCTTCAAGGACCTATTAAACAAATTCTTGAGGCAAACAACATCACCGGAGTCGGATACCATTCTGTTATATCTCGCGGAAAGAACAACGTGAACATGGCATTGGCTTTCGCTGGTGCGATGTTTGCTCAGGGTGTCCAGATCGAAACTCTAAGTGTCAATGGTGACAGCGATAGTTTTATGGATACATTTCATCAGCCGCGGCTGTTAACCACTCTGCCATCTTATTCATGGAATCATACACACAGCTTCTGGAATGAATCTCGTCTCAGCAAGCAATACCGTATGCGGGAGCACCCACGCCAAAGCCTCATCGGTGCTCCAACACCTCATTATGGGGAGTCAGAACGTTTATGGAGAGGCTACCTTCGCATGTCCGAAGAGCCATGGATTCGTGATCACCAGATCCAATCGTCTATTCTTTACCCAGCTGCTGGTTACATTGCTATGGCCATTGAAGGTGCAGTACAGCTCGCCGATAAGAGCCGCGTGATTAGCAGGCTCAGGCTTAGAGATATTCAGATTAGCGTAGCGGCTGTAATGATAGAGGATGCTAGTTTGGAGGTTATTGTACAACTGAGACCTCACCTTACATCTACAAGAGAGAACTCCTCTACTTGGTTCGAATTCACCGTTTCCACTGCAGCATCTGATCAAGATCTACGACAAAACTGTTGTGGTTTAATACTCATTGAATATCACCAAGGTCATGGGGAAGATGCAATGACTTTAAATGAAGGATATTTAGAAAATAAAGCTGTCCTTGATAGATACAAGGCTGCGGAAAGGATCTGTCAGGAGACGGACTCTCCCGAACAGTTCTATGATCACCTTGGCTCTCTCGGGTTGAATTATGGTCCTACATTCCGTAATATGACTGAAATTCACAGTGGAAAGGGACAGAGCTGTTGTGTTGTTGAAGTTTCAGACCCAGGATCCACCGTTATCTCGTCGAACACCGATAGGCCTCATATTATTCACCCAGCCACTCTTGACGCTATGTTCCATGCTGCATTTGCAGCTACCAAGGGCAAGAGCGGTCAACTGAAAGCTGCAATGGTACCTACATCCATTGAGGAACTGGTGGTGTCTGCGGACATTCCCTTTGAGCCTGGATCTCGTTTCCGAGGATGTTGTGACGTGAAAAGCGCCGGGTTCCGCGATATTAGCGCTAACATTCATATGTTGAATGAGGGATTGGAAAATACTATGGTTTCCGTCACAGGATTCAAATGCACTGAGATTGGATGGTCTCCTGATGCTGAAGAATCTACAGAGAAAACAAACAAGAAAGTTTGCAGTGAGGTTGTTTGGCAACCTGCTCTGGAGCTTCTATCCCCTCAACAATTTCAGTCCATCATCGAGCATTCCAGGCTTCAGGGTGGCATGAGGTTGATAGAGTTGATCAAGCTCATGGTTCACAAGAACCCAAGCTTATCAATCTATGAGCTTGGGGAGACGACCGAGCCTTTCGCTGCCGCACTCTTCCCTGCCATGGCCGAAGATACATTCATCGAAGCTTTAGAGTATACATTATCCATTCCAACAAGTTCCAAGCCCAAGGATGCAGAGGAAAAGGTTGAGAAGTTCAAGTCACGCGTAACTGTTAAGACTCATGATATCAACATTGGATCTGAGGCACGAAAATTCGATCTCATAGTCGTCTCACGTCCGGTGGACAATTTCAAGGATATTGATAGAGCATTGGCCAACCTCCATTCGATGCTCAAAGCACACGCGAGACTAGCCTTTGTTGTTTCTAATGATGTCGAAATCTTGGAAGAAGCATTGGATAAGAAAAGCTTCAAGTACGAGAGATATGGCAGGGGTGATGAAGGTGCCTTGGTCATAGCAACCGCACCGCCAGGAACCAATGGCTCACATCCACAAAAACAAGTGGTGATCTTGGAGAGTGCTCACCCATCTAGAAGCTCAAAGCTACTCGCAGACCAGATCGACAGCGAACTCCAACAAAAAGCTGTCGGTACCAAGCGAACAACGTGGGGGTCCCATCTTCCAATCGAGGAGGGGAAGCAATACTTGTCCCTTCTCGAGCTTGACAACTCTATTCTTGAAGACCTCAATGAAACTGATTTCAAACTCACAAGAGGGCTTATCACGCAGACTGATAGTCTCTTGTGGATCTCTGCCGTAGCCGGTCCTGCTAGCGCACTGATCACTGGTCTTGCTAGAGTTGTGAGAAATGAAAATGCCGGATCACAACTCAGAACTCTACAACTTACTTCGACAACTTCTTCCAAATCTCTGTCTAAACCAATTGCCAGGGTTCTCTTGGCAACGACAGAAGATTCTGAATTCAAGGAAGAAAACGGAGTCTTGTTAACTAGTCGCCTAGTTGAGGATTTACCAATGAGTGGTGCCGTAACCAGTCTGCTTTCCGAGGAAGTTGTCAGGATGCCTTTATCACAGTGTCACAAGCCCCAGAAGCTCACCATCCAGGAGCCGGGAATTTTGGATACTTTGTGCTTCGAGGCAGATCATCGGGCTACTTTGGAGCTTGGCAATGATGAAGTTGAGATAGAAGTTAGAGCTTCCGCGTTGAAGTAAGTATCAAAGGTTCCCGCCTTAAAATGCGTAATAATGATTGTATAGTTTCCGCGATGTCATGATAGCCATGGGACAGATTGCCGACACCGCCCTTGGAGTCGAAGCTAGTGGCATTGTCCTTCGCGTAGGTAAAGATGTTACGAATGTCAAGCCTGGGGATCGCGTTTGCACGATGGCCCATGGTGCTCATAGTACCCACCTTCGCGTCCTCGGAATCTTCTGCCAAATTCTGCCGGAGGGATTATCTTTTGAACAAGGGGCGTCCCTCACCTTAGTCCATGCGACTGCGTATCATGCTCTTGTCAACCTAGCTCGCGTCCGCAAGGGCCAAAGTATCCTCATTCATGCTGCAGCAGGAGGTGTAGGTCAAGCCGCACTCCAGCTAGCAAAGCATTTTGAATTAGAGATCTTTGTAACCATAGGATCTGCGGAAA
>Ga0247734_1003106_pt1 | contig 10081 bp, 10 predicted proteins | sample UWRJL103311B2_FD_180933 | JGI IMG/M metagenome (GOLD analysis project Ga0247734, IMG submission 180933) | Plant litter microbial communities from Arlington Agricultural Research Station in Wisconsin, United States - UWRJ-L103-311B-2 | ecosystem: Environmental > Terrestrial > Plant litter >... | reverse complement strand
TCCTGCAGGTGGTGATCGAGGATTATCAGCATGATTTCTCGCGCGTCGTCGCCCTCATCCTCCTGAACTTCTATGCGATCGGCGGCGCCGCGCTCGCCATCTTCGCCCTTCTGAAGATCGCCTTCACCGGAGCTGCCGCCTGATGTCCGCCTACCAGATCATCGACCATGTCTATGATGCCGTGGTCGTCGGCGCCGGCGGTTCGGGTCTGCGCGCGACGATGGGCTGCGCGGAGAAGGGGCTGAAGACGGCCTGCATCACCAAGGTTTTCCCGACCCGCAGCCACACCGTTGCGGCGCAGGGCGGCATCGCCGCCAGCCTCGGCAACAACACGCCCGATCACTGGACGTGGCACATGTACGATACCGTCAAGGGATCGGACTGGCTCGGCGATCAGGATGCGATCGAATATATGGTGCGGGAAGCACCCGCTGCCGTGATCGAGCTGGAACATGCCGGCGTTCCGTTCAGCCGCAACGAGAATGGCACGATCTACCAGCGCCCGTTCGGCGGCCACATGCAGAATATGGGCGCCGGCCCGCCGGTGCAGCGCACGTGCGCCGCCGCCGACCGCACCGGCCACGCCATGCTTCACTCGCTCTACCAGCAGAGCCTGAAGTATGACGCGGACTTCTTCATCGAATATTTCGCGCTCGATCTCATCATGGAAAATGGCGAGTGCAAGGGCGTGATCGCGCTGTGCATGGAAGATGGCAGCATCCACCGCTTCCGCAGCCATGCGACCGTGCTCGCCACCGGCGGCGGCGGCCGCATGTATTTCTCCGCGACCTCGGCCCACACCTGCACGGGTGACGGCAATGCGATGGTGTTGCGGGCCGGCCTGCCGTTGCAGGACATGGAGTTCGTCCAGTTCCACCCGACCGGCATTTACGGCGCCGGCGTACTCATCACGGAAGGCGCGCGAGGCGAGGGCGGGTATCTCACCAACTCCGAGGGCGAGCGCTTCATGGAGCGCTATGCGCCGTCAGCGAAGGATCTCGCTTCCCGCGATGTCGTCGCGCGGTCGATGGCGATGGAGATGCGCGAAGGTCGCGGCGTCGGCAAGAATGGCGACTATATCTATCTGCACCTCGATCATATCGATCCGAAGGTGCTGGCCGAGCGCCTGCCGGGCATTACCGAGACCGGCAAGATCTTCGCCGGCGTGGATCTGACCCGCCAGCCTTTGCCCGTCACGCCGACCGTTCATTACAATATGGGCGGTATTCCCTGTAACTATCATGGCGAAGTCGTCACGCTGCGGGACGGCAACCCCGATGCGGTCGTGCCGGGCCTGTTCGCGGTCGGCGAGGCAGCCTGCGTTTCGGTTCACGGTGCGAACCGCCTGGGTTCGAACTCGCTTATCGATCTCGTCGTGTTCGGCCGCGCGACCGGCTTCCGCATCGCGGAGATGGTTCAGCCCATGTCCAAGCATGGCACGATCGCTGCCGAAGCGGACGAGAAGGCGCTCACACGCTTGGATCGCTTTCGTAACGCATCGGGCGGGATACCGACGGCAGAAATCCGGCTCGATATGCAGCGGACGATGCAGAAGCACTGCGCCGTGTTCCGTGACACGGCCCTGTTGCGCGAAGGCGTCGAGCATATCGACAACGTCAATGCCTCGCTCCAGAATGTCGGGATCAAGGATCGCTCGCTGATTTGGAATACCGATCTGGTCGAGACGCTGGAGCTGGACAATCTGCTGCCGCAAGCCGTCGTGACGATGCACTCCGCCGCCAACCGCAAGGAAAGCCGCGGCGCGCATATGCAGGAGGACTTCCCCAATCGCAATGACGAGAATTGGATGAAGCACACCATCTCGTGGTTCGATAAGGGCCAGGTCACGCTCGATTACCGCCCGGTTCACGAATACACGCTCACCGACGAGGCCGAGTATATCAAGCCCAAGGCGCGCGTTTACTGATCGATGCCGGTATCGTGATAGGATGGGCGGCCGGCGCGGGCCGCCCTGTCTTCGCGAGATCGCCCTACCTATAAGGATCAGGCACTTCGCCGATCAGCGGCTGGTGACGATCTTGTAAAGCCTGCCCGGCGTGATCGTGGCGTCGCTATCGAGGCCGTTCAGAACAATGAATCGGTCGGCGCGATGGTCTGGGTAGGCCATCCGCGCGCTCAGGCTTTGGATCGTGTCGCGTGGCGACGCGGTGACGATGGCGATGCGAAGTCCTGAGTTGGCAGCATCGTATGGCAGGCCATCCAATGCTGTGAGGAAGGTAGTATCCTGTCCGGCGAGGGGCGATGGTTTGGCGCCGATCGAGTCCGCAAGCTGCAAGGCGCGGCTGACTCGATCCGGGCCGTTGGGATGGGTTCGTGCCCATGTCGGCACGTTGCTTCCCGTCTTCCCGGTAATTTGCGCCTGGAGTTGCGTCTCCCGATCCAGCGAATCGAGCATTGCCGCTGCGGCGCGGGGATCGTACCCGGCACCCGCGATATAGCGGACGCCAAGTTCATCCGCCTGATATTCCTGCGTGCGGCTGAAACGCAGCGTATAGAGTTGCGCGCCATAGCCAGCCGCCTGGGCGAGCGCACCGCTTCCCGTCGCCACGCCGATTCCCGCCGCAAGGATGGCGCCGATCGTGGACCGATTGCTCCGCTTGCTGGAGTGCCGCGCGGCAACGTGGCCGATCTCATGCCCCAGCACTGATGCGAGTTCGGCCTCGCTATTCATCAGCGCCAGCAATTGGCGCGTGACGTACACATATCCGCCGGGGATCGCGAAGGCATTCTCCACGGGCGAATCCAGCAGCGCGATCGTGAAATCCGATGCACTGTTGGAAAGCCCGCTCTGGACGGCGACACGCCGGGCGATGCGGGTGACGTAATCGGCGGCTGGGCCGCTCATTCCGCCGCCATATTGCGCGAGCAGCTTCGGGTTCGCCTCGGCGCCGGCGGCCTTTTCCTGCGTAGAGATGGAGCGTTGTGCCGACAGCGGCAGGGGTGCTGCCGCGATCACCCCTGCAAGAACCAAAAACCGCATCTGCCGCATACCGCTCCCCAATTCGTCCCTCCGATACGCCCGACGTGCGAAAGCGTTCACCGCTTTGACCTTTCGACCAAGCCTTCCCATGTTTGCCAAGCGGGGGGCCACGGTCTAACCCGCGGCCAACACCTTTCCATCCGATCCACACAATCCGGAGCTTCGCCCCGCATGTCCGCCCAATATGCCTTCGTCATGAAGGACATGACCAAGACCTTCCCCGGCGCCCCGAAGCCGGTGCTGTCGAACATCAATCTGCAATTCTATCAGGGCGCCAAGATCGGCATCGTCGGCCCCAATGGCGCTGGCAAGTCGACGCTGATGAAGATCATGGCAGGCGTGGACAAGGAGTATACCGGCGAGGCGTGGCCCGGCGAATATATCACCGTCGGCTATCTCGAGCAGGAGCCCTCACTCGACCCGACCAAGACCGTACTCGAGAACGTCAAGGAAGGCGCACGCGAAACGGCCGACCTCGTCGATCGCTTCAACGCGATCTCGGCAGAGATGGGCGATCCCAGGGACGACACCGATTTCGATGCGCTGATGGAAGAGATGGGCGATCTCCAGGCCAAGATCGACGCCGTTGATGGCTGGACGCTCGACAACCAGCTCGAAGTCGCGATGGAAGCGTTGCGCTGCCCGCCGGGCGACTGGTCGGTCGAGAATTTGTCGGGTGGTGAGAAGCGCCGCATCGCACTCACCCGGCTGCTGATCCAGAAGCCCTCGATCCTGCTGCTCGACGAGCCGACCAACCATCTCGACGCCGAAAGCGTCCAGTGGCTCGAGCATCACCTCAAGGAATATGCCGGCGCGGTGCTGATGATTACCCACGATCGCTATTTCCTCGATAACGTCGTCGGCTGGATCCTCGAAATCGATCGTGGCAAATATTTCCCGTACGAGGGCAATTACTCGACCTATCTCGAGAAGAAGTCGAAGCGTCTGGAGCAGGAAGAGCGCGAGGAATCGAGCCGCCAGACCGCGATCAAGAACGAGCTCGAATGGATTCGCCAAGGGGCGAAGGCCCGCCAGACCAAATCGAAGGCGCGTATCGCGAAGTTCGACCAGCTGGTTGAGACGCAGAAAAACCGCAAGCCGAGCGGCGCCCAAATCGTCATCCAGGTGCCCGAGCGGCTCGGCAGCAAGGTGATCGATGTCGAGAATATCTCGAAGAGCTTCGGCGACAAGAAGCTGTTCGAAGGACTCTCTTTCATGCTGCCCCCGGGCGGCATCGTCGGGGTGATCGGCCCGAATGGCGCCGGTAAGTCGACCCTGTTTAAAATCCTGACCGGCCAGGAGACGCCCGACGGCGGATCGGTCGAAGTCGGCTCGACAGTCCGGATGGGCTATGTCGATCAAAGCCGCGATCATCTCGATCCGAAGAAGAACGTCTGGGACGAAATTTCGGAAGGGCACGATTATGTGAAGGTCAACGGCCACGACATGTCGACCCGTGCCTATGTAGGCGCCTTCAACTTCAAGGGCGCTGACCAGCAGAAGAATGTCGGCAAGCTTTCCGGCGGCGAACGCAACCGCGTCCACATCGCAAAGATGCTGAAGCGCGGCGGTAACGTCCTGTTCCTCGATGAGCCGACCAACGACCTCGACGTCGAGACGCTTGGCGCGCTGGAGGAGGCGATCGAGAATTTCGCGGGCTGCGCGGTGGTCATCAGCCACGATCGCTTCTTCCTCGATCGCCTTGCGACCCACATTCTTGCCTTCGAAGGCGATGGTCATGTCGAATGGTTCGAGGGTAATTTCGAAAGCTATGAGGAAGACAAGCGTCGCCGCTTGGGCGAGGCGGCCGACCGTCCGGGATCGGGTGCGTACAAGAAGCTGACGCGCTGAGGCGGTAGCGGCTCGGTTTGCTGAACCGCTCTACCGTCCAAAAGCATGTTCAGGATGACGCGGTAGATCGGAACCGGCTATCGTCCGGCGGATGAAGGGCGACACGCTTTCGGCCTGGCTTAAGGCAGAGGGGATCGTTCCGGTCGAGGGACCGGGGGCAATTGCCGATGTCGGCCACGTGCGCACCCTGCTCGTCGCAGCGGCAAAGCGGAGCGAAGCGCTGAGCTATTCCGAGATACTCGGCATGCTCGGCCATCGCTTCACCCGGCCGAAGATGCGGGCGCTGTGCAAGACGCTCGACGTCATCGATCGGGAGGCGGTACTTCGCGGCGAACCGGAACTGGCGGTGCTCGTCGTGCGCGAAAGTGATCGGCTGCCAGGGCAGGGCTGGTGGGTCGGAGCTTCCGAGACCCGCGGCTACAAAGGCGACTGGACCGGAGCCGAAGCTGCCGCGTTCGTGGATGGCGTCCAGCGCCGGACCTTCGATTACTGGCACCGTTCGCAAAGCTGAGGCGAAACTCCATCGCGGATTGGCCGTTGCCTCCCGAAAGGGAGCGAGCGATGGATATTTCGAAAGGCAGCGTCGTCGAACGGATCGCCCGGGTGCTGGCGGGCCAGCGGCTGAGCGCCAATGGCAATGGTCAGGGTATTTCAGTGAGCGCCGAAGTGGATGCGAGCTGGCAGCTTTACGTCGATGATGCGCGCGCCGTGCTTCGCACTTTGCGCGAACCCGATCAGGTGATGGCGGACGCGGGCGATCCGCAGGTTTGGGAGCGTATGATCCTGGCTGCTATCGGCGAGGCGTCCCGCTGATCGACGTCATTTGACGGGGCTGAGTTCGTCCCTGTCTTCAGCAGCGATCGCCAACACCGCCGTCCAAGCGGCGACATTCTGCTGCATCTGCTCGGGATCCACCTTGTCGATCGTGTCGTCGGCCGTGTGGTGGATGTCGAAATAGCGGGTCGCATCCTGCGAGAGATCGATGACAGGGGCGCCGGTTGCCTTGGCGATCGGCGCCACGTCGGTCCCGCCATGCGCCGCATCGTGCCCGCGCGTGATCCCCAGCGGAGCAAGGGCCAGAGTAAGCCGATCGGCAAGAGGGCCCTTCGTATCGGCGGCAGTCAGCTCCAGCCGCCACACACGATCGGCACCGCTATCGCTCTCACCGACAAGGACGTGCCGTTCGCCGACATGGGCCTTGGCATAGGCATCCCCGCCGAAGCCGCCCGGCTCCTCTGCGCCGAACCACACAATGCGGATCGTACGCCGAGGCTTTCCCGTTATCATGATCCGCTTCGCGGCCGCCGTGACGATGGCGAGGCCGGAGGCGTCGTCAATTGCCCCTGTGCCGAGGTCCCAACTGTCGAGATGGCCGCCGACGAGGACGATGCCGGCTTTGGGATCGCGTCCAGGCACTTCGGCGACGACGTTGCCCGACGTGCCGGTGCCGGCCATGTGCGCGCCGAGCGTGAGGTGAAGCATCACCGGCTTACGCCGCTCCAGCACACGCGCAAGCTGCTCGGCGTCCGGTACGCTCAGCGCCGCCGCAGGGATCGGCTGCGCGCTTTCCGCCCAATTCTGGACGCCGGTATGCGCCAGGCGGTGGTGATCGGTGCCGATCGAGCGGATGACGATGGCGAGCGCGCCCTTCTTCGCGGCGATCGATGGCCCCATCCGACGGATTGCACCGGCTTCGCCATAAGAGCCGCCATCCTGCTGCGCGGTCATGTGATGGTTCACGAAGACGATCTTGCCCTTGATCGCCGCGTCGGGCGCCTTCGCGAGCGCGTCCAAGCCATCGAACGACGCGATCTCTCCGGTGACGCCGCCAGCAGGCGTGGCGCCGCTGTTGCCGAGCGCCGCGACGACGAGCTTTTGCGGGAATGGCGAGACGATCTCGGCGCTTTCCTCGCCACGCTGCCAGATCGGCATCGTGAAGGGCTCTACATGCACATTAGCAAAGCCCAGCGCTTTGAGTTTGGCCACCGCCCAGTCGCGGCCCCGCGCTTCCGCAGGCGTGCCGGCGAGGCGCTGACCGACCTCGGTGGTGATGCCGTCCAGAATCTCCCATGCGGTCTCATCACGGGCATCGCGAAGATCGGCCACGTTTGGCGGTGCTGCGAAGGAAGCGGTGGTGAGGAGAAGGGCGAGGGCGGGAGCGACGATGCGGATCATGCCCTTAAGGCTGCGATTTCCGAGCGCCTGTCAAGCCATGCCCATCGCAACGGATCGTCATCCCCGTACGAAGCGGGGATGACGATAGCGCTCTAATAATAGTCAGCGACGTTGGGCGTAGGCAGATTACACGCGCGCTGGTGGCCCTTCTTGCATTCCTGAACTTGGACGCGCCACACCGCCATCGCATCGGCATAAGCACGCTGCTGGCGCATGTAGCGTGCATCGGTGCGGTTTACCGCCGCATCATGCTGCACGAGAGCGTCGATATAGGCCTGACGGTCCATATCGTATTGCGCCTGGTTGGCGGTGCTTGCGGCCGCCGCCGTCGCCGAGCCGGCGTTCGCCTGGGCATTGAGCGAGTCCGTTACCGGCCCTTCCTTGGCGTTCACGGCATCGGTGTGGGCGGAAGGCTTGTCGTAACCGCGATCTTGTGGAAACTCCTGGCGTGGTGCGGCGGGATTGGCAGTCTGTGCCACGGCGGGGGTAACGATGCCGGCGCTCGCCAACGCGAGCAGGATCAGATTGGTACGCATGGAACTCTCCGAAACGTTTCGATTGGCACGGCAACGCCGCGCCAATCCTCCGTGTTCCGGCTTGGGTGTCAGGCGGCGATGGGGGCAAACGCGCCGGAATCTTCGTCCAGCAGATGCAATTTGCCGTCGGCTATCGCGAAATAGGCGCCATGTAGCGTCAGCGTTCCGGCAGCCTCGCGCTCCGGAACGCCTGGGAAACTGCGAAGATTGGCGAGGCTGACCTTCACGCCTTCCAGTTCCAGCGCATGTACGGCTTCAGGCCCGGTGCCATGCTCCGCGACGATCCGATCGCGCGCTTCATCCAGTAAATCTACCCAATGGGCGATGAAGCCGCCTTCGCCCGCCTTCGCATCTGCGAAGCGCCGGGACAGTGCCGCACCGACGCCGCCGCACGCGCCGTGCCCCATCACCACGATCTCCGGAACTTCGAGCTGGTTCAGCGCGAACTCCAATGCAGCGGATACGCCGTGGCGGCCGCCGCCCACTTCGAACGGCGGCACCAGATTGGCGACATTGCGGACGACGAACATCTCGCCCGGCGATGTATCGAAAATGACGCTGGGATCGACCCGGCTGTCCGAGCAGGCAATCACCATGACCTTCGGGCTTTGCCCTTCGGCAAGATCGGCCCAGCGCGCACGCTCGCTGGCCCAGTCCCCGGCACGGAAGCGGCGATAGCCGTGGAGGAGGCGGTCGAAATCGGTGGGATCATCGCTCATTCTTATCGCGTAGAACGAGCGCGCCGGGGGTGGCAAGAGCGGCGGTCAGACGCTATCTCACTCCCATGAACGAACCGCTCCCGATCATCCGCCCGGAACGCGCGCGCAAGCCCGATTGGATTCGCGTCAAGGCGCCGACCAGCGTCGCCTTTAACGAAACGCGGCAGATGATGCGCCGGCTCAACCTGAATACGGTGTGCGAGGAAGCGGCCTGCCCCAATATCGGCGAGTGCTGGACGAAGAAGCACGCGACGGTAATGATCCTGGGCGACGTCTGCACGCGCGCCTGTGCCTTCTGCAACGTGAAGACGGGGATGCCCCGGCCGGTCGACCTGCTGGAGCCGCAGCATGTGGCGGATGCGGCGGGCGAACTGGGCCTGGAGCATATCGTCATCACATCGGTCGATCGGGATGATCTGAAGGACGGCGGCGCGTCGCAGTTCGTGAAGGTGATCGAGGCGATCCGCCGCTCGGCGCCTGCCACGACGATCGAGATCCTGACGCCGGACTTCCGCAACAAGGCCGATGCGGCGGTGGAAGCGATCGTCGCCGCGCGGCCCGACGTCTACAATCACAATCTGGAGACGGTGCCCCGGTTGTACCCCACGATCCGGCCGGGCGCGCGTTACTATGCGTCGCTGCGCCTGTTGGAGAGCGTCAAGAAGCTGGATCCTTCCATCTTCACCAAGTCCGGCGTGATGACCGGGCTGGGGGAAGAGCGATTGGAGGTTCATCAGGTGATGGACGACATGCGATCGGCCGGCATCGATTTCCTGACGATGGGCCAATATCTTCAGCCGACCCCGAAGCATGCCAAGGTGCAGGAATTCACGACGCCAAAGGCATTCGAGGCTTATGCCGCAATCGCGCGGGCCAAGGGCTTTCTGCTGGTCGCTGCAAGCCCGCTGACACGCTCCAGCTATCATGCCGGTGACGATTTCGCGCGGTTGCGCGCGGCCCGCGAGGCGCAGCTCGGACGGAAGGCCCTTGCCCAAGCATAGCGAAACCCGGGCGCTGCCCTATACGCCCGAGCAGATGTTCGATCTTGTAGCCGATGTCGGCCGCTATGCCGAATTTCTGCCGTGGATCGTGGGCGTGCGCGTACGATCGAATAATGAGACCGAGATGGTCGCGGATTTGCTCGTCGGCTTCAAAGCGCTGCGGGAGAAGTTCACGTCGCGCGTCGTGAAAGAACGACCTAACCACATCCACGTCGATTACGTTGATGGCCCGCTGGCCTTTCTTCGCAACGAGTGGCTGTTCCGGACCGACGGGAAGGGCGGCTGCATCGTCGATTTTACGGTGGACTTCGCGTTCAAGAGCCGCATTTTCGAAGCGCTGGCCGGGCAGATGTTCGATCGGGCGCTCCGCAAGATGATCGGCGCGTTCGAGGATCGCGCCGACAGCCTTTATGGACGGCCAGCGTCCGGCAGCAGCAGTTCCAGCGCACATAGCGCCGCCTGAAGGCGGATGCCGGATCGGCCAAGGTCGCCGAACGCACGCTGATCCACTTTCGCATTGTCAGCTTCTTCCCCGGCGATCGATCGCGCGAAGACCACGGTGCCGACAGGCTTGCGTTCGCTGCCTCCCGAGGGGCCCGCTATCCCGGTGATCGCAACGGCAACGTCGGCGCCCGTCTTCTCGACCGCGCCGTGCGCCATCGCCCATGCGGTGGCGAGGCTGACCGCGCCGAAAGTCTCGATCACGTCCTGCGCCACCGAGAGCAAAGACATCTTGGCCTCGTCGGCATAGGTGACGATGCCGGCGACGAACACGTCGGACGAGCCTGGAATCTCCGT
>Ga0247734_1003105_pt1 | contig 10085 bp, 6 predicted proteins | sample UWRJL103311B2_FD_180933 | JGI IMG/M metagenome (GOLD analysis project Ga0247734, IMG submission 180933) | Plant litter microbial communities from Arlington Agricultural Research Station in Wisconsin, United States - UWRJ-L103-311B-2 | ecosystem: Environmental > Terrestrial > Plant litter >... | reverse complement strand
GAGTTTTGCTGGAATTGGGACCCTGGTGAAGCTCATCGAGATGCTGAGGGCCGATGCTTGTCCAGCTTGTGGACGAGTGGACCATGCTACTGGCCGACAGAAGCGGCCAAGTGTGTTGCACTGCCAAGTGAGGCAACGCAATCCGTGCGAATGGTTGTTGTCGACCGCCAGCTAGCATGGGCCGCGGAGGAGAGAGACACCTCCAAGCCAGCCCTAGATGCCACCCAAATCCACGAAGCTGCTGGGATCAATCCGCCGGGAAAGTGGAGGTGGACGACGGCGTGGAACGAAGGGCATTATCTTAGCATCGTGGAAGGAGAGATGGTGGAGGATGATGCTCATGTTTGGATTTTGTCGATGTCGATGTCGATGTCGATGGTGATGCTGATGATGTTGTTGGCGCCAAAGCAGCTGGCGAACCGGGGGTGGCGAGAGGGAAGCAGAAATTGTGGGTCCGCTTTGGCGTTGGCTTTTGCAACGTACGGACATACCATACTGTCCATGACCATAACCTCCTCTCACCTTACTGTATTAGACACAACGTACTAGATTTTCGCACACTACTACTACAGACAGTCCTTTCGTCCGCCCAGTCGCGTACCCAAGGCGACCGAGCAACCAAGCAAGCATTCATCCTCATCCATCCTCATCCATCCTCTCTTCGCCGGCAAACGCCTAAAATCTAACTTTGGGAGACAGGGCCAGGCCTGACGTTGGAGATATTAATGCCCCAGCAACACGCGTTCTGAACAGCACTGCAAAACAAGCAAAGCAAAGCAATCCAATCCAGCATTCGGTCGCATGGCATCGCAAGGGGATGGCATGGCATGGTTAGGGCTACCAAGGGAAGAAACCCCCTTTTCTGGGGTTGGGCTGGTTGAGCTTGATGTGTATGTTTCGATGTTTCTATGGTAAAGCCACCTACTCGTCGATCGACCAACAACACGCTTGCCGTGGACCCCTACGGTTGTGGTAGGGAGGGATGTGAAATACGCAATACGCAATAATACATCGGGGGGCGTGATAACAAAACAAGATGAGAAGCTTCCATTTTTGTTCTTCAAGTCTACTGCATAAGGTTATGCGTGGCCAAGGCATGCATCATCTCTCACCGTCTGTTTCAACTACCCTGCCACTATTCCGTTCTCTACGGCATATATCCAGTTGCAGGTGCTTGGTGGAGAGGTTGCCGCAGATAATCAAGAGTGGATCGAGCAACTTATGTTGAGGACCATCTCACCATTTTGCTCCTTCAAGAAAGCTGATGATGGCCGATGAGAGAGAACGCAGGCCGCCAGAGCTCAGATGTGTCCCGCGGTTCTCAGTATTAGACCACTATTACCAACCACCTACAACTTTATTGTATAGTTAAAAGCAGAAAACTGTAAAGCCCTGCAAGGGTGTCGTGGATGGAGACTAGCCAGAACTAGTCCCGGATTTGCCCGGGTGATTGGGTTCCATCTCAAGCTTGCTCGGTAGTAAAGCGCGGTACGTAGGTTTATATTATTGGCTAATGTTATCTTCACCACGGGCGACTGTACTTTGCTGTCCTGTGCTTTCTGTACCATGTGGACTAGTTCGGCAAGGGCCATTGCTTACACGAACTATTCAAACGCAGGCTTAACTGTAGTTCTAGGGGTCCAGCATAAGAACATGGTATGGCTGCACTAAGGTGATATTCCCACGTGGCGGGATGAGACTAATCAAGACGATGTGCCGGCGGAGATTGTCCGATGAGCTATTCCCATTTCCCACATGGCATGGCACGGAGGGGGTTAAAGTAGTACAGTATATTGTTAGCTTTAGTGTACTCGGTTGATAAATACAGTAAGCTTCGCGGAGTCCGAAGGAGAGCATGCTTCAATAGTCATCAGTCCTGTCCTTATATTGTCCTTTGCTTCTATGCTGCTACCCAAAAGTATCACGGATACTTCCCAAAGAAGCCAGAATAAGCAAACAATCAATGGTTGGTCCACCACGTTATTGACTTTCCTTGACGTACTGAACCACCTCACATTAGCTTTAGAGGCGTATGGAATAATTCTTACAGTACATGACCCTAGCCATCCTAGCCAACTCGTTGCTACAGACATTACCACTGTCTGCTGTCTGCTTTGAAAGGAGTCATTTCCAAGCTGCCCGTGAAATCACTTTACGGCGGTAGGCCGATGCTCATAACTATTTCCAGTTTTGCTCCACTTGCAGGAGGCACCATGCACTGTAATATTGAGCGGCAAAGAGTGAACTGCTTCTCTACCCGTCTAGATAGAGCTACGCCCTCGATCCAAGCTAGAGATATCAGCTTCTAGGAGTTGCCTGCCGTCGATCCTCAGAAGCTCAGAAGCACGAACGAGTTTCTAAGACACTAAAGAGCTACCGATGCGTATGAGGTAGAACACTGCAAATAGATCTGCGACTCTAGCACGGTACTGTCAAACCTGCATTCACTAGGTGCGAAGCCACAGCCATCCCATCCCATCCATAGATGGGCTCGAAGGGACAACCTTTCAACGTACAACAGCTCCTCGTCCTAACCGCTTTTCCACCACTCATACGTTTCCCATCGCTTAATATGGCATCCTCGAAATTTCCACTTGATCGTCTTATAGTAACACATTCCTCTTGACCTCCGTATGCCTCAAGTTGTTGCTCGGTCCTCTGCAGTATGGAAGTACTGTACGTAAATGTTTTTCTGCAAGACCAGACACCCCAAACTCCAAAATCAGGATTCGACTTCTGTTGGTGGAGACTAGACAGACAGGGCCGGGGGGACGGACTCCTCTGCTTTAACCACACACACGCCTTCAGCTCCCCTCTCGCGAAAAACCTCTGGGATGGGCCTTGTTCAATATCCTCACTTCCTCAGCGACACCACACTTTTCTTGTTCCGGGGAACTACGTATGGCTGGCTTCCTTCATGCTCTTCTTCATGCACATGCAGTAGACACACATCCATCCGCACATTTCTCTTCCCCTTAAACCTATTACCACCACTGCGTCGTCTTACTTCGCTTCGCCTTCGCTTCCACACAAATCTCTCACACCACTACGTATGCATCTGCGGCCGTCTTTTTCACCGTATGTTGCCTTGATTACTGGCGATCTGTTGGTGTTTCGACTTCCCCGTTATTGGAATCATCGAAGGAAGAAAAAAAAAAACTCAAAATCTTGCCATTTGGCGGCAATCCCGGCGATCCCCTGATCCTTTACCGAAAGGTTGTTGTCACGCGCGGTAGCCGAGTTTCGATTCGAGGTATCGCAAAACCAATATATAAGGTAACGGACCTATCATAACGTACTCATAACGTACGGAACGTACCGCAGCCTTTTCCAGGTGGATCGTTGGAAAACCATGCCACAGCAACTCGTATTATCAGAATAGATATCTTGTCAATTTATTGGAGCTGGTTGCTAGGTTACGGACTTCCAAGCAGGATCCACTCCCCTCTGTTTCTTTTTACTTCTAGAACATTGCTGGAGGATTTATTTGTTGAGGTTGTTTAGAAGTAGAAATGCATGCATATTGTAAATCATCTCCCTCAAGTATCATCCACACCTTGACATATTGGAAACATGCTTTCCTTCCCCCCCTGGACGTTACAGAGATCCCCTAGAACGAAAACGTATGATCGGTGAAGTTTGCTCGGTCAGGTTCCCGAGGGTTCGATGATTCGATGATTCGATGATTCCGTGAGAACGAAGACGATGAATGACTCTACGGTACATAGCACCGCACTTTCGTTCCTCCGGACACCAACCATACCATACCAGACCAGACCAGACCAGACCATGCCCGTCCTTTCTTGCCTGTCTGCTGTCCATCCCGATCCTCCCAGTAGTCTCATTAAACGTTCCGTCCCACAGATCTGCTGCCCACTTTCCAATTTTCCACTTTTCCACTTTTCCACTTTTCCACTTTTCCACTTCCACTTTCCACTTTCCACTTTCCAACCGCCGACTTTTCCAAGCAACCAAGAACTCCCATCTCTAACACTACTGTAGCAGAAGCAGAGCTCCCCGAGGCGCCACTAAATGGCCGAACTGGCCGACGATTGAGCCAATAGAGCCTGCTGAAAAACCAGGAACTCGAGCCAGCTGCGTCGGCGGGTATATCCCAGCGGAAAACCCTGGCCGCCGCGGACCTTTACAGTCCAAAAAAAAAGGGGTGAATCCCATGAATGGGAGTACTTTTTTAAGTGGTCTTGTCCATTCGGCAAATATATCGGCTAGCTGGCCTGTATATACTGTTACCAAGTATCGTTAGTTGGTAGGATGGGTACACGTAAAGGCATAGATAGTTTCACCGGCAGCTTTTTCTTCCCGTTCTTTCTTTCGTCCTTGCCCTACCAGCAATCCCTCAAGTTGCATTCCCTAGTGCATGCAAGGAACGGACGAAGAAGGCGTTAGATTAGTTCTAGAAGAACTGTTAGTAAGCGGATGGTCAGCAGAAGCATTTGGTCGTCGGTACGCGAGGACGCGGTGGCGGCCCCGGCTGGTGATTATTGGATACCATGGCAGAACAAACCGTAGTTGGTCTATGCAGGTAATAAACTCTTCGAGGCGACTTGGCGCTTATTGACAACCATGCCTGCCTTTGCCTCACTTTGCCTGCATCATGATGATCATCTCTCTCTTTTTTTGTTATTCTCCCTGTACTACTACTGTACTACTACTTGTGCTTACCCTTATACCTCCGTAGTACGTACATACATGCCCCTTAGCTCCTATCCGTAGGTATGTATCTAGTCCGAAAGTCCCTCAAACATAAAAATACAATAAAATACGTATGTTATTTTGGGGCCTCGCTAATCAACTAATAAAACTAAACCTTCCCCCTTATTTCACCTCCTCCACCCCATACGATAATGATCACGTTCCAAAACAAACCACTTAACCTCTACCCGTTTTCCCAAAACCTACCTTATCTCGCGCTACTCCCAAGATATAACAAATATCCAGATAATCATATCATCGTGGGAAAGCACTCCCTCAGTCCCTGGTTGCTCTCTAATTCACACCCACCACACACTTGAGCAGCTTTTCCCTCCTGTTCAGAAATCCCAGAGGCGGGCGGAGAGTTTGACCAGACATCGCTTAACGAAAAAGGGGACAGTTACAAGTAATAAAAGTGCATGGTGGAAAGTTTAACCTTATTACGTCTCTAAGTAACAAACAGCCGATGCTCCAGAAACCCCTAAAAAACTTTAAAACGTCAGGACACCAACAACTGCACAGTGCAGAACAGTCAAACGCCTCTTGCGCCCAGAAACACCAAGCCGCCAGACCAGGGTCGCTTAAAGGTCCCCCGTCATTGAATCATTCATCATCTTAATTCGCCCCCGCATGAATGTAACCAACTGCCATAGCGTGGGGGACGTGGGATACAATTGTAAACGTGATCCGGGGTAGCCATTCTCCTGGTCGTCCCAAAGTGGAATATACACCATGTTCTCAGCCGCCACAACATTCCACATTCCACTTTTGTAACCCAAGTGCCTCATCATTGTCGCATCATGTTAAAGTCCTTGGGCTTCTCCTTCTCCCCGTACTTTGGCTAAATAATTGCGTAATATTCTCCCTGCCTTCTAACGCCACCACACTTGCCATCCTCGCCGCCTTTGCTGATTTGGGCTGTGGAATCTTCCCACTCATACTTCGTTTCAAGCTCGGGACTAGCGGTAATGGCTCATATTTGGCTGCACCTGACGCTCCGCCTGAGGCGCTTGGTTGTAGGTGCTCCGAGCTCAGTGAGCCGGCGATGTTGATATCGATCTCCCTAAGTCCACCTGTTGGCTTGCGTTCGACGACGTCTGTGGATGGGGTAAGTACTATCACCTCGTCACTCGATACTGGAGCGTCATTAAATATCACCGGGACTGTTGTTTTGGTTGGGGAGGCCATCAGAGGCCGTCGTAGTGCTGCTAGTAGTGTGTCGTGCGAATCGGTGCGAGGGAGCTCTGTGGGGAATTGATACTGTGCTTTCTGGGGAGTCTCACCAGTCGGCTGATATTCTTGGAGAGTAGTATTGGTGACATTTGTTCGTAACTCTGCAAGAGGCTGGCGAAGTATTGAATCTAATGGTGTGAGAGACTCTTGGAGGCTGTTTGTCTTTGCTGACATCTCGTCCCCAAGATCTCGGACTCGCTCATATGTAGAATTGAAGTGTGAGCCTATGTTAGAGTAGGAAGATTTCACTGTTGTAGACAATCCGCCCAATGAAGCAACATGGCTATCATGGTGGCGGGCATTTTGGGATCGAGCACGAGTGACAAAATCGTCTAGAGCCTGCATCTGTGTCTCGATATCTTTCATCTGCTGGTCCACTATACGAACAGTTTCAGCATGAACAGACTTAGTAGCAACTTCGATTGATGAATTGTATTTGTTCGCGGCCTGAAGTTTGTTAGTGACACTCGACGATGATGGAATATTTCCACATACCACCCAGTCTTCCTTCAACTTAGCCTTCAGTGTTTCTTTTGATTGTAGAACTTGCTCGACCAATTCATCTTCTTTCTCGTTCCAAGTATCCATGCCTTGGTCGTATGATGTAAGCGAAGCCTCGAAAGTGTCCTTTGCAGATAGGATGCTCGACTGCACTTCTCCAATTTTTGTCATTAGACGCTCGTCTTGAGTTTTGCCCTGAGAAGTGATAAGACATGTAATTTGGGCAAGCAAATTATCACGATCGGTAGCGGCGTGTTTTCTCTCCTCTTGCAAAACCTCATCAAGATTATTAGAAGCAATAACATTTGAATGCAAAGCAAGCTCGCTTGCAGCTTGCAGCTGCTGTCGTAGTGAATCTACCTCAGTCTTTTGCGACCTGATGTGCTTTACCAAATCTTCAAAAAGGGTCTTGAAGTCTCGGCCGAGAGAGCTATAAGATCCGTGAAGCTGAGTGTGAAAAGCTCCGAGTTCGTTGTTTACTTCCGCCGAGATACGTTCTGCCGCGGTGGAAATGCCATCTAATCCTTCACCGACCCGTGTCTTGACATCCTCACGAAGTGTTTTAATTTCTTCCAGAACAAGATCCATTTCTTCCTTTGCCGACTCAGTTTGCGACAAGACCTCTTTTTCGGAGCCTTCAAATTCAGTAACGTTGGCTTCTAAGAACGACTGGGTAGCCGAAAGCTTTTCCAATTCACCCTCCACAAAAGAGTGCATTCTTCTCGAAACGGCTGTCATCAAGTCCATTTGCTGGTCTTTGAACTCCTCTACTCGGTTTTCTACCAGGCTAGTGACTTCGGATACCTGGGCCTGTGACAGTCCCCAGGTATTCCGGTTCAGGGATTGAAGATCAGACTTTCGCCTGTTTTTGTCGTGCAGACCACTAACATCATGGATCGTTTTTCCAAGTGTCGAGATAAGTTCTGTTCCAACAACACTGAGCTTCTCCTCGGTCTGCTGATGGGCTTTCCGAAGATATGACTCCTCAGCAAGACTTTGGCGAGTATTAGTCAACACAAACTCGGTTTGTTCTAGAACCCCTTTTGTGTCGTCAAGAATCAACTTTGTTGCTTCATTGTCCTTTTTGAGATTCATGAAATTCGATGTAATCGAGAATAGTTCCTGAACTTTGTTCCGAAGATTCGTCTCCATGGTTTCAATTTGCCCAGCTTGCTCCTCGCTCAAAATTCTTCGAGACTCGCTCTGGACTGTGATCTCCTCATATGTCTCATTTGAAAGGTAAACTCCATTTCGTTGCCGCGTAGCGATTAATTCACTCTTCAGTCTTTCGATTTCAATAGTAAACTCTCTCAACAACGTCTTTTTATTCACCATCTGATTAACTTGGGGTTTATTTCGGATATTCTTCGCCCGGAACGCGTAGTCCAAAGTCGAGATAGTTTCTTCCAGATTACTCTTTGCAGGAGAAACGGTAGCAATGATGCAAGTTTTGGTTCGCCCACCCAGTGAATCCTGAAGCAGTCGAGTAAGCTTTGACTCGCGATAAGGTATGTGCGAGCTTTTGTCGACGAGAGCATTAATAACCCGCCCAAGAGTCAATAGACTCTTGTTGATCAGGCCAGCTTCCGCCGCACGCTTGTTCTCTGCCCCAGACCGCTGGATGTTTTCACTACCTGCTAAATCAACCAGGTTCAGTTTACCTGCACTAATATAATCTTCACCATTGTCACCTTGTCTCTTGATATATGCTGTGACAGTAAAGACCGTATGACTTCGACTGCTAAGATCGTTGCATTTTGTCGCTGCAACTTGCCGTTTATGACTTCCTGATTGTAACAGCTTTATGCCATCAACGGCGCTCTTGATGTGGGATTCCTCCATGCCCTGCACAAGTGTGGAAGAGTGACCCTTTTTGCTGTTGTCATCATATATCTTCAGCTTCACATTTTCATCCTGAGAAATCAAATCCCGAAGCTCCTCATTGTACAACTCAATAAAGGAGCACTTCACCGATGCTTCAGTATCCGAAAGTTCAAGCTTCGTAAACAAGGCATGGAGAGCTCGAGGTATTATGCCTGCTGCGTCCGATAGCATCCCATAGTGTTCGGTCATATCCCCAGACATTGTGTATGTCTTTCCAGTGCCGGTTTGGCCATATGCGAATATTGTGCAGTTAAATCCTGCGATCATCTAATGAAGGGTTTAGCAGTGCCTCCATTGTAATGTGTATCAACATACCTCGTCTAGAATAGGATTGACGACATCATCAAATATTATACTTTGGTCCGCCGCTGAAGAAAACACCTTGTCGAAGTTGTAGGTTTTATTGCTGAGCGCGCTTGGTCCCATTGATAACTGCAGTAGCTTTCCTTTCACTGCCTCTGTTGACAAAACCACACCACTATTTTCTCTAACCTCTCTCTCATTCCGACCTCTGCATCGCACCACAACATTGATATTAGTTTCGCCTTCGTCTTCATGTTCGAAGTCGCGGTCTTTCCTTTTGGTGTTGTTCGATGTAGTAGATACTGTTGACTCCGCGGGCGAGACTGCGCCAGACCTATCGCGTCCCATACCTGACTGTGGTCGCGATGCTCTCGGTGGTGGTGGTCGCATACTGTTTTTTCGTTTGGGTGCAGGCGCCGCAATCGCCGGTCGAGGTATTCCTGCCATCCGACAGTAGGTAGCTCTTGCTGAAGATGGGAATTAATGATTAGCGCGTTTGACGGCGTAGTTTTAGTGGGAAGGTATTGGTAATGTTCGCAAATATGCCAAATGCGTTAAAGCTTGTCGATAATTAGTTGTGAATGTATGAGGTTATAAGCTTCCATTTATTAGTTGTCGCTGTTAATAGTTATTGTCGCGGAATGTTGATGTTGGAGAGATTTCTATTGCACCTCTGAAGCTGTCCCGTAGAAACGTGACTGACAGACCCACTTCTATGTTGACCGAGCAACACCCCTCCAATCCCCATTGTCATTTACCCCATCTTGACATCTGACCGCCGTGGTGACAGCTGCCCGCTTGCAGCTTGCAGCTTCAACTCTAAATACACCTCCTCCTGGTCCTTTACCTACAGACGAACTTATTCTGCTAATGTTGTTGGCATGTCACTGTTTTCTGCTCAGGTCCATCCAGGACAGGCTTTGGGCTTCCTAGGTACGAAACCTTTCCCATTGTAGGAGGTTATGGTTAGCTGTCACTACGTTTTACGTCTGATGGGATCTATCTTCAAAGCTCCATATCTCCTGGATCAACTCTGAGACATGTCTTCTAGCTAACTACGAGTAGTGCTTGGAGCTTCTCTTCACGATATCCTCACTCGCCTGAAGGCAGAACCTCAACGATTTCCCAAGCTTGACGTGATTCACGAACCATCTACACCCGTGACAGCTCCTATCATCCTTAACTTACCCTCAAATGGTATTCGTTTGCGGTTTGATGGACCCGAGCAACGCTTGCGACTGGTGGAGGTAATAGACTTTACAAAGAACAAAATCACATACAAGGACAGAGACGTGTTCAAATCAGCTACTACCGCTGCAGCACCTGGCTCAATATCCCCGGAGAATCTGTCGGGACCGACCTTCAAATATGTCTACAAAAGTCTCATTGGCCCGACATATCCTGGAGAATATATCGAGCCGGAAGCAGCCAATTCGACGGATTTGGGGATA
>Ga0247734_1003104_pt1 | contig 10088 bp, 9 predicted proteins | sample UWRJL103311B2_FD_180933 | JGI IMG/M metagenome (GOLD analysis project Ga0247734, IMG submission 180933) | Plant litter microbial communities from Arlington Agricultural Research Station in Wisconsin, United States - UWRJ-L103-311B-2 | ecosystem: Environmental > Terrestrial > Plant litter >... | reverse complement strand
TGTAGTGATACCATCCGGATCATCGCTTGTAACTGTATTTGTTCTTAGCTCAATTGCGCCCAGTGCACGTAGTACAACATTTCCTGTATTGGATTTAATTGAATTGTTAATTATAATGCCTGATGAGGCCGTAACTGCTACATTCAGTTTTCCGCCATTCGCAGTGATATGCCCGATTGTAACTGCTCCGCCCGAAATTTTCAGATTACCATTTGCAATAACATTATCCAGGTCAACAGGATTGCAAGCTGCATGCATTAATATCGCCGAAGACGCATTGGTATTGGCAAAACCGCCTTGTGAAATAGAAATACCGGCATGTACAATTTGTATGAAAGGCGCAGCACCCAGGTTTATTCCTACCTGATTTGCCGTAAATGAGCCCGGGCCGGAACTTACAAAATTACCTCCCCCGGAATTGATGCCGCTACTGGTAGCTAACACGTTTCCCTGATGAGCTAACGTCACACTTCCTCCGTTTGTAACCAATCCGCCTTCTACAAAAGTCATTGTATTGCCTTTGGAGGAAAAATTACCGCCGCCTGTCGATGTACTTCCAATAGTTACGTTTCCGGTATGGTTGATTTCAATGTCACCTCCATACGTTTTAATTCCATTATTGGTAGCAGAGAAAGCAGTTCCAACAGAGCTGAATTTACCTCCTTTGATCTGAGCCGTACCCGTTTCAATACCCAAAGATGAACTAACGACACTTCTGGTAGCTTTAATTTCGACCATACCTCCGCCGGTACGAAGCCCCCCATCCTGAACGGTTAAACCTCCTCCTTCAAAATAAAATTTTCCACCGCCTGTAGATATTCCGGTGCCGCCAACCAGAATAGCATCACTAGTTGAAGAGAAAACACCTCCGCCAGTCTGTATTCCTCCGGCATAAACAGTGACAGAACCTGCGTGGGTTAAGGTGATATTTCCTGATTTTGTAACAATGGGATTACCATTAACATTAAAATTAAAACCTGATGAAGTAACAGACCCGCCATTAGTTTGCAAACCGGCTACACTGATGGATACATTACTGGAGGCATTCATAATGTAATTGACGGGTGATCCGGTTGTTGCTATCTGCGATAAAACAATATTTCCGGTTGCAGATAAAGTAAGTGTTCGTGCAGCTGTTGCCGGATAATTAAATGCTCCTTCAACAAAAGTAATGTTGCCTGTGCCATTCGTGCTGATCGTTACATTGCCTTCATTTAATCTTGTAATTAATGAGGCGATATCGAGCTGAGCGTCTGAGGAGGTTGCCGGAGCCCAGGTTCTGGTCGATGTATTAAAGCTCATGTTGGTGTTGGTACCATTATAATTACCAACTGTAATGTTTGCGGCTCTGACACACTCTGCTGCTAACAGCAGTACTAATAAAAATACTGTTTTAAAAAATGAGAAAAAGTAACCGGTCGGGTAAAAATTTGCTTCATACTTACTGAATGAAAACGGAGTGGAAAGAAATTTTTTGTTCATAATTAAATTTAAAACGTTGAATAAATAAAGGGTTACAAATTGTACTTGCTTTTTGGAAGTATTGTACCAATTAATTCTACTTATCGTCTTTAATTCGACCCGATACCAGCTAATATGAATATTTTTTATTTTCAGATTATACCTAGCTTAGCAAATAAATTATGAAATAAAAAAACAAGAAATAATATTATTTATCATACATTTTTGATCAAAAATGACTCTTAAAAATGTTTCTTTGAGTCGAAAAATATTTTAATCTGAAAGAAAAAAATTAGCATTTAAATGAGTTGAACGTTATAGTTCGGTTTGTTTCTATTAAAAATACATGTGTGGAAAAAGCCCGGCCAAAAACAAAATTTCAATCCCAATAACCATTTTCTTCGTACATTCAAAGATTAATCTTTAACAAAAAATAAACCAAACATGACCAGTATAAAAAAATCTGTATCACCCGTTAAAGTCCTTTTTATAGGACTTATAAGTGTGTTTATTACAGCCAGTTCTTTTGCACAAACTGCGGGCACAACCATTACCCAGGGAGGCAAACCTATTCATACCGTTGGGAAATTGCCAGCTGTTGGAACCCAGGTTAAGGATTTTACTTTAACAGGTGTTGATCTGAAAGACAAAACGTTGGCAGAATTTAAAGGGAAATATGTGATCATGAATATTTTTCCCAGTGTGAATACCGGCGTATGTTCCAAATCGGTCAGACAATTTAATAAAGATGCCGCCAGCTTAAACAATACTACGGTGCTTTGCATTTCCAAAGACCTGCCATTTGCACAGAAAGCGTTCTGCGGCGCAGAAGGAATTGACAAAGTGGTAATGCTTTCTGATTTCAGGACTGATTTTGGAAATACTTACGGCGTTCAAATCGCGGATGGACCGATGAAAGGTCTGCTAAGCCGCGCTGTAATTGTGGTTAATCCGGAAGGTAAAATTGTTTACGAACAACAAGTGCCTGAAATAGGGCAGGAGCCAGATTATACAGCTGCGATTGCTGCAATTAAGTAAAAGTAATTTTTGTTCAAAAAGTATTGCGCTGTTCATGATTTGTAGTCATGGAACGGCGCAATGTTTTTTTTATAAGCCTGTCAAAAGTTTTGATTTTATTAAGAACGTATATGTGTCAAGGTTATTGAGAATATGACCAATAGACCAAGTAATTGGAAAACGTGGTGTTTCAGTATAATGTAAAATGTTGTTTTCTTAAATTCAATCCAATAAATATTTATTGATAAACGTTTTTAATTTATTGTTTATTGATAAATAATTATTGATATTTGTTCTTCAATTTTTATAAAGCAATATGATATGGAAACGAAAGCACAAACAAGAACAGAGCAAATACTGAAAATAATGCCAATCCTGGCCTGGGCTGCATTTATTGGATTTACGATAGAAGCGGGAGCAATCCTTATTTCCTATGGCGTAAGTTTCGGGAATGAAGGAGCGGCAAAAGATCTCTACCAGGGACTGGATTTGTACGCCCTCCGACAGTTGAACTTTGGGTACTATACGCAGTCCGTTTCTTTTTTAGTAGCATTGCTGATTATGAAGTCAGTGTTATGTTATCTGGTTATTAAAACATTATCGCAGTTTAATCTCCGCCATCCGTTTACAATGGATGTAGCATCAAGACTGGAACAGATCAGTTATTGGGCATTTGGGACCTGGGTGGTGACTATGCTGTAACGCGAACACTTCCTGGCTTCTGAAAAAAACGGGTGTACTTCACGGTAACTGGCTTTCCGGAGAATTTATATTTATGGTTGGCCTGATTTATATCGTTTCACAAGTATTTAAGCGCGGTGTAGAAATTCAATCAGAAAACGATTTAACTGTTTAAACTATGGCAATTATTGTGAACCTGGATGTGATGATGGCCAAACGTAAAATGTCATTAAATGAGCTTTCGGAGAAAGTGGATTTAACGCTGGCTAATCTGTCTATACTTAAAACCGGAAAAGCAAAAGCAGTTAGGTTCAGTACATTGGAGGCTATTTGTAAAGCGCTGGACTGTCAGCCGGGAGATTTACTGGAATATTCTGAACCCTGAAATACCATATATGTGGAGCTTTTAGTTTATAGCCGTAGGTATATTAATTTGTGCATACTATGTTGAATATAAGTCAACTGTAAATAAATTTTTTTTAATCAAAAAGCCGCCACAGTTTCTTTGTGACAGCTTTTTGAATAACATGCGATGTAACTTGTACTTTTTTATTTATTATGAATTAAAAAAAGCTAAAAGATCTGCATTGATTGTGGCAGCTTCTGTGGCTGGCATTCCGTGTGGAAAGCCCGGGTAAGAAATTAACTTTCCATTTTTCAATAGTTTTACAGCCTTCGCTCCTGAAATTGGAAACGGAACGATCTGGTCATCTTCACCGTGCAAAACAAGGACAGGAAAATCAACACTTTTTAGATCTTCTGTAAAATCCGTTTCTGAAAACGCTTTAATACCATCGTGATGTGCTTTTATGCTGCCCATCATTCCCTGGCGCCACCAATTGTCCCGGATTCCCTGTGATATTGTTGCTCCGTCACGATTATATCCATAAAACGGCATGGTGAAATCCTGAAAATATTGTGGTCTGTTCGTTGCAGTTCCTTCACGAATTTCATCAAAAACTGACATAGGAATACCATCAGGATTATCCGCAGTTTGTACCATCAATGGCGTAACTGCACTGATCAGCACCACTTTTGCTACGCGGCCCTGTCCAAATTTTGCAGCATAATGGATCGCTTCACCACCGCCAGTCGAGTGACCAACATGTATGGCATCTTTCAAATCAAGTGCTGTTACAAGTTCAGCAACATCGGATGCATAGGTGTCCATTTCATGGCCGCCATCAACCTGCGAAGACCTTCCATGTCCTCTGCGATCATGCGCAATAACTCTAAATCCCTTACTTAAGAAAAACATCATTTGTCCATCCCAATCGTCGCCGGATAAAGGCCAGCCGTGATGAAAAACAATTGGTTGTCCGGTTCCCCAATCTTTGTAATAAATTTCGGTACCATCCTTTACTGTGATCTTAGGCATATTAATTTGGGTTTATGGTTATAGATTAAGTTTTGGGAAGTTACTTTTTTTTGGTGAAAAAACGGCTTTTAAAGCTTTTAATTAATGTTTTCTTAATTTTCTGAGAAGAAAAAGAGAAGCTGTTTGCTGATATAGTAGAATTAATTGTTTTAATATTTATTTTATCCGTTTTCATATTGAAGTTTACAAAAACCAAAAGAGAAATTTATGATTATTTCTCATTTGGTCGGATTATATTATTTCGTCAAAAATCAAGTCCTGCACTTCTGTCCATTGTCATTAGTTCAATCACATTTCCCGGATATTCCTTTGTAAGTTGGCTAACTGTATCTAATTCTTTTAATTCATCTGTTGTAAAAACAACATCGATGGATTGTAAATTATCCTGTAACTGATGCAGTTTTGTTGCCCCAATAATAATGCTTGTTACACTTGGCTGATGCAATAGCCAGGCTAATGCCAATTGTGCAACAGAAACATTTTTTTGTTCTGCCATCCCATAAAGGACGTCCAGAACATTATAAGCCCTTTCTTCATTAAAAGGTTTAAATGGAAAACCATTTAACCTTCCTTCTTCACTTTGTAAATCTCTTCTGTATTTTCCTGATAGTAGTCCGCCACTCAATGGACTCCAAACCATTAAGCCCAATTTCTGGTCGGTTAATAATGGAATAATTTCTCTTTCAATATCTCTTGTATCCAGTGTATAATTGGCTTGTAAAGATGCAAACCGGTTTAAATGATGATAATCGGAATATGCCAAACTTTTCATTAAATGCCATGCCGCAAGATTGGCAGCACCGAAATACCTTATTTTTCCACTTCTTACCAGGTCGTCCAATGTTCTAATTGTTTCTTCAATTGGCGTCAATGGATCAGAAGTATGAATTTGATATAAATCAATATAATCTGTTTTTAGTCTTCTCAAACTGCCCTCCACCGACTGTATAATATGTTTACGGGAAAGTCCGCGGTCGTTTTCTCCTTTTCCCATTGAACCCCTGACTTTGGTTGCCAATACAAGATCATCTCTTTTTAAATTAAGGTTTATAATTGCCTGTCCAATCATTTCTTCTGATAAACCTTCCGAATAAATATTGGCCGTGTCGATAAAATTTACACCTGAATCCGTTATCGTTCTGATCTGTTCATCGACTTCGGTTTGATCCAAATTGCCCATATAGCCAAAAAAACCTTTTCCGCCATAATTCATTGTACCTAAGCAAAGTGCAGAGACTTTTAATCCTGTACTTCCTAAAATTTTATATTTCATTTTGCTTTTTAATTGTGAAGCATAAAGGTCCGCAGTATCTGAAAAATAAAAGTTTCCAAAACAATGGTAGTTGTATCCAAAACGAGGTTTCGTAATTGGTAGAATGAATTTTGCAGGTGTGGCAGCGCCTTCGTTTGTGTCCTCACAAACGAGCAATACAAGCATCAAGAGGCACTTTTGTGAGACACAAAACATGCGCAGTAGATATTTGTGAGGACACAAACATCGGCGAAAGGCACAAACATTGGCTTTGGAATAATCCCGTAATTTCAAACCTCGTCTAAAAACAAAATACCAGCACTGATCAGGCGCTGGCATCTGTTTTGGTTAAAAAAAACCTTTATCTGATTTACTTTTTAAACGCTTTTTTAAGTTCACCGGATGCGTATGCCTGAGCTTCCTTAGCTTCCGGAACAATTATAGCCATTCCAAAAAATTCGTGGGTAACACCAGAATAAAGTTTGCTATCTACTTTTACATCCGCTGCCTTCAATTTATCAGCCAATAAAGCCCCTTCACTTTGTAACGGGTCAATTTCTGCTAAAACGATGGTGGTCGGTGGAAGTCCTTTCAGGTTTGCATTCACCAGGCTGATCCTTGGATCCTTGGCTTCTGCCATACTTTTCAGGTAATTTTTTACAAACCACTCCATCATTGGTTTATCGAGTGGCTTGGCTGCCGCGTATTTTTTGTATGATTCCGTATTCATGTCGGATCCTGCCACCGGGTAAACCAGCAGTTGGTGTACCGGCATCATATCACCTTTGTCACGGGCCATCATACTTACATTTGCAGCCAGATTTCCACCTGCACTTTCTCCTGCAACAGCAATCATTTTTGGATCACCTTTAATAGATGCTGCATTTTTTACCGCCCACAAATAAGCAGCATAAGCATCCTCATGTGCTGTTGGAAACTTATGTTCCGGTGCCAGCCTGTAAGCCACAGAAACTACAACTGCGCCCGTTTGTTCCGATAATCCTTTGGCCGAAGCATCATATACATCCAGATCGGCGATTACAAAACCTCCGCCATGATAATAAACAATCACCGGGAAAGATGGAGCACCGGTTTTCGGCGTATAAATACGTAAGTGAATATTACCGCCTTTCACCGGAATATCTTTTCCCATTGTATCCACCATAGGAGCAGGCATTGGTATATTGTTTTCCTTCACTAGTGCCATTACAGCATCCGTTGGCGTATGATTTTTACGTGCTTGTTGGGCAGTGAGCTTTGGTATCGGCGTATCTTTGAAGCTTGCCAGTTTTTCAATAACTGTTTGCATTTCCGGCTTAATATCCGGTGCCCAGGCCGGCGCAGCGCTGTCTGGTTTAATAGTACTTAATGCCGCCGCCGTATCTTTTTCTGTTGCCAGTGAATCTGTGTCTGACTGCTTATCGGACGAACCGCCACAGCTTGTCAGCAGCCCACAGCATAATGCTACTGCAAGAAATGTTTTTGTTGTTTTCGCAGTATTGTGGGAAATTTTTAACATTGAAAAATTCATGTTTTGGTTTATTAGTTGTTTCAATATTTACGATGATGTGTAGGAATTGGATTAATGAGGAGGTTAAAAAACCAGATATGTTAATTTCCAATAGGCTTAAACGCTGGTGTCCAACGCCTTCGTTTGTGTCCTCATAAACCAACAACAGAGGCAACAGAAGACGTTTTCGGGAAACACAAAACATTGTCACCAGATATTTGCGAGGACATAAACATCGGCGGGATTGTTAAACTGACAGCTACGAGGTCACGGTGTCAGGGGTATAATTCGAGCTGATAATTACATGTAGTGAGATATACGAATATATTGCCAGAAGTCGGCATGGTTTCAATAATGTAATTATAACATACTACTGATCAGACGTTTAAATAAACAAATCGTATAAGTCGAAATTCTTAAAAATGTAGAAAAAATAATTTCAACGTATCGGGTATAAGTTACTTTTGGTTATATTTGGATAATCAAAATGTTTCGTCAAATAATCAAAATGTTTTACTTAAAAAATTAAACTTTTTTGACACTTGTTTTAAACATATTTGAAAACTTCCTCTATCAAATTGCCCCTTTTCTTTAAAATATAATGGATAATGAGTGTAAAAAAGAGCATATTTCCACATTGGATGGAATACGTGCGATTGTAATAATTTTAGTGTCGATTTTTCATTTTTTTGAAAATGCACGTTATTTCTGTATTAGTTATTTTTTGAAAATTGGATGGATTAGCAGCGATAAATATATTATACTGTCAGGTTTTTTAATTGTTGGAATTTTACTTGAAACAAGAGGATCAATTAATTTCCTTATTAGCATTTCTTCCCGAATATTTCCGCTTTATTATTTGTCACTTGTTCTTTTTTTTGTTGTGCTATTAATCCCCGGAACAATTCATTTAACTCCGGTATTTAATGCAGCACTTTATCAAAGCATTTTTTATTATCTGACTTTCACCCAAAATATATATTTTTCACTAAACGGCTGGGGTGAAACTGATATCTTATATCATTGCTGGGCATGGCCCTGGTAATTTTGTTGAAATGATGATTGGGAGTTATCCAGAAATCCAACGCCTTCGTTTGTGTCGCCTTCGTTTGTGTCTTCACAAACGAGTAGTAGGAGTAATAGAAGGTATTTTTGGGAGATGCAAAACATGGTATTGTATATTTGTGAGGACACAAACATCGGCGGGAGGACATAAACATTGGCGGGACGACACAAACATCGGCGGGAAGATAAATAACATTGCTATTCAACTTTATCAAAATATAAACTTGATTGACGCTCAATGCCTTTCGTATCTTTTACCTTTAATTCAAGCTCTAAATCATTTTTATCCAAAGAGACTATACGATAATTATTTGTGTTGGTACTGTCTCCAAAATTTAAAAATAAAACGCCTCCGTCCAGCTTCCATACACCTTTCCAATTTTTTCCTTTATTCGCACCTGCATAAGCATTGTACTGAAATGTGTTGTCTTTATTAATTTTGAGAATTACTTCGTCGCTTCTCCATTTTGCTGAAATATTGCTGCCCGTTATTTTTTTAGATTGCCTTTCATCATAAAAATTCCAGATAAAATATCCAGCTGTAACAACAATGATTACAAACAGCAGCTTGAAAGAAATTGATAATGTTTCCGCGAATACGTTTCGTGTTGTCCCGTCTTTTTTGATTGACTGGGCTTTATTTGTTGTCCGGACAAAGAGATAACTAACCGACAAAATTACAATGAGGGTGAAGATTATGACTTGCATTATCGATTGGTGGTTTAAATTGTTGATAAACGATTCCGGTTTCGCAGAAGTTTATACAATTCTCTTGCCAATACTAGTTTAAATTTTCCGGTTGCAGCGTTTTTAGTATTTGACAGGAATAACTTAATCTTTTTCTTTTGGTGCAGAATTACAACGCCTTCGTTTGTGTCCTCACAAACGAGCATTAGAGGAGGCGTTTTTGGGAGATACAAAACATTGGCACCAGATATTTGTGAGGACACAAACATCGGCGGGAAGACACGCAACGGAATTAAGATCAAATAGAGTTATCTGATAAAATTATTTCTAAGTCTAAAACAAATATGGTAACGTTGTGCAAATAAACTAAAAACTAATAGCTGTGACTTCATTTATTTCATTAAATGATAAAGAATTCGAAGATATAGCAAGAGACTTACTTCAAAAAAAACTTGGTATTTTTTTAGAATCTTTCAAGACGGGCAAGGATCAAGGTATAGATTTTAGGTTCAGCTCGGATGGCAAAAGTAACAATCTAATAATTCAAGCCAAACATTATGAGAAAAGTGGGTTCAATGCATTTTTTCAAAAGCTTAAAGACGAAGTTCCCAAAGTCAAAGTTTTGGCTCCTTTACGTTACATATTAGTCACATCTGTTGGGTTATCTCCCAAGAATAAGAGTTTGATTTTAGAGTTGTTTGAAGGGTTCATTAAAAACACCTCAGATATTTTGGGAAATGATGATTTAAGTAATTTATTAGAAATTTATCCGGAAGTTCAACGTGCTCACGTTAAATTATACCTTTCTAGCTTAACGGTATTAAATCAAATCATAAATAATCATATCCGTGAAAGATCAGAACATAAAATAAGAGAGATTCAGAAACAAGTTCATTTATATGTCACAAATAAGAAATATGAGGATGCAATTGAAATTTTAAATAAAGAACATTTCCTAATTATTACAGGCGAGCCGGGAATAGGTAAAACGGCGTTATGTAATTTTATAACTTATCAACATCTTTCAGAAGGATTTC
>Ga0247734_1003100_pt1 | contig 10098 bp, 11 predicted proteins | sample UWRJL103311B2_FD_180933 | JGI IMG/M metagenome (GOLD analysis project Ga0247734, IMG submission 180933) | Plant litter microbial communities from Arlington Agricultural Research Station in Wisconsin, United States - UWRJ-L103-311B-2 | ecosystem: Environmental > Terrestrial > Plant litter >... | reverse complement strand
ACCAATGGAATTGAACGACCAGAAGGACCTTGCAAACCATGCAAGGACAGAGGCATGGTATGTAAGATATCCAAAGATCCTACATTTAGGAATTTTAGGTGTCTCCACTGCCTACAGTCAAATAGGATTAAGTGTAGCTTTCCAGACTTGGAAGTCGCTGTCCCTGAACCGGTTGCCCCATCTCAAGAACGTAGGCTTCCCTACAAGAGCACACCGATACCGATACAGAACCAAATCTATTCCCTTCTATGGTTTCGGGGGCTCGCAAGGACTGAGAAACACAGGGTGCTGGCAGAACTCATAACCAGCAACAATCGGTACATTGAGTCAGGAACACCGCGTCTTCCCGGCCCCTGCCGACCTTGCTTCGAGTTGGGCTTGAAGTGCTGGGTGATCAAAGAAGGTTCACTCGCATCTGAATTATCCAAAACCAAACGGTGCTTCAACTGCCTCGATGATTCAACAAGACATCGTATGAGATACCAAATGAAAGAGCCTTCAGGGTGCTGCAATGTTCTGGAAGGGTCTATTTCTCTGGTGTGCGCTACTACGATTCCCACAATTGTCCCTGACCTATCGGCGAACAACACAACCAAAGTCACGCTCAAGTCTGGAGCTGCTGAGATCAGAAAGACTATGACTGTACCATTGAAATCAGCCGATGATGTGAACACTTCGCCGTATGGGGAGTATTTCAGACGACAATCAAGACTTCACGAAGAACTTTTTCCCAATATCTTCGCTGATGACGACCCTGTGCGCTTGATGCCTTCCAGTCTAAGCGATATTACAGAACTTGCAGGCGAACTATATCAGTTTATTGAAGATCTGTCGTTCGCAGTCGATGCGTTTCACTCAGCGCGGTCGAGCTCTCCGCTTCCCTTCAGCCCAGTCAGCCTTCTTGAGCTCAACAATCTACCTACTGAGAAACTATCGCTTCCCACGGTAGCAGGAGCAATCAAACAAGGGCTGGGGATCCAAGGTAGCCTGGCAACAGTTGAAGCTAGTGGTCAGATCCGCCAACTCGGACTTGATCGCTATAGTCTTTTTGAAGTACTTCCTTTGGTTACTTCTATATTGCTACACAACCTGATGTTGGATGGTCATTGGATCAACCCATTTTCTCACGGTGAAATCGCTATGAGGACTGAAATTGTTCTGACATCTATTCGGAATGCTTTTCCCCCGGAGTATCTTGGTAATGTGCTTCCATCATTAACACGGCCTATGGTTATTAACTTCAACTTTAGATCAGAATTGGAAAGAAAAAGTCATCGAGTATTTCCACCTCGCATCCTTATCATCTGTCTCCCTTGGCCGCGACCCTCAACTTTCAAAGCAGCTGGACAGCATGGCCATGGCAGGAGGAGAAAAGCTGTTTCAAATCCTAAAGCCCCTTCTTGTCCTTGGCTTGACAGCCGTAGCTGAGTCTGAATTGGACAATTTCCGAAGCATATGTTTGAGAACTACTAGAGTTGCTGCAAGATTAAACGCCCAGCTCGTCGCGAGAAGAGAAACCAATCACATAAGTTTCTTCTGGCCGTATCCAGGAGAGAAGTTCGACCACACGTTGTACAATCCTAGTGACGAAAGCGGTTCCTTGGTTGGAAAGGTCAGAAAAGTAAAAATCGCTCGATTCTGGGGCATCAAGATGAGGGATTATAAGACTGGTCAATATTGTACCCTTGTAAAGTCTGAGTGCGATGTATTTTGATCGTGCGGTCGGGTTTCCTTGGCGTTTTTGTACTATGGCAGATCGAGAGCAGATTTTCGCTATTGTTTTCCATTCTTGCTCTGTGGCTCGTACTTGCTCGGTTTGTTGAGTGTATCTTATTTCGAATAGCACCTTAGTTTTCCCGTATTTCAATAAAACTCGTAAGGCTCCACACTAGTTATGTCTTGTTAAACCCTTTTTATTTAATTTTTTTGTTAATTATTTTTCTTCAGATTTCTCGAGCTGGCATTGAAGCACAAGCTCTCGATCCTTCAAATTGGGATGAGCTATCTCGTTCACCATGTGGCGTTTATTGAAGCCACCGTCCTTGAGCATCTTCCAAACATTGAATATTCTGGCCGGAAATACTATTTGAGTCATGCTACATATTTATTTCTGGTCCCTGAGACTTGGTCGCAAGCTAAGATATATTGTGGTAAGAATAAATGGGAAGCAAGTTTTCTTTGAATTTTGTTGTGGCGGCCTGAGATATCAGGCATGGATAGTGGAAATATAAATAGTCAAGATACTCGACCGGAGTGGAAAAAAAGCACCTACATTTCGAATATTTTTCTCCCTATCAATTTGACGTGATATTGAGAATACGATGAATCCTTCTATTATTGGTTAAGTGCAATGGGGAAGCATTATACTCCAGTTATTTCCATTACAATATAGAATTAATATCTTGGAATGTTATATCACTCTGCCTTTGAAAACTTACATATTATAACTTATTAGATAGGAAGGCCCTGGACTGGAAGTGTGTTTCTGGCTTTGATAAATCACATATATTAATGTGGGCACTGTGGCGCAGCATATTCCAACAACATCTCATCGCAACGCAAATAAGCATAATTTAACATGACACCCGCCCCCCTACTATTTTGAAGAGCTTGTTCTACCATCTTGGACAGAATGCCTTCCTGCGAACTCTCCTACTCTGTTCGTTTGACTGTTATTCTCCTCCTCTCCGCAATCTTCTGCTTACCGTTCACGATCGCGGACCCACTTCAAGGCAGCTGTTCACATGACGAGCCTCAACCGATTGGCATTGACTTTGGGGATGAGCTCATGTGAGATTTCCTTTGTTTCAATAGTACCAACCAAGTAGCCTGACCGCGTCTAGGACTGCTGCTTATGCACATGCGGCAGATAATATCACCTTTCTGGCTGATGTCCAGTCCGATGTCGCCCTCCTTTATATACATTTCCTGTCTTTGCTTCGCTTGCAGTGGCACAACCGAAACTTCCCTTTGAAGCCTCTCGAACAAAAGGCTCCTCCAAATGGCTTGTTCCAACCCATTACTGCATTTCGCAAGCAATATTCTTCGAAATATGCCATGTCCCTCGTGGACCAACATACAAAAGTGCTGAGGAAAGGCACATCGGCAGTGCAATATCTGTCAAATAGTGTTTTCTCTTCAAGATCCCCCCTCGACGGATTCGTCCAGGAACCGGAGAATGAGTTAACCCCTGAAAGTGTTCAACAAGTATTCGTCGACATGCTCTTACTCTTAAAAGAAGCCGCCCTCGAAAACAATGGCATTTCAATTACCTTCGCCGTCCTTTCCGTCCCCGATTTTTTCAACCAAACTATTATGGACCTAGTCAGGGTGGCTTGTGTAGAAGTTGGAATCGAAACAATAAACCCGTTCGCAAGGACGTTTATCGGTGCTAAGGGGGCCAACACCGCACTTGACGCTCGTATTCTCATAATCGATCAAGGCATGTTTTATACGACATTGCGGACAACTCAACTGGTTCAAAATGACTCGAAGCCAATGCTCCAAGGTTATAAGCCATTAAGCAGTTTTGGGAGCTTTGGTATTAGTCTTCGTCTGGTTGATCGAGTTCTTCGTTCCAACGAGGCTCTAAGCGAGCAAATCAAACTAGGGGCTAATCGGCAACAACTTCAAGGCAAGATTGAGAAAGCGAGATTCTTGATCAAGAATGATCTTGATGCTCGGATGGGAAAGAGTCCCGAATACCAACATCACGATGAATGGCCTCTGGAATTGAAAGATTGGTGGATTGGCAAGGAGCAGAGCGCATTGTTATCATGGGAAGATGTCGAGGACGAGGAAGAGACTTGGGTGGAACATATGAGTGTGAAACTATACAAGTTTCTGGTATCTCTCAGGAGTATGAGTCCTTTCCCCTCTGAACCAAGAATCACTGAGACTGACACGTTCTTTAGTGACGAGAGAGAACTCTAACGACGGGTTTATATCTCCGGAAGAAGTTGACGTTGCAGTAATTATGACCAACAGTATGGATGGAGGCTTGATACAGCGTGCCCTCCGAAGAGCACTCGGGGATCACGTTGAGATTATAGGTGGCATACCGACTAATTCGCTATTGGCTGCGAAAGGTGCGGCGAGTAGCGCTTTGGACCGGTTAAAGCATTGGGAGAAGACGCAAAGACTTATGGACTACGAACGACTAAACGTCCATAAGGACCGACTTGACGACGCTAGGGTATCAATCTGCTCCTGTCGCGATCTGGCGTAAGTGCCCACCTTTAGAAGGGCACCCTCTAGGGGTGCGCCTACGGTATGGGAGGCACCTACAAGGAAAAGGCGCCTATTGCAAATAGGCGCCTACTAAGCGAAGAGCACCCACCTGCAATAACTGTTACAATGAAAAATAGAGTATTAAGTATGACAGTTAGCTGGCAACCGGATTCGGGTGGTTCTTGGCACAGTCGGCTCTGGCCTAGGGTCAGAACCACTGTCACGTGATGGACCCCAGGATTCTAATTCAACTACTTCTCCCACAATACCAACCCGACAACCCTTTAACCCTACACGGTAGGATATTAGAATCGTTACAGCTACCTGGCACCTTAACGGTCTGCATTCTGTCGCCTAGCAGGTTCAATTCGGTAATTAATCTAAGTAATTCGAGATCATCACCTGCATCCTATTAGTTTGGATGTCTCGAACTGAGACAGAGCAAACCTTCGGAGTCCAGAGTTTTAGACGGTTCGTCAGAGTAATCTCCCGTATATATGTAGTGAAGCGTTCGCCAAAGGGCATAGGGGCTGTTATCTTCAAAACTAATCTCAGGTATTATGCCTTCCTCGAATCCGCTTTGAAATACATTGTCAAATTACGGGCTGCGGATGCCCAAGACTAGTCAATGTGCTAGGAAAGGGATCTTTGACCGAGGTACACCATCGCATCGGAGTACTTGTGGTTATTAAACAAGCTAGTAGATAGTTAGCATCAGTATCCAGAGGCTGGCATTGGTCTATTCACCTATCAAATGCTATTGCAGAAGCTGATTCAGATGCCCACGGCAAGGGCTTTAAGGACGGTGGCATTGTAATAGACTCTAAGGATATAAGCAGGTTGGGCATGCGGAATGGCGAATCAGTGGGTGTCGAACTATAGATGTATTCCGTGAGCACTCGCGTTAATCTTTTGGATGTTCGTTCGAGTAGTTCTCGTTCATGTCTTGCCCGGTCTCTGGCTGACTGCTCACGTCTACGACGCAATTCACGCTCTTGGAAAGACTGTTGCTGCCGACGCTGTGATTCCGCTCGGCTGCTAGTCTGAGTACTCTTTACCATTTATCTGGAATCTGGGCCTTTGCAGAAAGCTCGTGTGGAGAAAGTACGTTCCCTTTGAAGAATGGATATGTGGAATGGTTTGTAGATAGGCGCTCAGTCAAGCAACCTGTATTGACTACTTCATCGGTTAAGCGCGCATTGAGCCAATTGGGACATAGTTTTAGCATCATGGTCCTCGTCGAGCCGGAATTGGACACCCGTCCTCTTCTGTTGTTCCTGCTCGGATGGGGCCTGATTAATGAGGCTTGCTTCGTTGTGGGGGAGGGCTGTTGCATTACTGGCATACCCAGTCATACATTTTGGCGCTGGGCAGGCCCACTACGGAGCCCAAATCGGCTCCCTGCTATTGGTGAGAGGCCAAATGCTCAGAGAGAAAGCTAAGTTATCCCTGGTCGTGACAATAAGGCTTGTAGAAAGCGCTGGGTTTACAATCTTGCTCTCTTACCCAAGAAGGGGCGTTGGAGCGAAGATGAAGACTCAAGACTCCTCAAAGCAGTGCAAAGTCATCAATACCAGTCAGCAGACACTTATCCGCTAGCACTTCTGGAGCGACTTTCTAAGTTCTATTTACAGGTGGGCGAAAGTTGCTGAAGCTGTTGAGGCGAGACAACCTGACCGTAGGCAATTCGTGAGTATAGCAATCGAACTGAAGCTAAGCCTTCAATTTGGTAAAATAAGCCCGAAGATGGCACGAGACTGTCAATCCGCATATCAGCCACACGCGATAGACCTTGGAGGAAGTAAGTAGATATAGACCTTTCCATTCTTAAGGGTTCTGTGAACGAAGCGTCTCTGATAAATACCATCAGGATGAGACCCTCAGAGAAGCTGTCCAGCTCCACGCCCATAAATGGACGGAGATCGTGTAGAGATACTTCTATAACCGGAGTCCGATTGCAGCAAAGAAAAGGCAACTTAGATTCTCCCTTAGTAATGTTTTCATAAGTTTTCAGAACGAGGTCGTAGACAGTTTCCATTTCACACTCAACGATATATTATTTACAATTTTGCAGGTATGAGCAAGTTAAACACTAGATAATTGGAGCGCGCGAGGAGTAATTTCTAAAGGATCAAGTCACTTTGAATATCAATTTGAAAAGTCAAACACTTAAATCTGCTAGTCTGCCCAAACTTGTCTTGACTTTTGCGAAGTAGTCTAAGCCGATGCCCTGGCAAGAATTGCTCGGACTTTCTTGATGGACCATTGAAGCGCCGTCAAAGGCTCTTCATCCATTTGCTCCGCTGTCTCAGGAGGAATCATATCACTCTTGAGACTCCTCATCAATGTGTCATTGGCGGGTCTTGCATTCGTAAGTACGCTGTACCTATCAAATCTTCCCTGGGGACCTGGTGGTGTGACCACGCGATGCTTCCCTGATTTGAGCACCCCATTTGTCAAAACCACCATTGTGTGTCCCCCAAGTTGACAATCACATGTCCTGGCTCAGGTTTAATATAGTACCAGCTATCCTCCAACTCTTTATCGGTGTCTTCCACATCCACTTTGCCTTCTGCGGGCTTGGTCTTAGTAATTTGCAGCCCACCTTGCCAGTTAAAGAGAATAGTGATACTGGTAGCATCTGTGTGGGCTGGAGTTGGGGCACTGGTCAAGGGCTTTCCATCTTTCGGAGCTGGATAATGAAGCATCCTTAGGAAGTCTCCGGACGCGTCATTTGTCTGGTGTAGGGCGGTAAGAGACCCCGGAGTTAAGTGCAATTGTCGCTCCAAGATAGTAAAAATGATGTTTGCGATAAGGTTTCCGTTCGCATCGAGGCTTGTGCATTTGTAACTGGGAGAATTAGACGACCCGGCAAACAATGCCAATTGTTGAGGGGTTCAGCTTACCCTGTGTCCAGATGTCCAGTTGCATCATTTGTTTTGAATGCTAATTTCTCATCGATGGAAACTGTTTCGAAGACTTCCTTTGCGACGTGATGGAGTTCGTCAGCTTCACTTGAGAACTTCTTACCCCGTGATTCAGTGGTCAGGTCAAGGTAGAAGAAGCCCTCGTGTGAACAGACGTGAAAAAGTGTCTCAGCTTCTTTCTCGTCGCCGTCTAGGAGCTTAGCAACTGAAATTTTTGCAAGCTGAATAGTCGGAACCTCTTTTGGAAATGCAGCAGGGTAGAACTCTTCATAGTTGTTGGTCGCAGAGGGTGCCATGGTCTTTACGTGATGAGCCCGAAAACCGCCTTGGAGTTTTAAAATCAAACAGTACTATGATTTGTTATTTAAGCAGATATGTGGCCTGTTGGAGTCACGTCACCGTCCGTTGGGTCTGGTATTTAGTTGGCCCCATGCCTCCGCAGAAACATATCAAGTCCGAGAGCAAACTGCCGCTCCAAAATATGCCGTATTATCACAGCTTGCAGGAAAGAGAGCCGCAAAGCCTCCCCCAATTGGATAAAATGATCCTTAACAACACTATTTATCCACAAAGGCTTAATCCAATGGAGATAACACCAAAGTCCGGTCGACGTTGGCTTGCCGGACAACCTTGAATCTAGAATAATTCCATGAGGTGCGTGGCGTCTGCAAGAAAAGTGCCTCTTGAAACCTTCATTACTTTTAACGTATGTATGGTATACGTTTTAGCATTCAGTCGACTCGATCTTCCGATCCTCCAATGTCCAAGATGGATTCAAATAAAACTACTTTCCGTAAACCACCCTCGAGTTTCAGATCTGAAGAAGAAAAGCCCGAAATTGAGAATGCCAACGGTAACAAATTTACCAATGATGGGTTGTTAGCTACAGAATGCAAAGCAGGTGGAAATCTAACGACTTCGCAGTCACTCCCGCCTGATAGGGGTCTCGACGCCTGGCTAGTAGTTTTGGGTGCATGGTGCGGGTTTTTTTTGTTACTTTTGGGTGGATGAACAGTGTTGGAATTTTTCAAGAATACTATCAACAGAATCAACTTTCCAACTATTCCTCATCGACCATAGCCTGGATTCCTTCCACGGAAATCTTCATGCTGTTCGCTGGAGGGAGCATCTGTGGCAAGATATTCGACAGCTTTGGGCCTCGAAATTTGTTGCTAGTAGGATCCTTTCTACACGTCTTCGGCCTCATGATGACCTCATTGTCTTCCAGGTATTACCAATTCTTCTTGGCACAAAGTATCTGCAGCTCCGCGGGTGCAAGCGCTGTCTTCTATGCCTCGATGAATTCGGTTTCGACTTGGTTTATGAAGAGACGGGCCACGGCGCTGGGAATTATTGCGTCGGGCTCATCTTTGGGTGGTGTCATCTTACCAATTATGGTAAACAAATTGATTCCACGAATTGGATTTGGATGGACGATGCGAGCAGTTGCGTTTATGATACTCGGCCTACTCGTCATTACCAATGCGACAACTAAGTCCCGAGTGGTCCACACGAAAAAGCCTTTTACGGTCATGGAATTCATCAGACCGCTCAAAGAGCCTGCTTTTCTCCTGGTGGCTCTCGCAAGCTTCTTTTTCTTCTTTGGAACGTTTTTGCCGTTCAACTTCCTCATCCTTCAAGGACAGTCTGAGGGCATGTCCAATGAGTTGTCCAACTACCTGATTCCAATCCTCAATGCTGCTAGGTAAGTATTAGAACTATCCTTTTTTATACAAGGACCATTACTCACCTTCTCAGTCTTTTTGGCCGCATTATTCCAGGCATTATCGCCGATAAAGTTGGTCGTTTTAATATGATGATCTTGACAACGATCTTATCATCTGTTATGGTGTTGGCATTGTGGCTTCCTTCTCATGGTAATGTTCCAATCATTACATTCGCTGGTTTCTACGGCTTCTTTTCAGGCGCGTTTGTCTCTCTCGGCCCAGCAGTCATTGGTCAAATATCTGAAATCAGAGAAATTGGAGTTCGCACTGGCACAGTTTATGCACTTGTTTCTATCGCAGCACTGACGGGAAGTCCCATCGCGGGGGCGCTGATGTCACGCAAACACGGACAATTTCAGTACTTGCAGATCTTTTGTGGGGTGACTATGGTGGTTGGCACTGCACTGTTTGTTGCAGCTCATGCTGTTAAGGTCAAGTTTGCTTGGAAGAAGTTCTGATATTAACATCACTGGGGCAAATTGTAGTTTTTGGGAAAACCTGGCTTTATTACTGGCACTAAACATCATGAACCATTGCTGTCCTCTCGTAATTTTAATTATAAGATGCCCCTAGAAATGTCTGTTAGTTCTTCTACATCTTCGAAATTTTGACAACAGGGAACTAACCAGGAATTGAAGTAGAAAAGAAATGCACCAGCGACTTGGATCCAAGCTTGAAGGCCACCATTTGGTATAACATCTTGCTCAATAGGTATTGACCCAGAGCTCTCAACCGATGACTATTAGCCTCACCCCTGTTTATGTCTCATGCAGCCTCTCCCGACTTAGCCTTTGACCATACATCCACCCATCTGTTCCTATTGGGCGATCCAGAAGTCTGGGTTTAGTCTAGTCCCGGGAGGAAGCGACCTGGCAAGCAGGGATGCGGGCCTTGCAGGCTGCAGCATAGGATTCTTCCCCCCTTCCCGTGACTTTCTCATGACTTTTTACCCGATGACACACTTCACTGAAATGACGTAGTGCCAGCTCCCCCACATTCTGTATGAGGAGCAGACTGTTGGATGAGCTGAGCTGCCATGCAGATCAGGCCGCAAACCACATTCACATTCGGACCACGTCATCGGCGCTGGCCCAATTCTTCTCCCTACTCTTTACTCTTTCCAAGGTCGTCGACAGCGATTCATCTGTTGCGATGGCAGAGAATGCTGAGGGCTATTACGGAGCCTTGGCGAAGACGGTGGGGAGGGAGGTGGG
>Ga0247734_1003099_pt1 | contig 10102 bp, 11 predicted proteins | sample UWRJL103311B2_FD_180933 | JGI IMG/M metagenome (GOLD analysis project Ga0247734, IMG submission 180933) | Plant litter microbial communities from Arlington Agricultural Research Station in Wisconsin, United States - UWRJ-L103-311B-2 | ecosystem: Environmental > Terrestrial > Plant litter >... | reverse complement strand
AATTGGGTGTTAATTATTGTTCTTTAGTTGCAAGCTCCTGTTAAATCTTTATGTATCAACTTTAATATTACTCTTTTGTCTCTGCGTTTTACCGCTCGGCGTCCGCTTCTTTGCTTTGCGTGAAACCTTCATTTTTTATTTACATATTGAAATGTTTCAATACTTTTATGCAAATTTTTTAAACTTTTAATGTATTTAAGAATCCCACATACTCATCCAACATTGGCACATTAAGTCTGTATTTAACTTGTCTTCCTTCTTTTGTAACAATGATTAAATCTGCATCAGCTAATTGTTTCAAATGATGTGAAATGGAAGGTTGTGCCAAATCGATAAAGTCTGATATTTCCTGACAATACAAGCAATTTTCCTTTTCACGCAATTGTTGTAAAATCGTTATTCTGCTTGGATCACTTAATGCTTTGGAAATTCTTTCCACTTTCCTGACGTCCATGACTTCTATTTATTGATGAATCCGAATGCGTTAATATATTGAATCAAGGGGAATACATTATTTGATTTAAAATAATTCCCGGTTCTTGAAAAAATTATAAATAATTTATACCAGTTCAAAAATAAAATTGCCATCAATCCCAAGTTTTTCATGAATAGCTTTAAGAAATGGCACATCAGGCTCACGCTTGCCATTCAGAATTTGGGATATTTTTGCTGAGCCCATCCCAAACAATTCTGCAATTTTGCCTTGCGTAATATTCATTTCTTTAATTTTTGTCGTACAACTACGTTAATTGTTACTGGTAACGGCATTATTTTCAATATGTTATCTTCATAATCTACTCCCAAAGCAGTTAGCTTTTGTAATTCTTCTGACTCCTTTTTCTTTAAAGAGTGAAATCCTCCCCCCTCAATCGCTTTTTGAATGTAGTTCTCAATCAGGCTCATGACCTGGTTATACTGAGTTTCTGTTCTTATTTTATCTATCATAATTTCATTAATTGAATGTAGACATATTCATAATGTAAATTATATTTTGATATCGACAAACAAAAAAGGTTGCCCCAACCGGAACAACCCTACATTAAAAACCAGCTTTCTATCAGTCAATATATTCAACTAACTTTCCGTTTTGATCAAAAACCACATCTTCTTCCTTAGATGCCGTTTTCAATTCTACTTTGTATAAAGACTTCCCGCCCGTTTCAATTTTTTCAGCATCATCAATTCTGAATCCTTTGTAATTTTTACTGATACTGCCTGCAACTTCCTTAGGCAAATCGTATTGTCCGATATCCTGTTTGTGTTTTACAATGTTTCCTGTTTTATTAATCCAGGCTTCATGATCCAAACGCCCTACTTCAAATTCTACATTATATAGCTGGTTTTTTAGTTTCCATTCCACATCCGCTGCTTTTGGAAATTTTTGTTTAAATGTGTTTAAAACTACTGACGGAACTTCGTCTGTCCGTATTTCCTGTGCAAAAGCTATTACTGAATAAAATAAACTTCCAGCTAAAAATATGATCTTTTTCATGTCTGTTTTAATTTGCTTGTTGTTATGTTTAATTCTGATACAAATAGAATACACGAAACCGGAAAGAATTGGGAATAACCGGATGCTTCGTTTACTTTTTTGATTTTGGTTCAAAAATAATTCTGGCCATAAAACTCATGCCGTCTTTTTGAAAATTGGTGGGAACACCTGTAACCAATCCCAATGCTAAATTAGGCGTCAAAATTAATTTCATCTGCGGCCTGAAAACCATCTGGTGACTAGCAGCAGAAAATTCATCATTCACTTCAATACCTACGAAATTTCCGGATGGCAGTACATAATGTGCACTTGCATTGACCTGATAATATAAATCCCGGCGGGATTCTTCCGGAATAAATTCCCATTCAGGACCTGTGTAAATCATGGTATTAATACGGTTGCCCCATTTTTTTGCCACAATCAGGAACGGACTCATACTATTCCCTTTCAGCATTCCTCTGCCACGATCAATGGAGTAAAATGAATGTGTACGAAATTCATGAATATAGCCGGCGGCCATAGACATCTGTTGTTTTTCCGAAACCAGAAAAGTATACTGAGCAGCAAGTTTTATACCTTCAATCCTGTTTCGCGGAATTACATTTTCACCTGAACTGCTTACCGATCTGTAAAATGCAAATGGAATCTCCACTTCCAGTCCAAGCCGGTTTAATGGAGAAAACTCATATTCTATGAAACTGCTGTTGATTGTATAATCTTTATGGCCTTCAATTCCATAACCGACATTCCATTCTTTTTCTCCCTTTCTTGCTCCCAAATCGCGTATCAGATCCATATATAATGGTTCAGCATGCCGAATTTTCAGTGGCAGTTTTTTTTGTAAAGAATCTTTTTGTCCTAACGAAGGCAGGCTGATAGTTGCCAGAAGTAATAAGGTGCTTATGATCTGTTTCATGGTTTTAACATTTTTTCTACAATGTTAAAAGTGAAAACCGGAAGGAATTGGGAAGAGATATTTTAGTTACAAAAGTATCTGCAAAATATATGTGAAGGTATTGATCTAACCCAAGACTGAAGTCTTAGGTTAGATCAATACCTTCACATGATGCCTTCCGTCAAACGAATAATCAATCGATAATCCATACAAATCCACGATCGCCTTCACAATAGCCAAACCCAAACCTGTATTATTTTTGTCGTCCGAATCTTTATGAAAGCGTTTGAAAATTTTATCTTTATCCAGGGCAGATTCGGATCCTGTATTTGAAATAATAAAATATCTCTGATCAATTTCAATATCCAATGCACCGTTTGAATGGTTATGAACAATGGCATTTTTCATCAGATTTGATATTAAAATAATGGCCAGATCTTTCTGCATAATGGCACTCAGCTTCGCTTTTTCATAAATGGAAATAGTGATGCCTTTATACTCTGCAAAATCTAAAAACTCTTCTTTCAGGTTAAAAAATATTTTATTTAGAGATATATTTTCCGTTTCTTCGAATTGTCGGTTTTCAATTTTTGAGAGTAATAAAAGCGATTTATTGAGCCGGGTCAATCTTTCCAATGTCTGGATTACCTGCCCGATCGTTTCCAGATTTGCTTCTGTCATCTCACTTTTTTCTGCCAGTAATTCTAATCTGTTAATGCTGATCGCAATGGGCGTTTGAAGTTCGTGAGAGGCATTTTCAATAAATTGCTTTTGACTATTGTAGGTTTCCAGGGTATGATTTACTAATGAAATGACTGAATCATTCAATACTTTAAATTCTTTCACATTTGTTTTAACCGGCTCAATAGAATGGTCTTTTCCAAGCCGGAATGTTTGCAGTTTATTCAGCAGATTATAAAAAGGCTGCCATACTTTTTTCAACAGGAAATTATTGACAATCAATATACTAGCTAACAGAGCAACATAAAGCCAAATCAGTGAATAAAAGAGATCTTCAATCAGATCATCTTCTTCAACCATGGAGGAAATGACTTTCAACTCATAATACTTATCATCAATTTTAAAAGCAGTAGTAAGCAATCTGACAGGTTCCAGATCTTCTTCAAATTGCATGTACATCAATGTATCTTTATGTACATCTTTGATTTTCAATGCATTATTTTTTGAAATCGGACGAATTTCATAATTTCCTTCTGCAAATTCAGTTTTTGTTAACGTAGTCGAATCCTGATGGGCTTTATCAATGATAAGAATTTTGAAATTATCAAGCCCATCATCCAGACTATCATAAACTTCGTCAAGCATATTTACATAAAATATGACAGCCCAAACGCTGATAATTCCGAACAATGCAATAGCCAGATATTTTAGTGTGTAATTGAGTAAATTCATGCCTGAACCAGTTTATAACCAATTCCATAAACCGCCTGAATTTCCACATCAGCATGATTATCTTTCAACTTTTTGCGTAAATTTTTTATTTGAGAATAGATAAATTCATAATCATCCGCCTGATCCATGTGATCGCCCCATACGTGCTCGGCCAGCGAAGTTTTGTTGACCAAACGGTTTTTATTAACGATCATATAAGTTAAAATATCAAACTCCTTACGGTTTAAAAGAAGTGCCTGATCATTAATTAAAAGTGATCTTTCATCCGGATCCAATTTAAGGTTTCCAATTTCTATTAGATTTTTGCCTTGAAAAGATTTTCTCCTTAATACAGATTTTACCCGTGCCGTAAGCTCTGCAATGTGAAATGGCTTGGTGAGATAATCATCTGCTCCAAGATTTAAACCTTTTAATTTATCATCCAGCGAATCTTTGGCAGAAATAATAATGACATTATCCGACTTATCCAGATTTTTCAATTCCTCCAATAAGTCGAGCCCGTTACCGCCTGGCAACATAATATCCAGTAAGATACAATCATAACTGAACGAAATAATTTTGTCCAGCGCAGTATTATAGTCACTCGCAGTTTCTACAAGAAAATTTTCTATTTCCAATGATTGTTGTATAACATCCGACAGATCAGCCTCATCTTCTATAATAAGTATTTTCATAGACGGTAAAATTATTTACTAAAACTGTAAACAATCTGGAAAAGAATTTTAAACGTAAGTTAGAATGAATAAAATAATTGAACAGGCACAATTATTTTATTCCTGATCATGTAACATTTTCATTAAATGAACGTCTCAATATCATGGACATATTTCAAATAGCAACATCGTTTTGGGATCAGGCTTCAAACACCATAGATCCTACAAGTCCCACCCCAGCCGGTCCGGACGAAAATCCTCCTTTTGACCCTCGCCCGGAAGTTCCTTATCCTGATATTCCTGAGGAAACACCTCCTTTTGAAAGAGAGCCTGAGACACCGCCGGTTGAACCATCACCTGAAATTCCGCCGGTAGAGCCTGTTGTTCCTGAAACGGAGCCACTTACTTTTCCTGGAGGAGAGCCGGAAATTCCGGCTTTTTTGTAGTTATCATTTAAATGTCTTTGAAATTTGCACTTCAATATTTATTTAACTATAAGTAAGTCAGCAAGATATAAGTAATTCTCTTCATCAAAACAAATGAAGGTTACTTTGTCTATATCCTGTGTCTTTGTAAGAAATTCTAATGTAACCTCTACTGCAATTTTTGCTGCTTGGTCTTTTGGGTAACCATAAATGCCCGTGCTAATATTAGGAAAAGCAATTGTTTTACATCCATTCTCTATTCCCAGCTTCAACGAATTTTTATAACACGCAGCCAGTTTTTCTGCTTCATTCTTTTTTCCTCCATTCCAGACTGGCCCAACCGTGTGTATTACAAATCGGGCTGGTAAATTTCCTCCGGTGGTAATTACTGCTTCACCGGTTTTACAGCCACCTTGTCTGGCTACAATTTTCCGACACTCCTGAAGTATAGCCAGCCCGCCTGCCCGGTGTATGGCACCATCTACCCCACCTCCACCCATCAATGATGAATTTGCAGCGTTTACAATGGCATCAGCCTGAAATTTAGTTATATCTCCTTTCACTAATTCAATTCTGGAATCTATTGTTATCATCCTGACTATATTAATTTTATTACTTTTTATCTAATATTATTCCAATAAATTTCTCACATTGGCATACATTTAACATAGTAATATTGCAAACCTGGACTTAATATATTTTCCTTTTTTCCTGGTAAAACAATATTATTTTTGAACAAAATTTATGAAATGAAGTTTACAAAACCTTATCTTACTTTTGGCCAGATTGTCAATATGAACTTTGGCTTTTTTGGTCTGCAATATAGTTTTGGTTTACAGCAAGCCAATATGAGCCCGATTTATTCTTATTTGGGTGCCGACGAAAGCAGTCTTCCTTTGTTATGGCTTGCCGGCCCAATGACCGGCCTGATTGTGCAACCCATTATTGGGGCATTAAGCGACAAAACCATTACAAGCTGGGGACGGAGAACGCCTTATTTTTTAGTGGGTGCTATTTTATGCAGCCTGGCATTACTCGTCATGCCTTTCAGTAGTTCTGTCTGGATGGCGGCCAGTGTTTTATGGATTCTGGATGCCTCCAACAATATTACTCAGGAACCTTATCGTGCCTTTGTAAGCGACAAACTTGATAAAAGTCAGCATTCACTGGGATTTTTAACTCAAAGTGCGTTTACCGGTTTAGGACAAACATTATCTTATCTTACACCATTTTTGCTCATCAATTTTTTCGCAATTTCCGAATCAGGAAAAATAGGAAGAATCCCGACTTCCACCCTGCTTGCCTTTTTAATTGGTGCCGTGGTTTCCATCAGTTCCATTTTATGGACTTTAAAAACTACACAGGAAATACCACTCACTGATGAAGAAAAAGCTAAAATAAGAGAATCCCCGGCCGGAGTCGCTTCTACTTTTTCTGAAATTTTTGAAGCAATGAGGGAAATGCCACTGACTATGAAATTAATGGCACCCATGATGTTATTCAGTTGGTACGGCATGTTTATTTACTGGCAATATATTGCCAAATGTGTTTCTCAAACTTTATACGGAACGGTCGATTCAGAAAGCCCTCTTTTTCGAAAAGCTGAAATATGGGTTGGGCCAATGGGTGCTTTTTATAATGCTGTCGCTTTCGTTTCTGCGTTCGGGCTGGCGTGGCTGGCCAGAAAATACGGGCCAAAATATTTACATGGAATATGTATGTTTCTGGCAGGATGCGGCCTGTTGGCAATTCCATATATTCATGACAAATACCTGCTTTTTATACCAATGATCGGTATGGGATTATCCTGGGCAAGTATGATGGGGAATCCTTATATTATGTTGGCAGGAAGTATTCCGGCTGAAAGAACAGGTGTTTATATGGGAATTTTTAACATGTTTATTGTCATTCCAATGCTGCTGGAAACCTTTACATTACCACTTTATTATAAATCCTGGCTCGATAATAATCCGGTAAATGCAATCAAACTGGCTGGTACATTACTAATATTGGCAGCCGTTTCAGTTTCTTTTATCAGGGTAAGAAAAGGCAATGCAAGTGAAGTTGAATTCCGTGGAGCAGCACATTAAACGCTGTTAAAGTAGAAAATAAATGAAAGGGTAAAATTGTAAGTGTATCATTTTATTCCGATTTGAATACAAAATTTTTTAATAATGAATAACAATCAGATCGTTAACGCACTTTTCGACGCTATTCAAAATAAAAATTTGGACATTGCCGGTGCCGATAAAAAATTCTATACAAAACTTGTTTTACATGCCGCTGAAATCCGTGACTTGTATATGCAGCTGTATGCGAAACATCCGGAATGTGACAAAAATTTTTCCAGGCTCATTGAAATTCTAATTGCAGCACATCAAAACAGACTTCCGGAACTTAAAAACCGGGATAATAAAAAAGACGAAAACTGGTATTTGAGCAATGAATTGGCAGGAATGAGCCTGTATGTCGATTTGTTCAGCGGAAATCTGAATAACCTTTCTGATAAATTAAATTATCTGGAAAATCTGGGTATTAATTTTCTTCACCTGATGCCCCTTTTTGAAAGTCCGGAAAATGAAAGTGACGGAGGTTATGCCGTTTCAGATTTTCGAAAGGTAAACAAGCGTTTTGGTACACTTAAAGATTTGCAGAAAGTCAGAAAAACTTTACATGAAAAAGACATGTATCTAATGCTCGACATTGTGTTGAACCATACTTCAAATCAACACGAATGGGCTCAAAAAGCAAGATCCGGCGACAAGGAATACCAGAATTATTTTTACTTTTTTGCTGACAGAAATATACCTGATCAATTTGAACTAAATATGCCTGAAATCTTTCCTGAAAGTGCACCAGGCAATTTTACATGGATTGAAGAATGTCAAAAGTGGGTCATGACTGTTTTTCATAATTATCAGTGGGACCTCAATTACACTAACCCAAGAGTGTTCACAGAAATGCTGGATAATGTTCTTTTTTATGCCAATTTAGGTGTAGATGTTCTTAGAATAGATGCTCCTGCATTTCTTTGGAAAGAGATTGGTACGAATTGTCAAAATCTGCCACAAGCACACACTATTTTACAGCTTCTCAAACAATGTGTGCAAGTGACAGCGCCTGGAATGGCATTACTCGGTGAGGCAATTGTTGCTCCTTCTGCAATCATGAAATATTTTGGAGAAGGCCGCTATATGGCTAAGGAATGCGATTTTGCCTATAACGCAACCCAAATGGCTTTGCAATGGGACGCTCTGGCAACAGGACAAGTTTCAGTTATGCTTTCTGCCCAACCCATATTAGTCGAAAAACCTTTTGGTACAACCTGGATCACTTATACCCGTTGCCACGACGATATTGGTTTGGGATACGACGATTACATGATTGAGGAGGCAGGATTTAACAGTTACGAACACCGGAAATATTTAAAAGAATATTTTTCAGGAACACATCCGGGCTCTCCTTCAAGAGGAGCATTATTTTCAGTAAATCCTGTTACACAAGATGCAAGAATTAGTGGAACACTGGCATCATTATGTGGACTTGAAAAAGCAATAAGTGATAAAAATTCACACGAAATAGTCCGTTCGATTCAAAAAATATTACTCATGCAGGCTAATAGTTTTTTTGTAGGCGGACTTCCCATGCTTTTTTATGGAGACGAAGCCGCTTACCTCAACGACTATTCTTACCTCAATATTCCCGAAAAAAGTTATGACAACCGGTGGATGCACAGGCCGGTTATTAATTGGGACAAAAATAAACATACTGAAGTTACCGGTACAATTGAAAACCAGATTTTTTCCGCTACAAAAAAACTGTTAGCTATTCGTAAAAAACTACCGGTTCTGGCAGACACAAAAAACACAAAATGGCTTCCCAGACATAATATTCACGTAGCAGGTTTTGTTAGAAATGATAGAGAAAAAAGCTTGTACTGCATCTTCAATTACAGTCAGGACAGCTCCTATTTGACCTGGTATGCATTTAAACAAAATAGCATTCTTCCTACTAAACTTTACGATCACTGGCGCGAAGAATACTATTTAGTTGGCAAAGATGAAGATTATCTGGTATTGGATTCTTATGCTTTTTATTTATTGGAAGTAATGGAATAATTCTTTGATTTGTATTTAATAACTAATATGAGGTAGTATTAATTTTAATCTTACTACAAATAGTTGTTATTAAATATGAATCATAGAGCACTATTACTACAAATCAAATCGCAGCTATTCAAATATATTCGTATCTTCCCTAAAATTAAGACGCCAGGGAAATGAAACAGCTATTACCAATTTATTTTTTACTAATTTCTTTTTCAATACACGCACAGTCTTATAAATCACTTCCGGGTAAAATTGAAGCAGAAGACTTCAGTGCTATGAATAGTGTAGCGACCCAGCCAACAACGGATATAAACGGTGGATTAAATATAAGCTGGATTAATGATGGCAGCTGGATGGATTATAATGTAAATGTTGCTGCGCAAGGTTATTACACTATCAAATTCAGAATTGCAAATGCTTATAGTCCGGAAGCAACACTTTCTCTCAGATCAGCTGATGGAATCAAATTAGGGCAAATTAGAATTCCTGAAACCGGCGGTTCGCAAGGCTGGCAGACAGTTAGAATTATTGCATTATTACCCGCCGGAAACCAAACATTACGGATTTATGCTGAAAAGGGTGGTTTTAACCTGAATTGGTTTGAAGGTAATGAATCCAGATTATTATCCGGCAGAATGCAGGCTGAGGATTTTGATGTAATGCATGAAGTACAAACTGAATCTACAGGCGACGTAGATGGTAATCTTAATGTAGGCTACATTGATGATGGGGACTGGATGGATTACAATGTGAAAATTGCTTCAGCCGGCACATATACGCTCAATTTCAGAATAGCAAATGCTTATGGAAATGGAATTATTGAGATAAAAACAGGAGAAGGCATTATACTTGGACAAGTTAATGTTATGCAAACGGGCGGCTGGCAAAACTGGGCTACGATTAATACAACAGTAAGCCTACCGGCAGGAAGCCAGATTATTCGGATTTTTGCTAAAGTTGGTGCTTTTAACTTTAACTGGTTTGAAATTGCCGCTCCGCAACAACCAACGGCTGCTACATTATTACCGGGAAAACTTGAAGCTGAGACTTATGATCAAATGTCTAACGTTGCAAAAGAATCAACTTCTGATACAGATGGTGGTGAAAATGTAGGG
>Ga0247734_1003098_pt1 | contig 10106 bp, 8 predicted proteins | sample UWRJL103311B2_FD_180933 | JGI IMG/M metagenome (GOLD analysis project Ga0247734, IMG submission 180933) | Plant litter microbial communities from Arlington Agricultural Research Station in Wisconsin, United States - UWRJ-L103-311B-2 | ecosystem: Environmental > Terrestrial > Plant litter >... | reverse complement strand
AGCCTGCAAAGGTTGTCACTTCAAATGGCCCGTTCGTCTACCGGTTAGGACGCCAGATTTTCATTCTGGAAATAGGGGTTCGATTCCCCTACGGGCTACTGAAAGCCGCTTTGCGAAAGTAAAGCGGCTTTTTTTGTATAGCGGGAGTCTCAGGATCGTATGAGCGTTAATACTACTTCCGCAGCTGTTTTTTTCTCCCAGCGCGCCACCAACCATGCGATAAAACTCAAGGTGAAGATATCATTATTCTCTATCCCAAGTGACAGATTTAAAACCGCTTTCCTAAATCCTGGTTCAGAAACGACATCTGGCTTCTGCATGTATCTTTCAACCAATCTAAGAAACAAGAGTACGCGTTGTTCCGAAGTTTTCATCAGGTACTTCTTGTATCTACGACGGAAGCTGCTTAGCCGCGACATAGCCAGTTCGATGTTGGAGAACTGTGCCTGCACCAAAATTTCCATCAGGTTCTTTCGAATGGTCCATAACATGCCCATTTTCTTTTCATACCAGGCATCAGTGCGCGTAAGTAACGTCAGCTGTTTTAAACTTTCCCTATCGTTGCCTAACGCTAAAAACATCGTTAGGCATATTCGTAAATCCTCAATGTCCTCTGGTCTTGAGGTGTCCTTTGAGTTGGAGAGCGATTCCTGCAATAGCGCTACCGCTTTCTCAGCAAAGCCCGTATAATACAGGTTGAGCGCAGAAAGTAACTGATAACGTGGTTGAAATAGGGTAAAATAACGACTATCGGTCAGCATTAACTCCTTCATTTCTTTAAGATAGGATTCACTTCCGGTGAAGTCCTTTTGCCGTAAGTAAAAGTTTGCCAACAGATACAGGATGGATATATGGTAAAAAAGATAGGAGTGATTTTTATACGTCTGGTTTTGAATGAACAGTTTTGTCCTATTGATGTAGCGCTCTATTGATCCATAATTCTGCTGTATCGCCGCGTATTCATTTGCGATGAAAAGAATTTGGTAGATAGACTTGTAGGTCATCAGGTCGTGCACGGAAATTTTATATTTTCGGATCGTAGTGATCATTAAAGCCGTCAGATTGACAATCTTTCCTTTCAGGTGTATCTCCTGCAGTTCCTTCCTTAAAACAGCATAGACCAAATTGAGCTTAGCTTCGTGCTGCATAGCCTTTTGGTTCTGCAGAAAGCGCGCAGTTATATCTTCCAAATCTTCTGCGCCGGGCAAATGTGCATACTGCAGCTTTAACAGTAGGAGCTCATTTAAAAGGTTAAACTGTTCCAGATTTTCTGCCAGTCGTTCAGCTTTGTCCAAACATTTGAATGCTGTCCTGACCACGTCATTTTCTAATAGGAAGCGCGCTACCACAAGCAGGCGCAGCGCATCATATGTATCAGAATGACTGCTTTCAAACGTTTTCTGTGATAAAAATAGCAACAAATTATCCTGCAGTCTTTTACGTAATGCATGGTATGCATCTTTATTTTTCTCCTGTTTGTAAAGCTGATTTACACCTTCTATATCGTCAGTTTCCAATAAATTGAGCAACTTTATGTTTTTTACATCACTTCTTTTGTTTTTGCCTTCCAAATACTGTCTGAATAGCCTTTTGTCGTTAATAGTGAGCAGATTGATTAATTCTGAAAGTGAGTCCATAAGGATGAAATGATATCTCTAAAGATATGATAATTGCAAAATATATCGTCAGTAATATCTGCATTCTGTCTTTCTTCGTTCTGTAGTGCGCGCTACATTTGCTTCCATACTAATCATTAAAACAAATTAATATGGAACCGCTACAACAAAGAACAGACGAAAATTCACCTATTGTAAAACATGGTGAGAACCTTAGAAACCCATTCAAACCGACCGCCGCATTTATCGGGGTCTCCTGGTTTGCCTTGCTGGCAGGAGTAACCGGATATTGTATCGGCCTATGGAATGCAACTATGGAATTGAATGAGAAGGGTTATTACTTTACTATTTTATTATTTGGCTTATTCGCAGTGATCTCCGTACAAAAAATTGTAAGGGATAGGGCCGAAGGGTTTGCCGTAACAGATCTTTATTACGGTCTGAGTTGGTTTGCTACCATCGCTGCGATGATCCTGTTGACGATTGGCCTATGGAATGCTGATCTCGCCCGAAGTGAAAAAGGCTTTTATGCCATGGCATTTTGTTTAAGTATGTTTTCGGCCATTGCCGTACAAAAGAATACCCGCGACTCAAAATTGATTGGTGATAAAGATATGTAACATAGCGGTTGCTACCCCCGCAGCGCAATGCATAGCATGCCTGCGGGGTTTTTATTAACCTTTCAAACGCTTCGAATTAGTCAGAAAGCGGTTTGGGGCCATCAACAGAAAGAATTAGACTTCAAAAAATTTCTCTGGCGTCAATGGTAGGTCGCGCAATCTCTTGCCCGTTGCATTGAATACCGCATTCGCAATGGCTGCAGAAACTCCCGTAATCCCTATTTCACCAATGCCACGCGCACCAATGGGTGATATATGCGGGTCTGGTTTTCCAATAAAATGTACATCAATTGGTGGAACGTCCAGATGTACCGGCACATGATAGTCGGCCAATGTGCGTGTCACTGCGTTACCCCAACGTTTATCGTACTCAGTTGCTTCCATGAGTGCTGCGCCTATACCAAATATTACACCTCCAATAATTTGTGAGCGCGCTGTTTTCTCATTCATAATACGGCCCACATCCTGCACACTGGTAAAGCGTTTGACGCGGATGGTGCCAAAGTCTTCATCTACCCATACCTCTGCAAATTGGGCGCCAAACGAATGAAATGCATATTGTTTGATATCGCTATTTTGTTCTGCCGGGGTTTCCCGTGGCGTGCATAGCGCGCTGGGAACAGTCAGGCCAGCACCAGAAACTGGCAATGTAGTGGCACAAGCCTCAATGTCAGTTCGTTTTGCGCGGCTTAAAATATTCAAATATGTATCATTCTGTTTATCATCGCCTGTTACAAAAAGTTTGCCTTCTGCATAACCAATTTCTTCAGGCCTTCGACCTTTTAATTTCGAATCCGGATCAGCTATTGCCATGGCAACGAGTTCTGCTCTTAACAAAACGCAGGCCTCCATTGCTGCCGGATGGATACTAGCCGTAGTCTGGGAGCCGCCCGCCAGTGGCGCTGCAGGAAGTGTGGAATCTCCAATCTTTACAAGAATACGGTCAACCGGAACTCCGAGTGCATCTGCCACTGTTTGCGCCAGCACGGTATAAGTCCCCGTGCCAATATCAATAGAGGCAGTCATCACCGTTATCTCGCCTTTTGTATTCATGTGCACCTTAACCGAAGCGGCACTTCGTCCGCCGGGATATGTTGCTGTTGCCATGCCATAGCCCACAAGGTATTTTCCGTTCCGTTTCTGGCGCGGTTCCATGCTGCGGGAAGACCATCCGAAGCGCTCAGCGCCGATTCGGTAACAGTCCAGCAGAAATTCGCTGGAAAAGTCGTGTCCCGCCATGGGATCTTTAGTAGTATGGTTAGCAATACGAAATTCTATAGGATCAACTTTTAATTTGTAGGCCATTTCGTCCATTGCAGATTCCAGTGCAAAAGTACCGGGACTTTCGCCGGGTGCTCGCATAAAGGTAGGGGTGCTGCGGTTCAGTTGTGCTACCCTGTATGTCACCTCGCGATGCGGGGCCTTGTACAAAACGAGCGATTGTTTGCCGCTGGGTTCAAAAAACTGCGTAAGATTATTATAGGTATCAGTATGATGACGTACCACGCCCAGTTTTCCTGCAGCGTCTGTTCCGAGGGCTACACGCTGGATAGTTGCTGCGCGGTGACCAACATTTGTCTGCATCATTTGCCGCGTAAGGGCAAGTTTAACAGGTCTCCCTGCTTCCTTTGCCGCCATTGCCACCATTAACGTGTGCAACCAAAGTCCTTTAGAGCCAAATCCACCACCAACAAAGGGTGCAACCACACGTACGTTTTCTGCTTTTAGTCCAAAGAAATAAGCCGCAATAGCACCTGTCAGCCCAACACCTTGTGTGGCATCGTACAATGTAAGCTTATCCGCTCCATCCCATATTGCAACTGTAGCATGTGGTTCCATCGGATGATGATGTTCAACGGGGGTTGAATAAGTATGTTCAATTGTCTGGGAGGAGGCAGCGAGTGGGGCAGTGGCCTTGCCTGCATTTATCTGGGCTTCTTCCCCCATGAACATTTTTGGTCTTTTGCTGGTTGGAAGTTCGGTTTTCAGATCAACTGCGCCTTTCTCCGCTGCGTAACGCACTTTAAGTTTATAGGCTGCAGTCCGGGCCTGCTCGTAGGTCTCAGCCACTATAAGGGCAATGAACTGCCCCGGATAATGCACGATATTGTTCTGCAGAGGCGGAAGATTTTCACCGAGAAATGCGGCGCCGGCTTTCATCTGCGCCTGCATGTCGAGTGGTTTTAATTTCAGTGCGTTCTTATAACTGATCACGGCAATTACACCGGGTTCTTTTTTTGCAAGAGCATCATCGATCGATGCAATTCTTCCCTTTGCAATGGTGGCGCGTACGGGAAAGGCATAAGCCATGTTCGGCTGGTTGAATTCAGCAGAATAAGTCGCCTTGCCACTTACTTTCATGCGGCCATCAATGCGGTTTATTGGTTTACCGGTTTCACTCATGATCTTAATTTTTGCTTGTAGTTGTTGAATCTACCTCCATTGTTCCGTAGGTGCCGCCTTGCATTGCACCTTCAAGTGCACGAACTATCGAATTCATAGCCAGTTGCACCTTATACCTATTGTGCTGTAGCGGTTTTGCACCTTTCAATTCAGCAGCGGCCGCTGCCCTGAAGTTTGCTTCGTTGGCTTCTTTCCCAGCCAGCCATTGCTCCGCAATAAAGGCACGCCAGGGTTTATGCGCAACTCCGCCGAGCGCAATTCTCACATCTTTGATTTTATTTCCGTCTGTTGCCAGTGCTGCGGCAACAGACACAAGTGCAAAGGCATATGAAGAACGTTCACGAACCTTGAGGTAATACGATTTTTCTGCAAGTCCGTTTGCAGGTAGGTCAATAGACGTGATGAATTCACCGTGCTTCAGGTTATTGTCTATTTCTGGATGGTCGCCTGGAAGCCTGTGGAAATCTGCAAATCGAATACTTCGCTTTGTATCATTGCTGCCTTGTACGTTTACCACGGCGTTCAGCGCCGCCAATGCCACGGCCATGTCCGACGGATAAGTAGCTACGCATTTTTCTGACCACCCAAAAATTGCATGATTTTTATTTATGCCCTTCAATGCACCGCAACCTGTACCGGGTTGCCGCTTATTACATGGCATATTAACATCATAATAATAAGTGCAGCGTGTGCGTTGGTTCAGGTTGCCGCCATTGGTTGCCATATTCCGTATCTGCGCGCTGGCGCCCGCCAGTATCGCCATTGAAAGTAAAGGATAATTTTCACGTATCATTTCGTGGTTGGCCGTGTAAGCATTCGTGGCCGTAGCACCGATAGCTATTCCATCGCCTTTCTTTTCAATCTTTGAAAATTTTAACCTTGTCACGTCCATAAGTTCAGAAGGACGCATTACATCTTCTTTCATGAGGTCGACCAGGTTAGTACCTCCACCAAGATACTTAGATGTTGGATTTGCAGACACGATGCCGATCGCCGTTGTGGCGTCGGATGCATTTGAATATTTAAATGGTCTCATAATAGACGCTTTACTTACAAATTAATTTGACTCATTAAAATTGGGCCTGAAGCAGTAACAGGTACTTAGGTTGTTCCCCCGGCAAACTGCCATACCTGTGCCACCGCTTCATCGCCGTGCACTTCCCTGATAGCACTGACAATGTTTGGATAAGCGCCACAACGACAGATGTTTCCAGACATGCGTTCACGGATTTCTTGGTCTGAGAGTTTAACAGGCTTATTTTTCCCTCGCACATTCTCAGTTACGTAACTGGCTTCGCCATTTTTGGCTTCATCCATCAACGCAACGGCCGAGCAGATTTGCCCGGGTGTGCAGTATCCACACTGGAATCCATCATGTTTAATGAAAGAGGTTTGCATGGGATGCAGCTCATTGCCAAGGGCCAGGCCTTCAATTGTGGTGACCTTTTTGTCCTCACAGGACGCGGCAAGCGTAAGACATGACAATACACGTTTACCATCCACCAGCACGGTACAAGCGCCACACTGACCATGATCGCAGCCTTTCTTGGAGCCTGTCAAATCAAGACGTTCGCGTAACGTATCAAGCAGCGTCATGCGTGAATCAATCATCAGATTCTTCGCATTGCCATTGACTTTAAACGATATGTTGACTCCGTTTTCGATCAACAGTGGAGTTTTCGGCAAAACTGAAGGATTTCGGGCCATCAATTGTTCAATGCCTAAAATATTTGCGGCCAATAAGCTGGTACCAGTCACGGTAACTAGTTTGAGGAAGTGCCGACGTTGGATTCCTGACGAAATGATCTCAGCGATTTCATCCGGCATGAGTTCTTCAAACGCTTTCCGTTCCTCTTCTGTGAGGTCAGGGAATTTCGATTGTTCTTCCATAAAGTTTGGTTTGAGGCTATACCTATATACCTAAGTTACGATTTAGATTTTTATTTTTAAACATGTTTATGTGTCTAAAACAATAAAATATTGTAACAGGTTAGTAAACGCATTGTTTCGAAAAATATAACAGCTTTCTAGATCGATGTTGTTTGGTAGCCAACTTATTTAAGTACAAGAATATCATCATACAACCTTGTATGGTAAATTCTAAATTGTTCAGATCTAAACATAGAATGTGCTACGTATTTATATCACATAAGCGTCAGCGTTTTCCTTGGTAATGATGTCTATAGGCATAAAATTGATATGCTCAACCGGGGCAGTATGAACAAGGTTTTGGTACAAGGCAATCATGGCTTTATAGCCTTGCTCGCGGGGCTTTTGACAAATTAAAAAATCAATTGTCTCATCCTGCAGATAAACCAGGTTCTCTTTCGTATAATCAAAACCTATCAACAGGGTTTTTGCATCTTCTTTCTCCTTAAGAAAACGCGCGATGTAAGAAACCCTTGAGTTGGTTACAAATACCGCTTTTACCTCGTGATCTTTCAGAAAGCTGAGCATGGCGTGCTTGACCGATAAATAATCTGTATGTGGAATGTCAAGTTTATAAATAGGATTGCCAAGGTGATGTTTTTCAAAATAAGCCTTAAAACCTTCTTCCTTCCGTAACAAATGGTGGTGGTTATCAATCTCTTTCGAAATATTTACCACCAGCAAAGGTGCGGCCCTGTCAACAAGGTATTTCATCAGGTGTGCAGCTAAATAGCCGCTTTGATAGAGGTTTGGCCCAAAATAGGATAAGCCGGCATATTCAGGAATATCGGAGTTAATAAAAATGTAAGGAATCTGGCGCTCTTTTAGTCTTTTTAAAAATTTTATGGCTTCTTCTGTAAATACAGGGGCTAGGATTACACCATCAAATTCCTCCAGCAATAGTCTGCCTGCCTGCTCATTGAATGATCGTTTTTCATTCAAATTATATAAATACAGGTCAACCTCTATCCCGTAAGGTTTAATTTCGATTTCCGCTTGTCTTATACCATCCAGTGGACCTTCCCAATAATCCGTTTCTTCTGATGAAGAAGGCATTAATACAACAAATTTTAATAGCTTTTTGGATGCCAGCCGCCTGGCAAAAATATTAGGTTGGTAATTAAGTTCTTCTATAATAGCATTGATCTTAACTTTTGTTTTTTCTGATACACCAATCCTGTTGTGTATCACCCGGTCAACTGTACCAATTGAGACATTGGCCCGGCGCGCAATCTCCTTTATTCCTGTTAATTCGATCTCTTGTTTTTTCATCGCTGACATACCTTGTCAAATATAAATATTAATATTCGGGCAAATGAGATTACCTCATCAAAGTGTGACCTTCCATTATATCACTTGATATATTGTAGCACGCACTAACTAATTACAGTTAGCATGAATTAAATCTTTATAGATTTTCCGTGAATATAGAATATACATAATCAACCACATCATGAATAAGAAAAAGCAGGCATATAACAAAGATGCATTTAATGGCTGTAGCCAGGAAAAAAAGAAACTGGTATAAATGATTTGGTGCATGAATCCGGATTAAAAACTTTCTGACGGTCATTTAAAGTAATTGACCGGATCTACCAAATACTATCCACAACTGACAGATGATAGCTTCGTACGCGATTTCTTAGATAATCATCATACAGGATAATCAGGTATCATTTCTATATTAGCGTTATGAAGAAAATTATCACGCTTTGCTTTTTTACACTTTGCTTAGTACTCCAGGGTCTGGCGCAGGACCGTCAGGCTATTATAAAAGTAATGGAAACATCGCGCCTTGCCTGGAACAAAGCAGAGCTGGAGACTTTCATGGAATGTTATTGGGAGTCAGACTCGGTGATGTTCGTAGGACAGAGCGGGCCAACTTTTGGCTACCAAAATACGCTGAAAAATTACAAGCAGACCTATGGCACAAAAACCGGGATGGGCACTCTTACCTACGCTATCAAAAAGATTGAGATTATAAATAAAGATAATGCCTTTGTTTACGGCGGCTGGAAACTAAACCGGAAAAATGATAAATTATCTGGTTATTACACACTTTGGTTCAAGAGGATAAAAGGGCTTTGGAAAATCGTAGTAGACCATTCGAGTTAGGTTTAATATAGCATTTTATTTACAACCTACTCTTGAAAAGAATATATCTATTGATTTATGTTTATTTATTTTTTTATTTTGGTACTATGAGTACCGAAAAGCTAACAAAAATAAACTATCTATTGCAATCACAACCATATGGAACAGTTTTTTAAGTTCCTGGCTTGTAAAAGAGGGATATAGTCCGGATGTGCAAAAACGATACAGGAGCAGTGGATGGTTTGATTCTATAGATTATTCTTTTGATGCTGATGCCTCAACATCAACTTGATGAGATAACAAAGTTCTGATAGAAGAACTCAACAATCGATCGGTGCAATTGAAGAATGGAAAAGACAAAGGAATCTCCTTCGCTGAGGTTTAAGAGAATCTAATGTAATAGATGACTGTGAGAAGGGTTTAAGTCGCTGAAAGATATACTGCAAACCTGATCATGAAAATTTTTATACAAGGAAAGGGAAAAGCCATGTTTGACAACCTTTCCCTTTACAATTTCTTGCATACCTGGTCTCATTAATTCGCTACCGTAACTTGGTTTCCTGATTTGCCCAACCGGTATGCTGCAAGCAGGTAATAAAATGCACCAAATGCTGCGTAACCCGCAAGACTTGCAATACCCTTTGTGGGATCATGTGCTAATATGATAAAAGATGTACCTGCCAGAACTGACTGTCCACCGCTAATAATCATTGGCCATTGACCGCTGAGCAGCTTTCTGCGGACTAAACCGTTTATCAATTGGATCAAACCGCTGATGATTGCCCATGCACCAAAAACGATCAGTGCTTCAGGAACCCCTTTTTGCAATGCTAAGGCTACTGCAGCAGTAGTAATTGCACTAATTGCAGCATTCACATATTGTGGTGTTTTGGATGTGGTACCCCCATTGGCACGAATGTCAAGAAATGTTCCTACTACATCCCAGGCAGGGTAAATAATCAGCAAGGCATAGCCAATGGCGACTGAGTTTTTGGCAACCAATGCAACAAGGATTACCCAGATGACAGAGAATGCGGCTCTTAAAAAGTAAAGGTTACGTAATGACTTTGCAGTGTCAGCGGCCTGGCCGGCTGTTGCAGTGTTTTGTTGAAAAGTTGAGGTCATGATTATGATTTTTAAGTGTTTCGTTGACTCAAATATCTGCAGTTATTAGCTCGCGTTTTTTCACCCAAGTTAAAATAGTAAAAATTTGTTGAAGTTTATTTGTTTTTTTTCAGATCTGTTGATGCCTGGTTTCCTTGATGATACCGCTTTCCTCGGGGTAACCTGCGGTTGACCTATACTCCTGGAAAGTATCTTTGTCAAAAAAAGACAATGAAAAAGACTAAAATAATTTATTGGGTATCAACAGTCATTGTTTGCCTGGCAATGATCTTCTCTTCCTATTCAGACCTCTTCAGCGATGATGTAAAAACGGCATTTG
>Ga0247734_1003097_pt1 | contig 10107 bp, 9 predicted proteins | sample UWRJL103311B2_FD_180933 | JGI IMG/M metagenome (GOLD analysis project Ga0247734, IMG submission 180933) | Plant litter microbial communities from Arlington Agricultural Research Station in Wisconsin, United States - UWRJ-L103-311B-2 | ecosystem: Environmental > Terrestrial > Plant litter >... | reverse complement strand
GTCCTCGGCCTCGCGGTCGTCGCGCAGGACGCTGTACGTCTGCCAGTAGACCGGCCTCACGTGCCGGTCGTAGAGCTGTCCGAACGCGACACGGTCGCCCCGTGCGGCACGCTGCAGGAGTCCTCGGTCGCCGTCGGGATCGTCGTCGGGCGGGTCCCCGAGGTCTGCGGCAGTGATCACGGGCGGCTCCGATCTGTGCGGTGGTGCGGACGTCTCTACCTCTCAGATGTCCGCTCCGCGGCGATCGTCTCACGAGGCAAGGGGGTCCCGGGACCACGCGATTTCGAAACAGCCGGGGTCCTCAGGCACGGAGTTGCCGTGCAGCCATCGGGGTGGTCGGCACCGGCGCCTGGCTCCGATGTGTCACCGTCCCGACCTGTCGTCAGTGCGAGCGGGGAGGACCCCTCGGCCTGATGTAGATCACTTCATATGTGCTGAAAGTGCAGAAGAAATGACGGCCCAGGTGCGGTGGTGGTGGCGATCCAGGTGAAGTTCTCCGGGATCGGCTTGGGGATGTGGGAACCCCGAAACGACCCGTAACCCCTAGTCCTTTCGAACTAACAAAAGATGGCTCGAAAAAGTACCTGCATGGCAGGACTTTAGGCCCTAAGTTTTTCGTAGGGAGCGTCACCGACCGGTGACGGGAAACAAAATCTGAGGGAGTAACCATGTTCAACCACGCACTCGCATTCGTCATGTCGGTCCTCGTCGCTGAAAGGCGCGACGAGAAGGGCGCCAGCGCCGTCGAGTACGCCATCCTCGTCGCAGCCGTCATCGCTCTTGTCGGCACGGCGTTCGCGCTCTTCGCCGATGATCTCGAGGCCAAGTTCGAGGCCATCCTCCCGTAGGACGCACCAGACCCTCACCCCTTCGGATCGGCCTCGGGGCCGGACCGGAGGGGTGTGGTCCATCTCGCGTCGACGAAGGGGAGAACGATGATGCGCGAAGAACGAGGAGCGGCGGCCGTTGAGTTCATCCTGGTCGTCCCGATTCTGCTGGCAGTGGTGTTCGGCATCGTCGAGGTGGCCACCTTCTACCAGCGGCAGATCCAGCTGAGTAATGGCGCCATGGTCGGGGCCAGGTCGGTCGCCCACGGGTCGCCAGCAGCCAACGCGCAGTCGGTCGCGGCAGACGCTGCTGGGGTGCCTGCGAGCGACGTGATCGTTGGAACGTGCGCGTCGTCGGGCTCGAGCGTGACCGTCACGATCAGCTCGTCGAAGGCCGCCGTCACCGGGCTGTTCGGCAGCTCGTTCGCGATCTCCGGCAAGGGCGTGGCCCGATGCGAGTGAACGCGGGACGCGGCGACGAGCAGGGCGCCATCGCCGTCATGGTCGCGCTGGTCATGGTCGTGATGCTCGGCGCAGCGGCCCTTGCGGTCGACTACGGTTCCTACTCGGTCCAGCAGCGCCGCGTCCAGAACGCGGCCGACGCCCGCGCGTTGGCGATCGCCCAGGAGTGCGCCAAGACGCCGTCGTCCGCAGCATGCACGTCCGGCTCAGCCGGCACCTCCTACATCCAGGACAACGTGGACAACCTCGCCAGCGGTCCGGCAGCGGACTTCTCGGCGCCGGGCAATGTCACCGTCGCGGTGAACCGCCCCGTCGACATGACTTTCGCGCGGCTAGGGAAGCTGCTCTCGGAGAACGACGCCGACCCCGTTGCTTCGGCCAGCGCCAAGGCGTCGTGGAACAACGTCCCATCGGTCGTCGGAGGCGAGTCGTTCCTGCCGATCGGCATCAACGTGTGCACCTTCTCCGCCGCGACGAATGCCGGGACGTCGTATCCGTCGGCGTCAGTGACGATCCAGGGCGGGCTGGTGGACGGGCTCCTCAGCACCGTCTCAGCGCAGTCGTGCGCCCAGCCGGGAGGTGGGACCGCGACGGGCCAGGTCGACCGCTACATCTGGCTCACGGGCCTGCTCGGCTTCCTTGACCTCCTCGACGTCAGCGTCTGCAACTACCGCACCGGCCCACTGACGACCAACTTCGCTGTCAGCACCGTCAACGGGCTGCTGGGTGTCCCGCCAGGGTGCACCAGCAAGGTCGTCAAGCTGCAAAAAGGCCAGGTGCTGGCGATGCCGATCTACAAGACGTCGGGAGTCAAGGTCAGTGTTCTCAACATAGCGAACCTGGCCGCCGAGTTCGACGCGCAGATCATCGGCTACGCCGCGTTCCAGGTCGAGGGGTGGAAATTCGGCCTCACCGGCGCCACGCGGTCGAACCCGGCACCGTGCAGCGGTCTGCTGGACCTCAACTACTGCATCAAGGGCAAGTTCATCCGCTCCACCGACAACAAGGCAGCGCTCGCCTACACCAAGAAGGGCGGGATCAACCTCGATCTCGGCTTGCTCAAGATCAAGATTGAGGACCTTCCCCAATGAACAAGCGAATTCTGGCCGTCGTGGCCACCATCGTGCTCGCGATCGCGGGCGTGACTGCGCTGCTGCTGTACGCCAGCAAGGCTGAGGAGCGCGCGTTCGACGGCGCCGACATGGTCGAGGTGCTCCGGGTCGCGAAGGACGTCCCTGCTGAGGCCTCGACGCAGGATGTCGAGGGTGCCGTCGAGCTGGTGAAGCTGCCGGCAGCCGCGGTCCCGGACGGGGCCTTGTCGAGCCTCGACGACGTCGCCGGACAGGTGACGCTGGCGCCCCTCGTACCCGGCGACCTGCTGGTGCCCGCCAAGTTCGCTGAAGCGGGCAAGGTGGCCAAGGGCGACCTTCCTGAGGGGCTGCAGATGATCTCCGTGCAGGTCGTAGCGGCTCCGGGGGTCGCTGGAAAGCTGGCACAGGGTGATCTCTCGGGCCTGGTCGCGAACTATCCGGAGCCCGAGGGGGGCCGGTCGGGATTCATTGCCGAGCAGGTGCGGGTGCTCGACGTGGACAAGGGCGTGGATGCGTCCGGGGCCGGGGGGTCGACCCTTCTCGTGACCCTGGCGGTCGACGGTCCCACCGCCGCGCGGATAAGCAACGCGGCCAGCTTCGGCACGTTGTGGCTGACGGAGCAGAACGAGCAGACCAAGACGCCCACGCAGGGTGTCGTCGACGCGAAGAACATGCCCTGATGAGCCGACTCATGCTGGTCTGCGTCGACGAAGGCTTGGCGGAGAGCATCGGATCTCTCTCCGGTCACGAGGTGTCCCGTCTCGGCAGCGATCAGCTGAGCGAGCTCGCGGGTCTGCTCGCCTCGGCTGATGCGCCCGATGTGATGGTCCTGGGGGACGAGCTGCCCCTCGAGAGCTCGCTCGACTTCTCGGCGTCCGTGACTGAGCACCACCCCGAGGTTGAAGTCGTGCTGGTGCGCGAGGCGACCGGGGACCTGCCTCTGCGCGCCCTGCGCGCCGGGGTGCGTGACATCGTGCCACCCGCGGCCGACCCCGAGACGCTTCGCGCTGCTTTCGACCGGCCGAACCGGCTGCCTCGTCGTCACGCGTCGGCCGAGGTCCCGCTGGCGCCGCCCGCGCCGGAGCCGGTCCACGACGGCCGCGTCATCGTCGTCACGTCGCCCAAGGGGGGAGTGGGCAAGACGACCGTCGCGACGAATCTCGCGCTGGCGTTCGGCCGAGATGCGCCCGGCGACGTCGTGCTGGTCGATTTGGACCTGCAGTTCGGCGACGTCGACACCCTGCTCGACGTGCGCCCCGAGCATACGATCGCCGATGTCTTCGATGGATCGGGGGCGTTCGACGCGCTTGTGATGCGCACCTTCCTGACACTGCACGACTCTGGCATCAGCGTCCTGTGCGGCGCCCCGTCACCCGACGTGGCCGACCGCATCAGCGGCGCAGACGTTAGCAGGCTCATCGACGAGCTGTCCCGTCAGTTCCGCCACGTCATCATCGACACCTCGGCCGGCATCACCGAGTGGACGCTTGCTGCCCTTGAGCAGGCCTCGAACCTTGTGCTGATCTCCAGCATGGACGTGGCCTGCATTCGAGGCATGCGCAAGGAGATCGACGTGCTGGCCGAGCTTGGCATGCTGCCTCAGGCGCGGACCGTGGTGCTGAACATGGCCGACCGTCAGTCGGGCATGAAGGTCAAGGACGTCGAAGCCGTCATCGGCGTGCCAGTGGACAGCGTGCTGCCGCGGGACCGGCAGGTACACCTGGCGGGGAACCACGGCATGCCGATGGTCCTGGGCCGCCGCAAGTCAGCCTTCAGCAAGGGCATCCGGAACCTAGCCGAGGCCGTGCGTGCCCAGCCGCACGTGCGCCGGCACCGACGCTTGGAGGTCGCATGAGCAGCCTGGCGGACCGGCTGAGTGCCCTGCGTGAGCAGGTCGAGGCCGAGGAGGTCGTGGCGGCCGCGTCACCCGAGCAAATCCACGACGACGTCGTGCTGCGCCGGCAGAACGACGCGCTGGCAGGGCTCAAGCGGCGGGCGACGGACGACCTCTTCGCGCGACTCGGCGCCAGGGTCTCCGACTCCTCGCTGACCGACGACCAGCTGCGGTCGTTCGTGCGCTCCGAGCTCGGCGCGATCCTCGAGACAGAGCAGACGCTGCTGAGTGCCGACGAGAAGAAGCGCATCATCCGCTCGATCGAGGACGACGCCCTGGGGCTCGGTCCCATCCAGCAGCTCCTCGACGACGAGACGGTCAGCGAGATCATGGTGAACGCCTACGACCAGATCTACGTCGAGCGCCGCGGACAGCTTGTGCCGAGCCCGCGGGTCTTCACGAGCGAGGAGCACCTCCGCATGGTGATCGAGCGCATCGTGGCCCGGGTCGGCCGCCGCATCGACGAGTCGTCGCCGCTGGTTGACGCGCGGCTCGAGGACGGCTCCCGCGTCAACGCCGTCATCCCGCCGCTGGCGGTCAATGGATCGTCGCTGACGATCCGCAAGTTCGCCACCACGCCGCTCACCGTCCAGAATCTCATCGCGTTCGGCACGATGTCCGCGGACGTTGCCGACGTGTTGCGGGCGTGCGTAGAAGGGCGTCTGAACATCTTGGTGTCCGGTGGCACGGGCACCGGCAAGACGACGCTGCTGAACGTCCTGTCGTCGTTCATCCCGGCGAACGAGCGGATCGTGACGATCGAGGATGCCGTCGAGCTGCAGCTGCAGCAGCGCCACGTCGTGCGCTTGGAGAGCCGCCCGTCGAACATCGAGGGCCGGGGCGAGGTGACGATTCGCGACCTCGTGCGCAACTCGCTGCGCATGCGGCCCGATCGCATCGTGGTCGGCGAGTGCCGCGGCGGCGAGGCGCTCGACATGCTCCAGGCCATGAACACCGGGCACGACGGATCGATCTCGACGCTGCACGCCAACACCCCGCGTGATGCCCTCTCGCGCCTCGAGACGCTGGTGCTCATGGCCGGCATGGATCTGCCGCTGCGCGCCATCCGGGAGCAGGCCGCGTCCGCGGTCGACCTGATCGTGCAGATCTCCCGGCTGCGCGACGGGTCGCGACGGATCACGAGCGTCACCGAGGTGCAGGGGCTCGAGGGTGAGACGATCGTGCTGCAGGACGTCTTCGCCTTCGACCACTCCGCCGGACTGAATGCGCACGGCGCTGTGATGGGATCGCTCAGGTCGACCGGGCTTCGGCCACGGTTCACCGAGCGCCTCGACGACCTCGGCATCGTCTACTCGCTCGACTCGTTCAGCGGACGGCGGTGACCGCGGTGCTCGCCCTCGGACTGTTCCTCGTCCTTCTCGCCGTCGGGTCCCTCGCGTACGTCCTGCTCGCCCAGCCGCGTGTCGCCGTCGAGCGCCGCACCGCCGGGCAACCTGTGTCGCAGCGGGGATCGGTCGGAGTCCTGTCGGACGCCCTCGTGTCAGCGGTCGACGTGGTCTTGCGTAGACGGGGGTGGGTGCCGTTCAGCGCTGTCGAGCTGGAGACAGCGGGCGTCGCTGCGTCGGCCTCCGCCGTCGTGACGGCCATCCTCGTGCTCGCCGCGAGCCTCGTCATATCGATGACGGTGCTGACGAAGAGCATCTTGTTGGGGCTTCTCCTCGGGGCGGCTGTGCCGGTGGTAGCCAAGCTGGTGCTGGTCATGAAGGCATCGCGCCGCAGGGCGGCCTTCGCCGGTCAGCTCCAGGACAGCCTGCAGCTCGTCGCCTCTGCCCTCCGCTCGGGCCAGAGCATTGCGCGGGCGCTCGACTCGGTGGCCCGCGAGGCCCCGGCGCCCATGTCGTTGGAGATGGCGCGGGTCGTCAACGAGAACCGGCTGGGCCGTGACCTGGTCGTGGCGATGGAAGGCACGGCCGAGCGGATGCAGAACGACGACTTCCATTGGATCGCCGAGGCTGTCGCCATCCAGCGACAGAGCGGCGGCAACCTCAACGAAGTGCTGGACCGGGTGGGCGAGACCCTGCGGGAGCGGGCTGCCATCCGTGACAAGGTGAAGTCGCTGGCCGCCGAAGGTGTGTTCTCCGCCATGATCATCATGGCGCTGCCGGTCTTCGTGCTGCTGATGTACGTGGTGACGAACCGCACCTACGCCGCCATCCTCTTCACGACCCGGACTGGCGTCATGGCCATGGCTGCAGGCCTCGTGATGTATGCGATCGGCGGCCTCTGGATGCGCTCCATCGTGAAGGTGAAGGTCTGATCATGAACCTCGTTCTTCTCCTCGGGATCGTCCTGTTGGCCGCAGCTGCGGTCACCGGCCTGATCGCCAGCGGCGCTCTGGGCATCTCCGACGCGAGTGTCCGCGAGCGCCTGGGCGGGTCGCGGACCAAGGAAGCGGAGCCGGCGCAATTGCGCACCGTGGCAGACGCGGACAAGACGGGGTTGGCGCGGCGCGTGGTCTCAACCTCGGCTCTCGCCACCATTGAGCGCGACGTGCAGCTCGCGGGGCGACCCGATGGTCTGACCGTCGGGCGGATTCTGGCGATCAAGATCGTGGCGCCGATCGCCGTCATCGTCTTCGGGCTGCTGGCGGCTGCGAGCAAGGGCGTCACGGGGATGGGCTTCATCATGTGGTTCGTCGTCCTGGTCGGCGCCTACGTCCTGCCGGGCGTGCTGGTCGGCATGCGGGCCACGGCTCGGCAGCATGCCATCGATTTGTCACTGCCCGACGTGCTGGACCAGCTGACCATCTCGATCGATGCCGGCCTGTCCTTGGAGACGGCGATCGCACGGACGAGCGAGCGTGCACGGGGACCACTGGCCGACGAGCTTCGCCGCACGATGCAGGACGTCCAGCTGGGCATGACCCGCCACGATGCGTACGTCGCGCTCGGGAAACGGAACGACTCGGAGAACCTCAGCCGCTTCGTCCGGAGCATGACCCAGGCGCAGGAATTCGGTGTCCCGGTCTCGCAGGTGGTGCGTCAGCAGTCCGCCGAGCTGCGTCAGCGTCGCCAGCTGGTCGCCGAGGCCAAGGCGAGCAAGGTGCCGGTCAAGCTCCTGTTCCCCATGATGGTGTGCATCTTTCCCGTTTTGTTCATCGTCGCGCTCACACCACCGATCGTGAACGCCGCAGCCAATTGGTAGGCGGGGGGTGCACCCGCCCCCCTGGACGCCTGGGCGTGCGGCGGCCGCCTGTCGAGTTGCGTCGAGCCTTGTTGGGATGGTCCAACGCGGCGATCGAGTCGACGCGAGCTAGATGATGTGATGCCTTTTCGATCGTGTCGACGCGAGTCGTGCTGAACTCGGCAAGCGTTGGTCCCGTCGAGGGTTCACGGCATCACGCCGCGTCGAACCACTCCAGCATCTCGGCGAACTCGTCGCCCCAGGGGTCGACGGGGAGCTCGGTGACGGCTGGTGTGGGACCCCAGTCTGCGATGGGTAGCGGTTGGGGATGTCGTGTGTAGGTGTGCCCGGTCGAGGTGGTCCATTCGAACGTCCCGGGCCTGGGTTGTCGTAACCCGATGAGGCCTTCGGTCTTGAGGCGGTGGGCGCGCCTGTTGACGGGGCCCATGTTCGCGGCGCTGGTCTCGGCGGGCCAGGGTTCGGAGTGGTCGTCGTCGCACAACCTCGCCGGCACCGTGCTGGTGGGGAAGACCGACGTGCCGTCGCGGAAGTCGAGGATCTGGTCGAGCTTGGTGGGGGCGCACCGGCCGAGCCACTGGACGCTCATCAGGTTGCCGATGTCGTCGGTGACCAACCGGTACAGCAGGCTCTTCGGGTCGGCCATCGCCGCGCGCACCACCTGGGCCGGGATCGTGGCCGACCGGTCACTCAGCTCACCGGGCTGATCGCTGAACCCCATGAGGGACGACAGCGGCACGGTGATGCCGATGACAGCCCGGTATCCGAGTCCACCGTCCCGACGGCCCAGCAGGGTGTCGACCATGAGGTCGGCCCTGGCCTGATCGAGGGTGCGGGGGTCGCCGGCGGGCAGCGCGTGGGCGGTGCCGGTGAGCCTCTGCATGACCGCGGCACCATCGGTCGCAGCGACATCGGCGGTGATCCGGGTCATCCCGTCACCCAACGCGCGGGCCCGCACGCCACGGTCGGCGTGCGCCTTCTCGTGCCGGGCCCGCGACGCGTCGGGCTCGGTGTGCTCGACCCACCGGTCGAGCCACTCGGACAGCTGCCTGACCGTCATGCAGGCGGCGGTGTCGACAGCGTCCAGGTCCAGTGCCGCCACGGACTCGGCATCGACCAGACGTCGCGCTGCCTTGTCGATCGCGTGAACCCGCTGAGTCGACAACTGTCCGTCGACCCACGCCTGCCAGACCGACGGCAGCACCGACCTGACTCGCCGGGCCATCGCAATCTGTCGCTCGACCGTCGGGACCGGCAGCACCATCGCCAACGACAGCTCGTGCACCGCGGCATCGACCCGCCGCCGTCCCTGCGCCTTCCCGCCGACGCGCTCACCGGCGACCCGGGCCCGGTCGACGTAGTCCAGGACGTCCTGCGCCTCCGCCGCGTCCAACGCCGCCACCGCCTCGCGACGCATCACGATCTGTTCGATCGTCTGCTGGTCATCGAGCACAATATCTCCTGCGGTTTCAACGTTTGTTCCATGCTAGACGCAGCCTCTGACACGTCCGCGACATCATCGAGAGGCAGGTGACCCTTGCCACCCCACTTTACAATCGCTACCTTGATGTAAAGCGTCCCTCCCAGGACGCGCGAGGAGGTACGGCATGACGATCGAGGCCACCGTCGACGGGACGGTCATCCAGTGGCGTGACAGGAAGCGGTACCTCTGGGTCATCGGGGCGATCGTGCCCCTGATCCCGATCAGCGCCTGGGGGATCCATGCGCTCACCGGCTCCACCGCCGCGTGGTACTTCGGGCCGTTCTTCGTGTTCGTGGTCGTCCCGATCGTCGACCTGCTCGTCGGCAGGGACGGTGAGAACCCGCCGGAGGAGGTCCTCGCCGAGCTCGAGGACGACCGTTACTACCGCTGGGTCACGTACGCGTTCATCCCCGCGCAGGTCGCCGGCCTCATCTGGGGCGCCTACCTCCTCGGCGGCGGGACGCTGCCCGGCATCGCCGAGCCGCTGGGCGTGGCCGCGAAGATCGGCCTCGCGCTCAGCCTCGGCATGGTTGCCGGCATCGGCATCAACACCGCGCACGAGCTCGGTCACAAGAAGGAGGAGTACGAGCGCTGGTTCGCGCGCGCCGCCCTCGCCCAGACGTTCTACGGCCACTTCTTCATCGAGCACAACCGCGGTCACCACGTCCGCGTCGCGACACCGGACGATCCGGCGAGCGGACGCCTCGGCGAGACGGTCTGGGAGTTCATGCCCCGCACGGTCGTCGGCAGCCTGCGCAGCGCGTGGGACCTGGAGAAGAAGCGCTTCGCCCGCCTGAAGACGTCGCACTGGTCGATCAAGAACGACGTGCTCAACGCCTGGGCGTTCTCGATCGTCCTGTGGGGTGGCCTGACGATCGCGTTCGGCTGGGAGATCCTGCCGTACCTCGTGCTGCAGGCGGTCGCGGGCATCTGGTTGCTGGAGTCGGTCAACTACCTCGAGCACTACGGGATGAAGCGCAAGAGGGTGGAGTCGGGTCGCTACGAGCGAGTCAACCCGAGCCACAGCTGGAACTCCAACAACATCGGCACGAACGTCCTGCTGTACCACCTGCAGCGCCACAGCGACCACCACGCGAACCCGACCCGGCGCTACCAGGCGCTGCGCGACTTCAAGGACGCGCCGGTGCTCCCCACGGGGTACGCGGGCATGATCGTCCTGTCGTGGGT
>Ga0247734_1003095_pt1 | contig 10110 bp, 10 predicted proteins | sample UWRJL103311B2_FD_180933 | JGI IMG/M metagenome (GOLD analysis project Ga0247734, IMG submission 180933) | Plant litter microbial communities from Arlington Agricultural Research Station in Wisconsin, United States - UWRJ-L103-311B-2 | ecosystem: Environmental > Terrestrial > Plant litter >... | reverse complement strand
GGTGGCGGATTGCTGCTTGCTCGCGCAACGCTATAGTAGGGAAGTCCCGGATGGACTTATTGGTGGTCGAAGGCATGGAATGGAGCTATCTGTCCAAGAGAGTCGCAGTAGCATTATATAGCAGTGCTGTTGTACTCTGCGTAACACCAGTGACAGGTGAATGCAGATAAAGTCGGGAAAAAGGTATATCACCCTTGATAGTGTAAGAAGAGCACAGAAGAGAACGTGGTATGGTCATGTAATATTTCAAATAATTTCAAATCATTACATCATTACTATCTGTTTATTCCCCCCTGCGCTTCTTTGTAGGAGATGTAGGATCAAATGTTCTATCCAAAACACGCTTCCTCTTAGAAGGCGAAGAAAAGAGCGGCAGGCCTTTCTTCAAGATGTTCACCGAGGAAATATCTGCTCTGTAACTATCCTTCTCACCATCTGTCATCGACCAGTGGCGTAAGGTGAAGTCCACGCGCACGAGGGAACGCGGAAGACTAGATCTATAGTCTCCTGCTGAAAGAATGACCTTGTTCTCGGCGTAAGCTCTCAGAGGCTCCAACCTATGAGTCTTTGCCTTGAGCAGTTTGTCACGGTCCGCTCTAGCCTCGTCCGATTCACAAGGCCAATTCTTCAAAGAGAACTCGCCAACTATTGCATCCACATGAGTCCGAGTCAGCAGATTGCGTGGATGGTTCATTCAGAATACCATACCTCCATCATCTTCAGACTCGCTTGCTGTCTTATCAGGATCTTCGCCTCTGAGATTCTTCCTTTCCTTTGGAGGTATAGTTAGCATAGGAAAGAATCAGCACCAAGATTAAAAACTTACCGTGAAAAGAGCATGCTTGAATGAAAGTAAATCTCCTTTCATAAAACCATCGTGGATCTCATATGCAGGCGTCTTGCTGCTTTCATACAGGCCTTGCACTGTGGACATGGCCAAATCCCAGTCTGAGCTAAACTCGTCGAAGCCTACAGGTTTTTCCAGCGCCAAGGTTAGATTCACCGCATGGAAGGTCTTGGTGAACCCCGATTTCCCTCTCCCTTTCCACGCTCCATCGGGAGCAAGGAAGGAAGAGCGGTGAGAAACTGTTCCCACAATAGTGAACCGCATGGGCTCCATCTCTGCGGATCCAACCTCACCCTCCTCTTGATCTTCGGGCATCTTCATGGCGGCGAGTGTTTCTGCGGTGACAAGAACATTCCCGTTGGCAGAGGGGACCCAAGCGGTATCGGGCAGAAGGTCTTTCGACGCGAGATAATTGGTATCAGCAAGTAACTTGTTTCGGATAGATTTCAAGTTTGAATCCATGATGAGACGAGAAATAGTGATATCCCGACACTCCTTAAATACATATTACAAAGGCTGAGCAGCCGCAAATTACACATAGAGCGACTCCGACGCAACCGAGAATTTACAAAGGCTGAGGCTTGAAGAACACCGAGTGAAGAGGACCAGGAGACTCGGAACGTCATGGTGGAGTTCTGGATACTCCCTATTCCAGACAATGGCCAGTAATGGTGATATCACAGGACACAGAAGCATCTATAGATAGAAATACCGACCCGGTAGGAAAATATAGGAAACACACGCACTCGTTGTACTATACCTCGTACATAAGCAAGGGGTCTTACCCAGAGAATGACCTCAAATTCCCCTTGCCAGCCATGGAAAAAGTACGCATTTTTGTGTGCTTTCCCATCGTTCCAGTGCCTTACTGACTTATACTTGCAGAACACAGAGCAAAGCACCAAGATCACAATTTACAAAACTGATTATATTACCAAGCCTCAGAATGGGATGCTTACCCAAGGACAAGTCACTCGGTACGCAAGTAAAATGTAATCGGAATTTAGTTTGCTGACAAAAGCACAGCGAGAGCCAGAAACGCGGACTTATGCACACCCATATCCCTGGCTTAGCGACTTGTTTCCCATGCGGCAGCAAACTATGAGCAAATAGTTGATAAGTTGCAAAATAGAATAATATATACTTTTTGAACCTGTTAGCATTTGCAAAATATGTCAACTTCGACTCCCATGAACGACGAACAAGCTGCCCTGATAAACACACTAGCCATTGCGGACATAATGTTTGTTATACGAGAAGTGGGCGGCATTGACGTGCCCTCAACGACACGGAGGTCCAAGGCCAAACTAGTCGAATTCGCGCGTAACTGCACAAGCAGAGTAACACAGAACGCATTGCTGAAGGAAGCAACGGAAAAGATTCAGTCGAAGACAGGACCAAGACAGAAAGTGTGGCGAAAGAGGAAGCGAGGGGCCGAAGAGATTCTACCTAACAAGACGAGGCGGTTGGAAGAGCCTAGACGAGACATTGACAGATATTTGGTGCTTCCCAGCGAAGACGAAATACGGCAGTGCTATAGGGAATTCAGAAACGCCACTTCCAATGAGAAAGTACGACGACGGATCTGCGTGTCCTGTGCACGCGAAGCCGATCCATTGACAGAAAGCAGTCCCTATCGCCACGTACCTTGGTGCACAATACCTAATCGACATCGCCTCAGACCCACTCATCCCCACCCTGCGCACGCTCCAGACCTCCTCGAAACCGCCCTCATTGCGAGGCCTGGACTAAAAATGGAGGACAATGTGCTCTATGCCGATATCTGTCAGTCCTGCTGGTCTGCTTTGCACGGCGAAAAGGACTTGCCTCCCAAATTCTCGCTTGCCAACGATATGTGGATTGGAACAGCTCCCAGTTATATGCAGAGCATGTCTTTTGCGGAACAACTTCTCATAGCCCATATTTACCCTCGGGTATACGCATTCAAGCTCTTTCCCAAAAAAGGAGGAATGTACAACGGCGTGAACTTGCAGCGTGGAATGAAGGGAACGGTGACGAGCTTTGCGCACGACATGAGAGGCGTCGTAGACATGTTAAAAGGCAACCTGATGCCTAGGCCGCCTTCAGTTCTAGCAAGGGTTATAGCTATAACGTATATTGGAGTTGGGAAGCTTCCCAGGCATTGCCTACATCGCCTGTTTAAGGTTCGAAGGCCTCTAGTAGTCAAAGTGCTGCATTGGTACACAGAAAACAACAGGAAGTACTATGGCGACGTATCAATTTCGCCAGAGCATCTCAATCGTTTGCCCGAAGACGATGTTCCTGACGAGATTTTGGACCTAGTGCGCTATAACGATGATGTCGGCGTGGAGGATGAGGAGGAGGGAGGATACATTCCAAGGCCTGATGAAGAGGATACTGGTGAGTATAGACAGGAATCTAGTACACGTTTAACTTACCTCTGTGATAGATATGGAAGGAGATTTGCGCGAACCAGATGTAATACCCCTGGACGTGTCTGGATCCATAGATCTAGACATGACAAACATTAACGCCAACGAACTCATGCAGTGGAGCGCAGGGAATCTCTGGAATTCCGGAACTGAGGGGTCTTATGCTGTCCGCCACGGAAACCAACCAGTTTCAGACTTCGGACGACCAAGAAGAGGGCATGTCGATGGTGTTGATCGGAGTGCGGAAAGCGGTAAAAACATCTACGAGATGTCCTTCCCTATCCTATATCCGTTCGGCCGTGGTGGTATTGAAACGGATCGGAAAGTCCCTGTAATGTTCAGGGAGCATGTTCAATGGAGTCTTCGCCACCATGATCGACGCTTTCGAGTTCACGAAACATTCATGTTTGTGGCGTTCAGCACTTTGCAAAAGCGGGAGGCTCTGGGCGCAGCCAGATTGCAGATGCAAAGAAAAGACTTTGAAGCCAATGCAGAGGTGTTGGCAACGTTGACGCAAGATAAGCTGACGAAGGCCATTGAAGAAGAAAGTAGAAGCCAGCCAATCTCGGATCCCGCTGTTAAACTTCTGCGCCGCCATGTCGATGCTGTCGCTGGGAGAGTGACGGGAACCAACAACGAGCGAACCAAAAACAGAAGCCAGATTACATCAACATCCATTGCAACAACCCCGCCATCTCTATGGCTAACATGGAACCCTTGCGACCTTCATGATCCATTAGCTCAGGTCTTTGTTGGGGAAGATATCGACATGGACAAGTTCTGCGCGACAGCGGGACCTGACAAGCAGAAACGAGCCGCAAATATCTCGAGCGACCCCTTTGCTGCAGCAAAGTTCTTTCACTACACTGTACGCGCAATGATCGAGACCCTTTTCGGCTGTAAGAGGTCCCGAGACCGCATACACAGTCATACAGGGATTTTTGGAGAAGTATCAGCATACTTTGGTGTGGTAGAATCGCAGGGTAGAGGGAGCCTTCACATCCATATGCTTGTGTGGTTGAAGAACACACCAACACACGACGAGCTACACGAGCTGCTGAAAACGGAGGCTTTCAGAGACCGCGTTAAAGCTTTCATTCGTCAAAATCTGCGTGCATATGTGCCAGGCCTCGACAACGCTAACGATGTCCGCAACACCCCAAACGAAATCGAGATAGCCTACTCAAGGCCTCCGGACCCTGACAGCATGAATTTTGCTGAAGATGTTGCTGATTTCGAAAGGAGGGTTGTGCGAGCAAAGCAGGTCCACACTTGCGAGTTAAGGAGATGCCTAAACGTTGACAGGCAGACGGGACGACTTGTTTGCAAACGACGTGCGCCATGGCCCACAGCGGAAGATGACTTCGTCAACGAGGATGGTACTTGGGGGCCCAAGAGGCGTAATCCATTCATTAATGGCTACGTCCCAGGCGTATCAGTATGCATGCGGGGAAACAACGATGGAAAGCTGCTTACAAATGGGAAAGACACCAAGAATCTTACGTTCTATGCGACGAAGTACGCAGCCAAGCCTCAGAACCTCACCAACAACTTCAGTGTTCTTTCCGCCAAATCATACCAATGGCACGAACTCCATCCCCGCGATTACGAAACATTGAAGGACTCCCAAAGAGTCCTGCTATTTCGCATTGCAAATGCTATGAACAAGGAGCAGGAGCTTGCAGCAACAATGGTGGTATCATATCTGATGAATTGGGGCGATACCGTGAAGTCCCATAATTATGTTCCAATATATTGGACATCCTTCAGACGGCATTTGTGGCAGATGTATCCAAGTCTAAAAGACCACGGGAGTGTTGAAGAACAAAGGTGGGTGATCGGAAAATATGAAGTATGCGTAATATTGAGGACTTGTAGCGCTCGAAGACCTGAAGGCGATAAGGAAGGAGCAAGCACTTCTGGGGCAAACACAAGCAGACAGGTGAATATGAGATAATGGATCTGAATAAAAGAAAGACGTACGATGTTGATCTATCTTTAAACAGGGAAACGAAAGTGATACAGTCAGTCTTGGCATTGACCCCCACGGAAAAGTCTACGCTCGAGATCAAGTGGCCGACTATACACTTCGCGCTAAGGAGCTTGAGGACTGGAGCGTTCTCGAAATGCTTGTAAACACAAGGGAAGCTCATGTCCCGAAGAAAGAACCTGGTTTCGACAAAAGAAACAATGACACCTCAGACCATGAGTATGATCATGCTCGCTTTCCATATCTCCCAGAACACCCAGCACATGATACCCATGTTCGCATCATCAGAACGCAAGGCCATAATACCCTCCCCAACTTCATTGGAACTAAATTCCCTAAAAGCGATGATGCCAACGAGCACAATCTCTACTGTGCTTCAATGTTAATGCTCTTGAAGCCGTGGCGAGATCTGGAGACCGATTTGAAGGCATCCACTGAAACCTGGACCGATGCGTTTTCACGGTTCAAAGGTCAAGCCTCGCAAATGACGCTGAATGTCTTAGCGGGTATCCAATACTACCATGAAAGTGAGCGAGATGCATTCCAGGGCATGGACAATAGTACATACGATTCATTGAGAGAAGGGTTGGAAGGTGACGACGACGAAATCATTGATGAGAGTAGGGATGAGGCTGAAGATCGCGCTATGGCACTGATGACCGAAGAAAGGTTGAAGCTATTGAAGACAAAGCGGGTTGACGTGCGAGAGGCAAACAACGGTATAGAGGCTGTGCACTTGGGGAAAACCGCCAAGGTTTTGTTGGATGCGGACGAGTGGGGCATTACAGATGATGCGAGGGCGCGACAATCTAATCCGGAAGATGTCCAGGCTCTTCTTGACTGGACAAGAGCTATGGACATGCAGAAAAACAACATGAACGAGCTTGGAGCCGAAGTTCCGGACGTGGAGAAAAATGCAATGCAAGAGGATCCTAGAACCGAGATGTGGGACGAGGCAGAGGGGACTGCTGAAGGTGGGGTGGGCCATGTGGATCCGGATGCTGGAGGCGAAGCTGCACAGGGTATTGCAGAGACCCTTTCAGGCATGTCTGTCGAACAACTAAACGAGGAACAAAGAAAAGCCTATGACATTGTCTTGTGGCACGTCGACCAAACAAGGGCGGGAGTAGAGGGATTACCACCACTCCGAATGATGATACAGGGCGAAGGCGGAACTGGCAAATCGCGCGTTATCCAAACGATCACAGATGCCTTCGAGAGGCTCGGAATGCGTACTCAGCTCGTGAAGGGAGCCTATACAGGGATTGCAGCATCTGTAATTGATGGCAAAACATTGCACGCAATTTGCCAGCTACTTGTTGGCAAGAGGAAAGGAGAGATGACAGAGAAGCGGAAGAAAAAGTTGCAGGAGTTCTGGAAGAGCAAAAGCTATCTCATTATCGACGAGATATCTATGGTCAGCAAAACACTGTTTGCGACATTGTCTAAGATGGTCGAGATTGGAAAAGCGGGGACAGACGAAATGGCAACTCGTTCATTCGGCGGTCTGAATGTGATCCTAGTCGGCGACTTCCACCAATTTCCGCCGGTTGCAGGAGGAGCCAATGATGCCTTGTATAAGAAGGTGAAACCTGCGAAGGACACCGCCGAAATGATACTAGGACGACGGCTGTTCGAGGAGTTCACTACGGTGGTAATTCTTCGACAGCAAATGCGCGTTGTCGATGAAGAGTGGCGGAAGTTCCTGTCACAGCTACGCTTTGGAGACGTGTCGTCGGAGAGCTTGACGATGCTACGTGAACTGATAATAGGAAGGGAGACGCGGAACGATGACTTTGGAGGGGCAGCGGCGGGTGATTGTGCGCTAGTAACGCCACGGCACGCGGTTCGAAACAGCTGGAATGGGGCAGCTATTCGGGACTTCTGCTCACGCACAGGGAGGATGCTGTATATCTGCCCAGCTGAAGATGTCGTTGGAAAGACAGGAAACCCGCCAAATCTATACGAAAGGTGGGCAATGGAAGTAAGACTACAAACGACAGGGAGACGAAACAGAACAGACTTACCAGAGGAGATCGAGCTTGCCATAGGTGCCAAAGTCATGGTAACACAGAACATAGACACAGATCTCGACATCGCAAACGGTTCTAGAGGGGAGATCGTAGAGATTGTGTTGCACCCGGATGAAGGGAACGTTGTAGGACACAATGGAGTGGCCAGGCTATCGAAACCGCCGCTGTATGTTCTGGTGAAGCTGCAGAGAACAAAGCTGCGGGGGTTGGCGGGGCTGGAACAGAGCGTGGTACCAGTCGAACCAAGGACATCGTCGATGCAAATCAACGCGTACGATCCCGAGACGCGAACGACTAGGAAGAAAACAGTCGTCAGAAGACAGTATGCAATGACGCTCGCATATGCGTTCACCGATTATCGTTCACAAGGTCAAACAATCCCTAACGTGATTGTTGACTTGAAGAGACCGCCTACAGGTGAGAACACATCGCGTTGTGAGCTATAGGAACTCACCAAGAGAAACAGGCGGAGTCGATCTCTTCAATCTATATGTGGCACTCTCAAGAAGCTCCGGAAGAGAGACAATACGAGTACTGAGAGAGTTCAACGATGAAGATTTCCAACAACAGCATGACGCTGAACTGCTGGAAGAGGACGACAGGCTAGAACTAGAAGACGCGAAAACGAGGCAATGGTGGGAAAGAATCAAGTCCCAAAGAAGAGCCGAGCGGGAAAGTTAGCCTCATGGAACAGAGAACTGTCAATTCAAATATGTATAAGTGGATTTGTTCCAGCAAATACACGGGCTTAACGTATATTGACATATAGTGAGCAACGCGGGGGCAGGAGACGAATGGCAAAAATCCGACGAACACAGCAGTGGTCGTCGGTTTTCGTACGCACGGCCACCGGCATGTCGGCAACGATTACAGCCAGTGAGGTAGATTAAGTAATAAGATCAATGATTCAATCAAAAATGCCCAAATCCCAGACCCTAGAGACCTTGACAAGCAAGGTAACCCTTCATTTGAACCATTACACAGGACAACAGCGCATCCATCAGGTCTCTTCTCAGTGCCTGCTCTCACCCATCCAGCACAGTTCATATGATCCCAGTAATCTCTAAGCTCTCCAAACGCATAAAGCTTGCGAGCCTTAATGATCTCCGCTAGCTGGGAAACAGGTTCTTGCGGGTTCTCGCCTTTCGTACCGTACAAATCACCCCAGAACACGCATCTACAAGAATAGCGTGTAAAACTTCAGGACGCAAATAGACAGGAATGCAGAATCTTACGGATATCCTGAGGGTCTCAGCAAGATCATAGCGTATGCCAGAGGCTTAAAGGTAGGCGAAACCCAACTCTCGAGGGCTTGTCCAACCTGCGTGCTGCAGGACCCCAATCAGTAACATACACTTCAAGGTGAATTTGAACTGCGCACTCGTGATTGTCGACAAGAGTCACGGCGTCTATAGGTCTGCTCGCGACAACCGTGTCGTCCCATATCTTTCTAATATCGTAGTTCTCGGCCTGGTCACCTGCTTCCTTGAAGTTGTAGTGTAACGGGGCATCGAAGACACTGAACTGTGTCTCAAGGGATCCTAGGTATCCTTCCAACGAGTCGACAGAGTCCTTCCAAAATTCACCCACAGCAAACATCTTCTTGATTCCGGACTTCTCACGGACGGTCTTGACGAACTCGGAGATGAATCCAGCGTCAATGTGCTGAATTCATAGTTAGCGAGGCGTGAGATAATGATTTATATATTTACCTTGACTGCATCGAATCTGAACCCAACAGCACCGGTTTCTTTCAGTACCCAGCTACCCCAGTCGAGCATGTCCTTACGTGCCTCCGGATGATCGTGGTCTACATCGGCTCCCACTGAAACGATATGATTTAATCACTGCATTGTTAGCAATAAAGGTAACACGCACTCAGATAGTCGTAGTTTTGGTTCTCTCTGTCGACACCTTCAGCCCAACTCTTTCCGTCTCCGTGTATACGGTATATCGCAGTCTTCTCGTTTTCTGCGTCGTAATCCACACCTGGTCAGAGTAGTGAGATGGAAGTAAAACGGTTTCAAGACAGGAAGTGTTACACACCAGTGAAGTGGTTGAAGTTCCACTTCAAGCTGCTGTACTACATGTCGGAGATGTGAGCTTCTGACGCTAAGCAGATCCAGCTGTGGTAGCTTACCTTGTCTCCCCGACCCGGATAATCAAATTTGGTCCACCCCTGAGAATGTATTGAGTAATCTGGGGAACGCAGCGAAAGTGAATAGGCGGCTCACTTTGATATCATGAAGCTCGGACACATCCTTGGTCCTATTGTCTGGATCAACTTCAGTGACTGAAAAGGTCTCTGTATCGTCTGCTCCAAACCTAGATACGCGTAAGCAAGGAATCTGAGGGGAACTGAGGGGTCAGGCGTACTTGTGATTGAGGACGGCGTCGATGTAGGAAATGATTCCAGCGTCTTTAGCTTTCTTCACGAGTTCCAAGTACTGTTCCTTTGTTCCATACTTGGTTCCTCTTCCACCCTTCTGGTCAAACTCGCCAAGATCATACATGTCGTAGATATCGTATCCCACAGACGTTGGGCCAGCCGCCTTCGTTGGTGCTGTCGACGATAGTAAAGACATGGAGAGTGCAATAAACGTACAGAAGAAACGTACGAGGCAGCCACATAGCAGTAATGCCCATTTCAGAGAGATCTCCTAGACGATCTTGAACGAGGCCCCAATGCTTGCCGTCACCTTCACAGTACCACTCGAATGCTTGCAGCTAGGAGACATGTTTAGTGCACGCCAAAGGACGATACTGGCAGCGACGAACGCACCAAGGTGTAGTTCTCAGTCGTCTTGGGATCTGCATATTCTGCGT
>Ga0247734_1003094_pt1 | contig 10113 bp, 7 predicted proteins | sample UWRJL103311B2_FD_180933 | JGI IMG/M metagenome (GOLD analysis project Ga0247734, IMG submission 180933) | Plant litter microbial communities from Arlington Agricultural Research Station in Wisconsin, United States - UWRJ-L103-311B-2 | ecosystem: Environmental > Terrestrial > Plant litter >... | reverse complement strand
ACCGGCCCAGTTTCATTTTAAACAATAATACGACGGGCGACCAAACGGCAAAAGTCTTTTTAGAACAGCACTTGCTTCCCTTCTTCCACGAGGATCTGCAGCGACTCGCTGATATGGTGCGCCCGGTACACAACTTTCCACGCCTTGGTCTAGAGTTTCGCCACGTGCTCGACATCTCCCAGCAGCCAGGTGGGCTGGCTTTGTGCATTTCTCTAATACAAACTCACTTTAATGGTGACTGGGCGAAGGTCGATGCGGTGGTTTGTTGCGAGGCCGGTGGCTTTGTTTATGCATCGGCATTGGCCGCGAAGGTGGATATACCTTTGGCGCTGATTCGCGAGGCTGGCAAGCTCCCTCCACCTACCATATCTGTTATCAAGCCCCAATCGCATGTTTCTTCATTAGTTCTTAACAGTTCAAGAGAAATGAGGATTGAGATGGGGCGGGAGGTCATCTCCAAAGGTGCATCAGTGGTTGTGGTGGACGATGTGCTTGCTACCGGGAACACGCTTTGTGCGGTGTTGCAGTTATTAATTAAAGCTGGCACAAATACAGAGGATATCTGTGTCATGGTTGTAGTGGAGTTCCCTATTCATCGTGGCCGAGCACTGTTGCGCCGGCATGGCTTTGGCAACGTCAATATTCAGAGCCTTTTGGTCTTTGGTGGTGATTAAGACCGGAAGGAGACGATAGTGGTGGAATTTTACTTTGAAACTAATATTATTAACACTGTTTGATCACTGCCAACTCTTCTGGTGCTCTATCTTTGAAACAAGGCGCATTACTAAAGAAAGTCTCGTTCGATTGATCAGTCTTGTTATGTAATCCAAGTTCCACTTGAGACGTGAAGTTGGCAGAGAAATAATAACTTGAAACGCGGGGTTTGTTTTTATTATAACAGAACCATTTGATGGCTAATATTGAAGAGATGAAGCTAACGGTTGAGGGAGAAGCTCCGATATTAAGTTTTATGATTTTATGTTAAGAAAAACACATTTTCACTGAGCTGTTCACCAATAATCCCTGGCGATGAAGACTAGTGAGAATAGATAGAGTTATTCAGAAAGCAACACAATTTGATGGCGGACTTGGTTAGTTGCAAGGCTGCTCAAAAGCCTAATCACATGTTTCATTAAAGGCTAATAGTTTCATCGTTGGAGCGGCATAGTAATCATTATCCGTTGATGTTGCCAGTAGTCCCTTTTTCTTCTTACCCTCATAGCATTAGACCTGCGTGCCCATCAAACATATGTAAGAACAGAGTGGCACCGCTAAATTGTTGATATTCTAAGATCAACTCCACCCGATTACCTCAACGGTAAAGAATTACGGCGACTGTGTTACTATTGCCCCAACCCCAAAAGAAAGGATTTACTACCTTCTACTTTAAAAGTATCTCAAATGACATCACAGAACTGAAGTTCTGTTCTTGAATAGCCTCCCCGAATCTATTCACACACTGACCCAGTCTTTGGAATTGATCTGGTCATCAAGACGGGAAGAGCTGTGGTACAAGATCAATATCTGCCCCTGCTTGAGGGAAACTACCAGAAATAGGGATAAGGCGAACCAGAAAGTATCGGACCATAATATCTCAACCAAAACATCATTTTCCAGCTGAACTGCATTCGAGCTCTTCACGGAATTGACCAGTATAAACAAAGTTATGTTATCGTTTAAGACAAATAATTATCCCCAAGCCACCCGCTATCAAAATCTTTATATTTTATTTAGTACACATCTAAGTGGGTTATGAGGAAGTTGCTTGCAACTCCTTTATAATGAAAATCTCCACCTCTTAGTGAAAGTATGTGAGAATTTACCTCGCAGCTTATCAAATGTCGCGCGTGGCGTGGCGTAGGTAGTTTATTTCCTGCTTTGTAGTGCTTGCAATTTTTCTATAGTGTTCCTATCGAATTACTATTCTTTCATTCTTAACGATAAATCTTTGAGCATAAATCACCTATTTAACCAATCCGGGTCACTTATATAGAGTTATGGTGCTCCCGGATTGCATCACGTGATATAATGCTGCATAATGGATCACGTGATCACGCTGTCACGTTGGTGTCAAAACCCTCCTGCGACATTTCACGAACTGGATCAAAGGTGACTAAAGACAGTCACAGACCAGAGTATTACAGATCTTTACCTGACAACGGCGGCTTAAGACTTCGTTCTAGATGTTAGTTTTAAATAAGAAATGATATAAGTTGAAGTTCTCGTTAAAAGATTCTGACTATCGCTTCCTTCCTTCCCCTGCGTAAAAAGGCATCACAATTCTAGCTTGCTCCCCACTAGTCTAGCGTTTTCAGTGATCCTTCTCTGAATACGATAAATGACTATTTAGGTGAAACAAACGAAGTGTTTTTGTTGGTGTTGTGACCCGTGCGGGTCGTCCCTCTAGACTATGGTCAGACAGACCATTTGCAATTTCTAATTTATAAGCCGCTCTAAATATTTGCGACGGTAGTCCCACGATTTCTTCATATAGCACAGTACCCACCACTTGGCAAGAAAAATGATCCCTCAGTTGCAACTGTTTCATTGTTCGTCGCCTCCTTTGCTGAACATCTTTAAGGATGTTTGACAAGATTGTAACATTGGTTTTCCGGTAGCTGTGCTGCACCTAGAGCTTATAATCAGTAGAATGGTGGTGGTGATCGATGAGTCTGAACTATCGTCTAATGTTTCCAGCATGGCTCGAGAACAGTACGGTCCAGGGCTGTTGAAATTAGCTAAGAGTCTTGTCTTGTGCGAAGTAATATGTATGTAGTGGTTGAGAAATGATCTACGCCCCACCCCCTTTTCTAAATCCAGAACCGCCCCGCTTCTTTCCCTTTTCTCTCCACAGTGATCATCTAGTGCCATCGGGCGCTAGCTTGGCCCCGTAAAGGTTAAACCTTGCATAGTTTAATTTGAGTAAAGCGTGGTTTGTAAGTAGTGTATTGTGATTATTTGCAACCAAATTTGAACCTGACGGTTGTTACCTGGGTCGTCACCGTAGTCTTCTTTTATATCCCTTAGAAGAAGGTGTTGGATGCTGCATCTGAAGATTGAGGGCGAAGTGCTTCCAATATAAAATCTTTAATCTCATCAGGTTACGACGTATTAAATTATTCAGATTCAGGGAAGTATTTCCACAGATTTAGGTATCGCAGTTCTATTTTTGTCAGAAACATCCAGTACTTGAAACATGAATCATTTCTCAACGTTAAAGTCATCTGTTCACTTGCACCCTGCAGCTACGGAGGAGTAATGTGGAGAAAAGCTCATGTTAGGCTCTTGGCACCAACTACTCATGCACCACGATCGTCGGAGTTGAAGCAGGAGCTAGACCGTAAGATTTCTTCTTACAAAGAAGCCCATTCCGATTCTTTGATACAAAAGATTGGCAAACTCTTGTGGAACAGGACACTGATATGACGACTACTAAAGCTTGATAGCACACTGAATATTCGATACGGCTACAACAAATAGATCTTTGCAATCCGGGCATTCGAAAGTATACGCGATTCCAAAGCCTAGGGACTAAGGATTTATCTCAAACATACTAGCCTCTAGTATAGTATAACTTGGCATACCTGACATCTATATCTCGTATGACTTTTAGCTTTTGCAGTTTGGAGGTAAGTATGTTATTGATGCCACCACAGTCTGATTAGATGGATACCCCATGTCAATTATGGTCTACCGGAGCCATGGTCATCTTGATGTACAGTTTCAGCAATATCTCTCCTTCTTAAAATCCTCAAATCGGAGAGGCTAGAAAAGATAAAACAAAACGGCCTTTTACTAGGACGATGCAGGGGTACATCGAGGTCTGAACCATGATCGTAAAAGCCATAACAATTTGGGCTGAATTCTGGGTCGAAAGTTATAAAGCATGCGACTTTCCTTTCCAATACTGAGCATCCTCAACCGGTTCTTTATTATCACACTCGCTTGCATTAATCAGACTCTTTAATCTTGTCCTCACTCACTCAAGTCACTCGTTCATTGATCACATTCGTTGATTTTAAATCAAACATTCAACCCATTCCATAACGTCGAGAACGCAGTTATGCAATTTTTTACTACCATTCTTCTCTCGGTCCTCACTCTATCGAGCTATGTTTCTGCTCTTCCAAGCCCCGTTGAGATGAGAACTTCAGGAACAGTCGTCCTCCCAGCAATTACTGCTCTCCAGAACACCGTCGCAACCCTTGATGTTTCTGTCAAATCAGATTTGAAACTTATGAGTATGGACTGAATTTTCCCCTCTTAGCATGTGCGACGCTGACTATCAACGCAGCGGATGCTGTTGCCGAGTGTGATGCTACCCCTGCTTGCCAGCTTGAGCTACAAGCCTTTCTCAAGCTCAGAGCTGGTGTCATTACCAAGAATCTCCTCGATGCTGGCATCTCCCGTGAGTAGTCTTCTGATATACTCTAGCTATTCATTGAGAGCTAACATGAATTTTCACCACAGTGAAAGCAGGCGTTGCCAAGGTAGGAGTATGCCCAACAGATTCGGCAACTCTCACCCTTGTCGCTGGTACTATGGCATCACTCGAAACCATCACCGATGGCGTTATTTCAACTCTTGCATCTATCTCCGCCAGTGCCAAATTAAACGCGGGCTGCCAAGCATTTATCAAGATTCCATTCAGTGCTTGCGTTAGCGCTTGCACTCCTTGCGCTACGCCTTTAGTCGGGTTCGCTGCAACTGTTAATCTTGGCGTCGGAGCCGCTATTGGACTGTCTGCTGAAGCCGCCGTCGTATGTATTCCCTTTTCTAGAATCGGATTTTTGAACACTGCTAATCAAGAACTGTAGTCTGTCAAGGCCAGTCTCAACATCTTGCTCAAGGCTGTTGCCGGACTATCAACTAAACTCTCCATCAAGCTACCGTCCGTTTCCGCAGGTATCGGATCTTCTGTCTGCTTGGGAGCTAAGGTTTATCTTCCATTTTAGATAGCTCTCAAGTCTGGTGAGAATGGAATATTCACAAGGGGAAATTGATAGCAAGTCAGTTTTCTACTTCAAAATTTGAAACCATCGAGTTTTGGTTTTACGACCTTACTTCTATGATCTATAGAAGTTTGATATCCTTACAATTACCAAGAAACTTGATACAACTCAATGAATGTGATAAGTGGATTTTCGAATACATTTAGCTAAACGTTAAACTTTTGTAAAAGTCCTTAACAAATGATGTTAAGACTTTTCAACATAGTACTGTAATTTGCTTAAGTCCAACAAGAGTTGCAAATCACGTGACTTAATCACATAATATATTAAACAATAGTTGAGAATATACTAGAAGTAACATTTCCTTTCGCCCAAGATTCAATCCCATAGTGCGAAACTAAGACTCTGATACTGAATACTAAAATTCTTTAACCTTAAAATATAATTGTATAAGCTTTATTGTATTAGGAAGCTAACTTTAATGTTTATTTATAAAGTCACTCCCCAACCTAGGGTCAAAACCGCTCGCCAAGTCAGCCAACAGCCATCCTTTATATTGGCCGCTGGCTTATTTAAATGACGACCCCTCGACTGCCACCAACCTTTTTATATTTCAATTTTCAGGCAGGCTTTAAGTCCCAAATTGCTGTGAACTTTGAAATATTATATATAGCATAACCATGGCTAATGCACTACTCGTCGGCGCAACTGGCCTCGTAGTACGTATAACCCGATTTCTACAAGTGTGTATAAGTGGTGGCATATAAAATTAATCGCTTTAATATTATCAGGGCTCAAACATCCTAACCACTCTACTCGCCCATTCTACCTTCAGTTCCGTGTCAACTCTCTCACGCAACGACATTAAAATCAGCTCCTCAGACAAGCTCAACCCATTCATCTCTGACAATTCAGAGTGGGTCTCCAAGATCGAGCCACTTTCACCGGTGCCAACAATCTTCTTCTCGGCATTAGCAGCGACTCGAGCAGATGCAGGCGGCGCGGCTGGTGTGAGAAAGATCGATTATGATTTGAATTTGGCCCTAGCAAAGGCTGCGAAAGAGAGGGGAGTTAAGTGCTATGTTCTGTGAGTGTTTCCCCATTCATCTTGTGTTTCTTTCCTTATTTAAAAGTTAGATCTTTTGTAGCACAGTAGTGTTTGCCGGTTGCCTTTCTTCTTTGTATTAAATCAGATATCTAGGGTTTAAAGATAAGTTTGCTAATTACTCTAAAGTATATCTGCTAGTGGTGCTTCACCAACTTCAATGCTCGGCGCCTATACAAAAATGAAAGGCGAGTTGGAAGAATCTATTAAACAACTGGATTTTGAGCGTACAGTCTTTTTGCGACCTGGGCTTATCATGGGCAATCGAACTGAGCCTAGACTAATGGAGAGCGCTTTCCAATCAGTTGTAAGTTTGATTGGGAAGATGTCCTCCAAAGTGATGGATAGTATGGGGCAAGATGCGAACATTATTGCCAAAGCAGCTGTATATAGCGGTATAAAGGCTATTAATGGGGAGGTGGTGGAAAAGGTATGGATCGTAGGCCAGCTGATATCATCAAGTATGGGAGAATTGACTGGACCAATCAGATGTAGACAGTTAGTTCTTGACAGGGCGCAGGAATGCTATTCGCAACTGCTATAACGCCGTCGTCTTTGTTTAGAAATAATAATTTAAACCTTTTTGTATTTTAGACGAAGGCATTAATATCTACAAAACATGGTAGACACCATAATCAACGTTTGGAGGTCAGCAAACAACTTATTAGCTTCCCAAATCTGCAAACTAACCTCCCTCCTTCCAGTGAATGAAGTCAATGTAGTTTTAATCTGTTCATACTTCCTCGAGATCCCCTAATTCTGGAAGCACAATTCTCTCCCCTGCGCGACGCTTTCTCGACAGCATTTTCTCCATTCTTCAATCACACAGTTTTCAGAAATGCAAGTGAAAAAAGGTCCGTTAAAGTCCGTATCACATGACGCCTGACACATATCCATAAATCAGCTCCATATCGAGTATTACACCCTGGAGAGAAAAGTATTTACCGCACCATGATATGGTAAGTCCGGCCATGATAAGAGGTGATATGGTGAAGGGAGACTTTACAAATTATAGAGTGGTAGAAAGGGGTTCTTGTGATATTAATGTTAAGAAACGGCTGCAGACTTATTAGCAACAATGTCTAAAGGTTAGAGAATCGTAGGAAGCTTTGTGGAGCTATTCTCGTTAAGTATGGTGCAAGATTTGGGTTGCATTCATTTATATTAGGTTACGACGAGTTAAATGATTTATCACTTTTGTATAAGTCATTATAACTGTAGCTTACCTCATGATAAATGTCTTATACCGGTGAATATCTTTAGCATAATGATTTATCGTCAAGAGCAGCTCCATTTCATTTATGAAAGAAAGGACTCTTATCATAATAATATACCACCATATGGACGAGAGAGTGAAAAGTTGGAATGATTACAAATAATAGCTCATCTCATGCTATACATGATCTGCTTGACTACAATAATTCATTTAACTTTGATTTCCAATACAGACCAAGTGCTACAGCTGATAACGCACTAGCCACTATTACAATATTCCTAGCAGCATTGAACAAGCTTCGCCTGGTTGTAATAGCAATCCATTCTTTTAAGGCCGCCTTCTCATTGATATGAGGGAAAGGCTCGTTAGGAATAGGCTTCCCAAGAAACTTACACAACGGCTCCCATCCACTTCCCAACTCATAATCTAAAAGCCTCTCGGGTGGGGTGACAGCTCTGATCTCATCGTAATGCTCATAATAAGCCGCCTCTAAGTTCGCCCCCATTTCTTCCTTGTTTGTTGCATGCCACTTGCCTTTTGTGATGATCATAGAGTTCTTTTTCATGCGACTGACGCACTGTGGATCGAGAAAGGCAAGCACAGTGTAGATGGGGTTCCACATACCATCGAGCAGCGGTTGATGACTTTGCCGCCATACCGTGAAATCCCTCTGAACAATGACTACTTTGGCTTTATGATAAGTGGCAATGAGTTCGGGTCCAAAATTCGCTGGAGGGGTATCTGTCACAGCCTCGCAGTGCCCAAGCAGACCATCAAATTCCTTTCTCCAGTTTATAGTTGCAGATTTGCCTTCATACTTGGCCCGTGCAAGTTCGATCCAAATACTCCATTCCCGTAGATTTTGCTGTGTGTTTAAATTGTGAAAGACGTCGTTATAACCCAAAATGTGAAGAGCAACTTTCATTGCTATACACGTCTTAGTCAAATTCTGGATACTGATGGTACAAGATTAGGACGTGAGTACTTACACGCCGTGCCCGTTCGTGACAATCCTAAACTTAGAACTTGCATGGGCACTGTTCGTTTGCACTTGCGCCTATTGATATTCAAGTTTCCAGGGAACATTTTAGGGTCGAAGTAGGCTTTCCATTTAGCCACTTGGGTGTCATTAACTGCCGCCATGATGATCTTAGGGAATAGAGAGGGCTTGTATCAAGTGTTGGTAGAAAGTTCAGTGCTGTGAGGAGAGAAGGCTGACTGGTTTCTTGTACGAAGCATGTGACTTTTAAGTTTGTGTTGGGGAAAATATAGAGTTGGAATGCATGCCAATCAATATATGGTAACACTAAGAATGTCGTTCCTATCATTACTCCGTACATGCCCCCACCAGCCCTCAGCTTTCTCAGACATCTGGCTGAAGTGCCTGGATATACATTTATTGAAATCATTCCAACACTGACCCCACATCATAAGCTTCTCAAATCCTTGCAACGGCGAATGGTGACCATTCTAGCTGCCGCTAGGCACCAGATATGGACGTATAAGGAGGCTCGGACAAGGAGTGATTGGGTACCTAGCTTATGGCTCTTATAGCTGACATTCTTTTTGGAAACCGAGTATAATCGATTGGTAGAATTCAACTGCTATCGATGGCATAGTTGAAAAGGCGACATACTTGTTTGTGGCGATCTCAGAGTCCGCTTAGTTGCTAGACTATGCATAGATTGTGGAGTGAATCCGTTATAGTGCTGTTAAGACATTTATTATATCAGTGGTCTTTTAGGAGAACACAAGCAAACAAGGAAAGTACCCTAGATTACTATGGTTAATGAAATGGCTACGAGAGCGCATATGTACCTGGCCGCATAATTCCTTTAAAGGACGATAATTAATGCAGCTACCATGTAACAAATGTAATAGTCGGCAAGAATAGTGATAATTCATATTACCTACAGACGTTTTAGGTCGTGACTCTAAGCCGCTAAGGCGAAGTCTATTAGTCAAATTATAGCAACAGGAGTTGATAAGGCACAACTGTTTGTTTGTGGCATCAAAAAAGATACTATTAACTGCCATTATATTGTGTACAATGAAATGTTTGGTCTTCTCATGGCAGAATCCTGCGGCGAAGGGGGAAGGCATGTTTATGTTTGTTATGGAGGAATTGATATCGTCAGTTTCAACGAGAAGCAACTCAAAGATGGCGAATGTATCCTATCTTACAGTGCAGCCACAGCTTGTTGATTGTTTCACTAGTAGCCAGAGAATAATCCTCATTCCTTGTAAGGTTCTTGAATTAGGCCATGCTTATTACTCAGTCTTTTTACTAGTTTTACTTCTTTTCATTAGCCACCTTCACCGTTGAAGGCTTTCAATTTTGAAAATGACAATAATTATTTTCCGCCTACACGCAAAATAACTTGACGAAATTATAGGCAGGCAATACTATTGCATTTCGAAAACATGACTATACAAATTAACGAAGTTCCAGAGGCCAGGAAGAGGAACAATTGACGAAATACAACCCGGTTCCTCAGACGTAGCAAGGAAACGACAGAGGCGAGGCATGTTATGAAACTCCCTAATAACACCCAATATGAGATTTCATGACATCATAATAAGAATTCATGTATGTTATAGCCGCATTAACTTCTGTCTCCCTTTGTGTAATCTTAGCACTCCTTAACTTATCACATTGAGACGTTAGTCGTAGAATTAATTTTAAGATCAGAAGAACCCTTTTATAACAGTTACGTACCTTAACTAATAATTATTCTAGCCCTTATGAGTTGAACCCATGTTACCCGGACCCCTGCTTATTTGAACCCATTGCTCTTGCTCGCCCAATCATTCCCCCACGAGCCTCATGTACAGGAACA
>Ga0247734_1003093_pt1 | contig 10113 bp, 12 predicted proteins | sample UWRJL103311B2_FD_180933 | JGI IMG/M metagenome (GOLD analysis project Ga0247734, IMG submission 180933) | Plant litter microbial communities from Arlington Agricultural Research Station in Wisconsin, United States - UWRJ-L103-311B-2 | ecosystem: Environmental > Terrestrial > Plant litter >... | reverse complement strand
GGCCTCCGTCCCAACACGGACGGTCTCGGTCTCGAAGCCGCAAATATCGAACTGGACGATCGCGGCGCGATCCCGGTAGATGTGGACAGCAAGACTGTGTGCGACACCATCTTCGCGGTGGGCGACGTTACCAATCGCGTTCAGCTCACGCCCGTGGCGATCCGTGAAGGGCAGGCGTTCGCCGATACCTTTTTCGGCAACAAGCCGTGGCGCGTCGATTATGGTTGTATCCCCAGCGCCGTGTTTAGCGCACCGCCGATGGCTGGCGTGGGGCTTACCGAGGCGGAAGCGCGGAACAAGTTTGGCGGCTGCAAGACCTTTAGCGCCGACTTCCGGGCCATGAAGAATGTGCTGGCGGGCCGGGACGAGCGCGCCCTCTACAAGATGGTCGTCCATCCGGAGACCGATGTCGTTTTGGGCATCCACATGATCGGGCCTGATGCGCCGGAAATCCTCCAGGCGGCGGCTGTCGCGGTGAAGGCGGGCTTGACCAAACAGGCGTTCGACGAAACGGTCGCTTTGCACCCGAGCATGGCGGAAGAACTCGTTTTGATGCGTTGACTCTCGGGAATGCGGTTGGCCTGTCACGCCAGCCGTCTATATCGCCACCGGAATAATCAGGAGCTGTCCGATGAAATTCTTCGCAGATACCGCCGACGTCGATGCCATCAGGGAGCTTCAGGAGGGCAACCTGCTGGATGGCGTCACCACTAATCCGACGCTAATCGGCAAGTCCGGCCGTGACTTCAAGGAAGTCGTGAAGGAGATTTGCGGCATCACCTCCGGGCCGGTTTCGGCCGAGGTCGTGTCGCTCGAGCATGATCAGATGATGAAGGAGGCCGAAGTCCTTCGTAAGATCGCCGATAACGTCTGCATCAAGGTGCCGCTGACGATCGACGGCCTGAAGACATGCAAGAAGCTGCGCGATGATGGCACGATGGTGAACGTCACGCTCTGCTTCTCGGCCAATCAGGCATTGCTGGCCGCCAAGGCCCGCGCCAGCTTCATCTCGCCGTTCGTGGGTCGTCTCGACGATATCGGCCAGAACGGCATGGATCTGATCGCCGACATCCGGCAGATCTATGACAATTATGATTTCGAGACCGAAATCCTCGTCGCCAGCGTCCGCCACTCGATGCACGTGCTGGAAGCCGCCAAGATCGGCGCAGACGTGATGACCGCGCCGCCTGCGGTCATCAAGGCGCTGTCGAAGCATGTGTTGACCGACAAGGGCCTGGAAGGCTTCGCCGCCGATTGGGCTAAGACGGGCCAGTCGATCCTGTAAGAACTTCCCCGCCTATATCCGCTCATGCTGAGTAGAGACCGAGTAGCGTGTTAGCGCGTATCGAGGGTTCGTATCGAAGCACGGCCCCTCGATACGCCGTCTTGATACGCCCTGCGGGCTACTCGACGACTACTCAGGATGAGCGGACTGGGTTGGCCGCTTACAAACGCGGTAGGGTCACACCCTGCTGACCCATATATTTGCCGGCCCGGTCGGCATAAGTGACTTCGCACGGCTCGTTGCCCTGCAGGAACAGGAACTGGCAGGCACCTTCGTTGGCGTAGATTTTTGCGGGCAACGGCGTCGTGTTGGAAAATTCCAGCGTCACATGGCCTTCCCAGCCGGGCTCCAGCGGCGTCACGTTCACGATGATGCCGCAGCGCGCATAGGTCGATTTGCCGAGGCAGATGACCAATACGTCCTTCGGCACCCGGAAATATTCCACCGTCCGTGCCAGCGCGAAGCTGTTGGGCGGAATGATGCAGCAGTCGGTTTTGCGATCAACGAAGCTGTTCTGGGCGAAATCCTTGGGGTCCACCACGGCGCTGTCGACATTGGTGAAGATCTTGAACTCGTCCGCCACGCGCGCGTCATAGCCGTAACTGGATAGGCCATAGCTGATGCAGCCGTCGCGCCGCTGCGCCTCCACGAATGGCTCGATCATGCCATGCGCCTGCGCCTGCTCACGGATCCAGCGATCGGATTGGATGGCCAACTATAAATCCCCAAACGTCATCCGGCGAAAGCCGCCGCGGTGGTACCTGCTTCGAAGGAGCCGCCCTCGTCTATCTCGGCTTTCGCCGGGATGACGGGGGAGTGCAAGTCAACCGATCCCCAGATCGCCCGGCCCGAAAGCGTGGGGCAGCAGCTCCGACAAGCGATGGCTGCGCAATTCCCGCCCGTCGCCGCTCGCACAGTAGATAGCGATGTCCCGCCCGCCCATCTGCGCCGCTTCGTTCAGGATTTGCCGGCAGCGCCCGCAGGGATAGATGGCGTCTTCCCCGGCGATCCCGCCGCCGGCCTTCATCATCCCCCCGACGATACCGACCGCCACCACGTCCCGCAGCCGTCCGGCCACGTTCGCCGCCGCCAGCGCCACCGTCTCCGCACAGAGCGAAAGCCCGTAGCTCGCATTCTCGAAATTCGTGCCGGGCACGATCGTGCCGTCCGTCAGCAGCAGGGCGGCCCCGACCGCGAATTTCGAATAAGGCGCGTGCGCGTTGCGGGCAGCCTCGCGAGCGGCCTCGATCAGGACACCGGCGGCGGCCTCGGCCATCGTCACTTCTGTCATGGGTTCCTCATTGCCGGATGTGCAGCACGCAAATGAGCGTGAAGAGCCTGCGCGCCGTATCGAAATCCAGCGCGATCTTGCCTTCCAGGCGCTCCATCAGCAGTTCGGCCGCTTCGTTGTGGATGCCGCGCCGGGCCATGTCGATCGTTTCGATCTGCTGCGGCGTAGCCTTGGCGACTGCCTGATAATAGCTGTCGCAGATCGCGAAATAGTCCCTGATACGTCGGCGGAAACGGCCGAGCGCGAGGATCAGCGACTCCAGATGCTGGCCCTGCTCGGTCGCGATCGCCATCACCAGCCGGCCTTCCTCTACCGCCAGTTTCAGCCGGTAGGGGCCATCATATCCGTTAGGATAGGCGCGCTGAGGAGCGAACCGATTTTCCTCCAGCAGATCGAAGATCGCGACCCGGCGCTCCTGCTCGATATCGGCGCTGCGCCACAGGATCGTCTGCTCGTCGAGCTCCACATCGATGAGGCGCGGATCTGCCATGCCGCCGCTTAAAGGAGCGGCGGAGGAATGAAAACCCGGCCGCATCTCGACGCGCGGTGAGGGACGACCGCGACTTACCCACAGAAGCATGAACCGTTCTTTTTGCGCCCGGGGTTGAGGCCGGGGGCGGGGAAGAGGAGAAGGCGCCGATGGCCGAACCTTTGAGATTCATTCCCCCTCCTACCGATAGCGGGCCGGCTCTGCCGCACAATGTCGAGGCCGAAGCGGCTCTGCTGGGCGCGCTGATGATCGACAATCGACTGGTCGAGGATGTCCAGCTGAGGCTGCGGGAGGATCATTTCTACGAGCCTGCGCACGGCCGGATCTACGATGCCGTCCTGAAGCTGGTCGAACGCAACATGATCGCCAATCCTGTCACTTTGCGCCCGATGTTCGAAGCGGATCAGGCGCTGAAGGAACTGGGCGGCCCGTCCTATCTGGCGCAGCTCACCGGATCGGGCGCGGCGCTGATCGGCGCGCGTGATTTTGCAACGCAAATCTACGATCTCGCTTTGCTGCGGGCGCTGATCGGCGTCGGCCGGGAGATGGTGGAGAAAGCGGTCGACACTTCCGAATCGGTCGATCCGAAAGGGCAGATCGAACAGGCCGAAGTTGCGCTGTATCGCGTCGCCGAGGAAGGCGGCGAGCAGGGTTCGGTTAAGACCTTCGGCCAAGCGACCCGCATGGCCGTGGAGCAGGCCGAACGCGCGCTGAACTCGGGCGGTCACGTCTCCGGCGTCACCACCGGCCTCGAAAGCGTCAACGCCAAGATGGGCGGCCTGCACAATTCGGATCTTCTGATTCTCGCCGGGCGCCCGGGCATGGGCAAGACCTCGCTCGCCACCAACATCGCCTTCAATGCCGCCCGCCGGCTGGTGCGTGATCGCGAAGACGGCATTCCGGACGAGAAATCGATCGGCGCGGCGGTCGCCTTCTTCAGTCTCGAAATGTCGGCCGATCAGCTCGCGACCCGCATCCTTTCCGAGCAATCGGGGATCAGTTCGGAAAATCTGCGCATGGGCAAGATCAGCCAGGCTGACTTTCGCAACCTCGCCCGCGCCGCGCAGGAACTGGAGAACTTGCCGCTCTTCATCGACGATACGCCAGGCCTGACGATCGCGGCGCTTCGGACCCGCGCCCGCCGGCTCAAGCGCCAGCGCGGCATCGGCTTCATCGTTGTCGATTATCTCCAGCTGCTGCAAGGCTCCGGCAACAGCCGCGAGGGCAATCGCGTGCAGGAAATCTCCGAGATCAGCCGTGGCCTCAAGACTCTGGCGAAGGAACTCGGCGTTCCTGTGATGGCGCTGTCCCAACTCAGCCGTCAGGTAGAAAGCCGGGAGGACAAGCGCCCCCAGCTATCGGATCTGCGGGAGTCTGGCTCGATCGAGCAGGACGCGGACATCGTGCTGTTCGTGTATCGCGAGGAGTATTACGTTGCCGCGCGCGAGCCCAAACGACCGGGCGAGGGCGACGATGCCAAGAGCTTCGAAGCGCACGATCAGTGGATGCGCGATATGGAACACGCCTTCGGATTGTGTGAGCTCATCATCGCCAAGCAGCGCCACGGCGCCACCGGCAAGGTGAAGCTGAAGTTCGAAAACAAGATCACCAAGTTCAGCGATCTGGCCGAGGACGATTACCGGAACTGATCCGTGCCGCCGCCTCTATATGGACGGTAGCGGCATCTTCAGCTTGATCGATTTCAGCTTCCAGCGCAGTTGAATGCCGGGCTCATCCTCGTCCGGCAATTCGGCGTCCGGCATGAGATAGCGGGACCGCCGCGCGCGTTTCGGCAGTGCAACTGCCGTCGGATCGTTCGATGACGCTGCAACTTCGGCGAGATCGAACGTCGCGATGCGATAGGGGCGGGCCACGTTCCCATCGGCAGCAACTGCCAGCGCCAGAGCCCAACCCACCATACTTCACCCGACTCCTCAATGGTCGAGCATAAAATCTTGGGATTGCGCAGGGGTTCCGCCGCTTAGCCAATCAAAAGATTGGGTCGTCCGCCTGTGGGCGCGTCGGGATCGGCGTGTGGATGCCGCATTCCACCTTATCCCACCCGCGCCAGCGGCCGGAACGCGGATCTTCGCCCGGCATCACCTTGCTGGTGCAGGGTGAGCAGCCGATGGACGGATAGCCCTCGGCCTCCAGCGGATGATGCGGCAGATCCTGATCCGTAAAATAGGCGTTGAGCCGGTCCTTGCTCCAGCCGGCGAGCGGATTGATCTTCAGCTTGGGGCCGGAACCTGCCGCGTCCGTTTCGTCCAGTTCGAACAGAGGCATTGCGGTGCGTGTGCCGGCCTGAAAGCCCTTGCGGCCCGAAATCCACGCATCGAAGCCCTTCAGGGCGCGCTTCAGCGGCTCCACTTTGCGGATCTCGCAGCAGCCGTCGGGATCGTAGGACCAGCGCAGTCCGGTGCGATCCTTGTCCGCCAGAATCCGCGGATCAGGGCGATAGACGCGCAGATCGGTAAAGCCCAATCGCTCGGCCAGTTCGTCGCGATAGGCCAATGTCTCACCAAACATCTTCTGAGTGTTGGTGAAGATCAGCGGGATATCGGTATCGATCTCGCTGACGAGGTGCAGCAGAACCGCGCTTTCCGCGCCGAAAGACGAAACTAGCGCCGTCCGTCCTGCCAATTCACCGGCCAGCAATTCGCGCAGCATGTCCTGCGCCGGCACGCCGGCGAAGCGCGCGTTGAGCGCGGCGACGTCATCGGCAGTGAAAGCCGGACGCACGTCGATCATGTCGATCGCGTGGGCGAGGGCGGCATTAGCCATGACGCAGCGCCCAGACGGGCTGTTTTGCATCCGCCGCCTTCTGATAGACGGCCGGGAAGCGTGCGAGCGCTTCGTTCACCTTGTCCGCGTCCAGCACATGATCGCTCACCAGCGCATCGAAGCCGCAGCGGCGCAGAATCACCACCTGATCCAGCAGCACATCGCCCGCCGCGCGCAACTCGCCGGTAAAGCCGGCTTCCCGCAGGATACGCGCCGAGGAATAGCCCCGCCCGTCCCGGAATTTCGGGAAGGCGATCTCGATCAGCTGCAGCCGATCGAGATACGGCAGAAGCACGCGGACGTCCTCGCCCGGCTCGACGCGGACGGCGGTGGCGTTCGACTGGCCGAAGAAGGCGTCGAGGGTGACGGCTGGCTCCTCATGTGCCTCGTCATCGCGAAAGCGGATCAGGGTCATACCGACGCTTTCTCGTAGATAGCCGCTTTGAACGGATCGGAGCCCACCCGCCGATATGTATCGAGGAAGCGCTCGCCTTCGATGCGGATGCCGCGGTACGTTTCCAGCGCCTTCTCGACAGCATCGACGATACCGTCTTCGGAGAAGCCCGGGCCGATGATCTTGCCGACGCTGGCATCCTCCGCGCCCGATCCGCCGAAGGAGAGCTGGTAATTCTCCTCGCCTTTCCGATCCACGCCGAGAATGCCGATATGGCCGGCATGGTGATGGCCGCAGGCGTTGATGCAGCCCGAAATCTTCAGCTTCACCTCGCCCAGATCGCGCTGGCGATCCAGATTGGCGAACCGTTCGGTGATCTTCTGCGCCAGCGGGATCGAGCGCGCATTGGCCAGCGCGCAATAATCGAGGCCAGGGCAGGCGATGATATCGGTGATCAGATCCAGGTTCGGTGTGGCGAGTCCACTCTCCTCCAGTCGCGTCCAGATCGCGTAAAGATCGGCCTTGCGGACATGTGGCAGGACGATGTTCTGCGCGTGGGTGACGCGCAGTTCGTCATGGCTGAACTCTCGCGCCAGCTTGGCCATCACGTCGATTTGGTCGGCCGAGGCATCGCCGGGGATGCCGCCGGTCGGCTTCAGGCTGATCGTGACGATCGCATGGCCGGGCACTTTGTGATCGACGACCTGCTGGTCGAGCCACAACGCGAAATCGGGATCGCTGCGGTCGATCTCGGCAGGCGCGGTAGGGTCCAGCGGCGGCAGGGCGAACATCGCCGCGATCCGCTCCAGTTCGGCGGCAGGCGGATCCAGCGCCAGCGTCTTAACATGGAGGAATTCCTCCTCCACCTGACGGCGATATTCGTCCGCACCGATCTCGTGGACGAGGATCTTGATCCGGGCCTTGTAGAGATTGTCGCGCCGCCCATAGCGATTGTAGACGCGCAGGCACGCTTCCAGATAGCTGACCAGCTCGTCCGCCGGCAGGAAATCCCGGATCAATGGCGCCACCATCGGCGTCCGGCCCTGACCGCCGCCGACATAGACTTCGAAACCCAGCTCGCCGGCCGCATTCTTAAGCAATTTCAGGCCGATATCGTGCAGCTTCATCGCCGCGCGATCCTCATCAGCGCCGATCACCGCAATCTTGAACTTGCGCGGCAGCATCAGGAATTCGGGGTGGAAGGTGCTCCACTGGCGCAGCAGCTCGGCATAGGGGCGGGGGTCGGCCACCTCGTCCGCCGCGGCGCCTGCATATTGGTCGGCGGATATGTTGCGGATGCAATTGCCGCTCGTCTGGATGGCGTGCATTTCGACGGTCGCCAGTTCGGCCAGAATGTCAGCCGCGTCGTCCAGCTTGATCCAGTTATACTGGAGGTTCTGACGGGTGGTGAAATGGCCGTAGCCGCGATCATATTTGCGGGCGATATGCGCCAGCATGTGCATCTGCCGGCTGTCCAGCGTGCCATAAGGCACCGCTACGCGCAGCATATAGGCGTGAAGCTGGAGATACAGGCCGTTCATTAGCCGCAACGGCTTGAACTGATCCTCGGTCATTTCCCCCGACAGGCGCCGGTTGCACTGGTCGCGGAATTCCTCGACCCGGGCGTCCACCATCGCCTGATCATATTCGTCATATTTGTACATCAGGCGATACCCTGCTTCTCTGCCTGCACGCCCAGATCGAGCCGCACAGTCGGTCCGGAGGCGCGTATGCGTTCCTTAATATGGAGCGGGACTGGGCCGAGCGGCCCGTCCGCCGCCTCCACCACATAGGGGCCGTTGACGCGCCGCGCCGCTTCCTCGCGCGCGCCGGTCGCCTCGCCGTCCGGTCCTGCCTCCACCGCGTCCGCGATGAAGCGCGACCAGCCGGAGCCGGTCCACCAGATGACATCGCCCGAGACGAGATCGTTGCCGGTCACGAGCTTCACGACGCCATACTCTCCGCCTGCTGAGCAAAACGCTGCAAGTGATCCACTGCGTCCGAAAGCAGCACCACTTCTCCCACGACGATGATCGCCGGGCTCAAGACCTTCTCGCGCGCGATCAGCCCGCCGAGATCGGCCAACACCGTCCGCATCGCGCGGGAGCCCGGCAGCGTGCCCCGCTCCAGCACCGCGACGGGGAGATCCGGCGCGAGGCCGTCGTTCATCAATTTGTCCGCGATGCAGGCCCCGGATGCCACGCCCATGTAGATGACGAGCGTGCGGCCCTTGCCGGCAAGGCCCGTCCAATCCTGCTCGCTCAATCCCTTGCACTGGCCGGCGACGAAGCTGACCGCGCTGGACCAGTTACGATGCGTCAGCGGCAGCATCGCCTCGGCCGCGCAGCCGAGCGCGGCGGAGACGCCGGGCACGACATCCACGCGCAGGCCGGCCGCGCGGACCGCCTCCACTTCCTCGCCTCCGCGCCCGAACACGAACGGATCGCCGCCTTTCAGGCGCACCACGATCGATCCGGCGCGGACGTGCGCTACGATTAGCGCGTTGATCGCCTCCTGCGGCAAAGTGTGACGAGCACGCTGCTTGGCGACCGAGATGCGCTGGGCCGCCGCCGGCGCCAGATCCAGGATGCTGGGATCGATCAGGCCATCGTGGACGACCACGTCTGCCTGAGCGAGCGCCTCTACGGCGCGCACCGTCAGCAAACCCGGATCGCCCGGGCCTGCGCCGACGAGGATCACGCGCCCGCGCGCATCTGGATCAAGAAGAGAAGCCATCACCGTGCCAGATGCGGTCTACGGGGCGTTTGCGCAATGCAAGCTATCTTGGTAGAACCGAAGCAGAAGTTTTTCTCGTGCCGGCTGCCGTTGACCGTTCGTTACGGCTCGTTACTGTTCTGCGTAACAGGAGGCCGGATGGCGACGAGATATACGAACAGCGCACGCTACAGCCGTGTCGCGATGTGGCTCCACTGGCTGATCGCCATCGCCATTTTCTACAATCTCGCCTCCGGGCTGCTGCGGCCGATCATGCCGCGCGGCTTCTTCATCTGGCATATCTCATCCGGCATCACGATTCTGGCGCTCACCGTGGTGCGGGTGGGTTGGCGGCTGACGCACAAACCGCCGCCCTTCCTGCCGATGAAGCGCTGGGAGGCCAATATGGCCCACATCGTCCACTTCCTGTTGTATGTGGGGATGGTGATGCTGCCCTTTTCGGGATGGGCGCTCGTCTCCGCCAATCCCCCAGCCGGATCGCCCGGCGCCGCTTATGCGGATGCGCAGCGTGCAGCCAAGGCCGCCGTTCAGGAGCAGATCAAGCCGCTCGGCACGACGGTGAAGATCACGCCCGCGCCTGGCGGGCAGGGAAAGGGCGGCGGCGCCGCGCCGCGCAAGCCGATCATGGTCTGGAACCTATTCAAGCTGCCGCTGATCGGCCCGGTGAACGAGATCGGCCGGACGGCAGAGGGTGTGCCTGAGCAGCGCGAACTGCATGAGCGGATCGAGACCGTCCACCTGATCGGCGGCTGGATGCTGCTTGTGCTGCTGATCCTGCACATCGGCGGCGCCCTGAAGCATCAGTTCGCGGACAGGGAGCCCGAGCTTCAGCGCATGGGCCTCGGCCATCCGGGCCGGAGGCGCGGCTGACGAAGCGGCGATCTACGTCCGCAGGCGCGTCAGCGCGTCGCCCATCCGCCTGATCGCCGCGACCTTGGCGTGCAGCGGCTCCCAATCGTCATCGCGATCGATGTGGGACCAGATCGCCTCCACCTCTTCGATATGCATCGAGCATGGGCCTCCGTCCGACCAATAGACGTGGTCGAGCGGAGCTGTGGGTTTGCGTGTTTCCAACAGGCCCCGCAGCGCGCTGAACGGCGCGTTCGAATAGGCAGCGGCGGCGCGAGCCTTCC
>Ga0247734_1003092_pt1 | contig 10116 bp, 7 predicted proteins | sample UWRJL103311B2_FD_180933 | JGI IMG/M metagenome (GOLD analysis project Ga0247734, IMG submission 180933) | Plant litter microbial communities from Arlington Agricultural Research Station in Wisconsin, United States - UWRJ-L103-311B-2 | ecosystem: Environmental > Terrestrial > Plant litter >... | reverse complement strand
CTCTGATTTATGTTCTCTATTAGTTACTATATCAGATGCTAAACATCAATCATTAAAATCTAAAGATTTCAATCCTAATATTGGATTTTTAATAAAGAAAGGTATAATTATTTGATTAATATCAGAAAATTTTGTAACTTTAAAATCCATTATATTATCATTATTTCTTAAATAACAATAACCACAATTAAAATATTCTTTAATTGCTATTAATAATACCTCATCTTTTTCATGTTGAGTTATTTTAAATAATAGAGATTTAAATACACCTTTATCTAAGGAAACAGAGAAATTACCTTCAGCTGAAGTAAATCCAGCTATTCATTGTGAATGAGGAATTACACAAGTTTCTCTTAAAGGGCGGGGAACTGGAACAGTTTCAGGGAACATTAATTGTAATTCTTTTGATAGACCAAAATTTAAGGTTGCTCTTATGTTTATAATCTTTTGTATACCTTGTAAAGTCAAATGTTCTTTTAGTTGAATAATATAAAGAATTTGTTTAAATAATAAGTATTCTCCTCTTTTATAAGATATTAAAGGATATTTATCAAAAAATTTAACTAATTCTATTAACTCACTTATTTTTCTGACTCTAAAGGTACAAGAAGATTGGTTACTAACTACAGTCCCTATTCCTCCTAAACTATGTTGTATTCTTAGTAAAATCGGATAATCTCTAACATGTAGTTTAATTTGAAAAGTAAGTTGAATTTCTCAACCAAACTTATAGGCGGAACTTTTTAAAACACTGCAAGTAAAACAACCTTCACCGTCGGTAAATCCTGTAATAAATCAAGGATCGACTTTTAAATCGTCAATATTAGATTTATTACTACTTAATGTTGAATAAGAACGACGGGGATTAATATTTAAAGAATTTATACATTTTAATGGTGAATCGTAGTAACTTTTTTCATACAAACTTATTATAACTTATTTCTAAGTTAATTAGAATACACCTTAAATATATTATAATAATATCATAATATACCTATAGCCGTCTACTCGTTGCTCTTTTACAGCAATCTTTTCACAGATTACTGATTTAGATCCGCGATTGCCCATTCCTAGTACCTAATTCACATATTTTAATAGATAAGTCTTGTTTATAGCCTACTACGTTAACATATGTAGGCTAACGTAGCCTTACTATGCCCAAGGGTTGTATCACAGTATCACACTAAAAAAGGTACTATTATCATCTAGATTATTACCATACATCAGTGATTAGTTGATCCACTTAAGATTTTCATCGATAAGTTTGGTACCAGAAGCTTTAGGGGTTCCCCGGAGTTTGACTATATTTACCCTATGAGCCTAAGGTATAACACCATAACCTAAAAGAGCAAAAATTAATGTAATCACTGGTCCTAAAAAAAATAATATGATATTAGCTTGTGTAGGTGCTACATATTCTTTTAACAAAAGTTTTAACGCATCAGCAAATGCTTGTAATAAACCATAATACCCTACGACATTGGGACCTAATCTTCTTTGCATACTTGCCATTGTTTTTCTTTCTGCAACTGTCACATATGCTACAGCTAATAAAGCAGGTACTAAAATTAAAAGTACCTCAATAATTGATATGAGAGTTGGGTTATTGTAATACATATTAAATAAAAAAAAAGAGAATTAATAATTAATGAAAAAAAAATTCTTGTATTTTTGTGGATACAACATAAAAAGAAAGATGTTTTCTTTTATACATGATATGGTTTTCCTTTATATCTGTATTATTTAAATATAGATATATAGATGGGGATGGAATATTATTTAAATAAGATTGTGTATTCTTGTTTTTTTATTATAAAAAGAATATTTTTATTTATAGTTTATTATAGGATTGATTGTAAAGAAATGGATGAGGATGAGGTTTATATTAATTATATAAAGCTTAATTTAAACTACTATAAGTTATATCTACAATAACTTCTAAAGTAAGATAAGGTAAGGTAAGATAAGATAGTCACACTAACTAAATTAACTAAATTAAATTAATTATCTATTTTATCCTAAGCTATCGCTATTTAGTTAGTTTTAGTTATAGCAGCTTCAATTTAATAATGAACTTATATTCAGTGCGCTGGATACAAGCTATAAAAACTATTTTTTTTATTTTCTTTAAAAGAGATTTTATTTTCTTTAAAAGTGTTATAAAGCAGCCCTTTACTGTGAGACCAAATTGTTGAATTGTAACTTAGATTGTAAAGGAAGACTAACGAATGCATGAGGTTTAGGTGGACTAGATAAAGCTCACTCTAAACTAGGATAATTTCTATTTAAAAGAACTCTTAAAGTATCACTATAAAATTGAGCAGTTAATCAAGGATATCTATTGGCTGCTTCACCTTCAACTAATTGAACATATACAATATATAAAAATAGTCAGGCAGCTACAACACTGATTATAGATCCAAAACTACTTATTAAATTTCAACCTGCAAATGCATCAGGATAATCACTTATTCTTCTAGGCATTCCTTGTAAACCTAAGAAATGTTGAGGGAAAAATGTAAGATTAACCCCGATGAATAAAATTCAGAACTGAGCTTTAGATAATGTAATATTATAATTTAAACCTAATATTTTAGGTATTCAGTGATATCAACCACTAAACATTGCAAATACAGCACCCATACTTAATACATAGTGAAAATGCTTTTATAAAAAATAAAAAAAAAAAATACAACTATATATTAGTATATATAATTTAAATTTTGATTATTCAAACAAGGATAAACAATATCTCATACCCAAAATATTTGTTTTGTAAGTTGTACTAGCTAATAAGGCTAAAGCTTCTTCATGACAAGTTTTGGATGTCGATTGCATACTGTCGAAGATTCCAGAATATTTTCCCACATCACCGCTATTACTAGGTAATCATTTAGTGGACATTCTATTAAGAATACGTGATGAATGTTCTAAACTATTAGCTCTCAAAATTTCCGAATTAATTTCATCAACCTCTTCTTTATATGCAGGAGAAAAAAAAGCCATAGATACTAAAGGGATAGGAAAGGATGCTTTTAATCCTCCATTTTTAAAGTAAGCATTAGTATTAAATAGAAAAAATTCAATATTTTTTATTATATTAAACATATATTTAATATTAATTATATTAAACACTAATTTAGATATCACCCCTATTATTATAGATATTAATAATAATAAGAATAATCCACTAATGGGAGAAAAATAAATTTCATAAATGTTACTATCTTTTAAGTATTCTATTAAAGGTACTCTTATAATAAAAGAGACAAAGATAATATATATTATATGTCATATAATATATATTGTATTATGTTTAACATAATTAACAATATCGCGAATAAAATAATCAAATGTAAAAAATACAAATATAGCTTCTATACTTAAAAGTAAAACATAGTTTAAATGCTATTTATATAGTAAAAAAATTTTTTTTTATAATTTATTTACATATAAATATGTAAACCATTACTTTATATAAATATTAATATAGTAAAGTAAAGGTAATTTGGACTATATCTTGATCTAATCTAAAGAATACTGTTATACCCTAACCGAAGTTTAATATTATTATTGGTTAAACTAGTACAGTACTATAATAATATTATTAAGTTAACTTTTCTTTAAATAAATATTTAACGTTTAGTCTCTGAACCTTCTTATAAATTTTTTTATAAAAAAAAAAAGCTTGGCTGCTGATTGCTTATATCAAGGTAATTTATATATATAACCATCATTAAATTACCTTATAATAAAAGTTTCCAGCAATTTGTCAAAATGCAGAAGAATAACTTTAATATTATATATATTAAATTTAATCTAATGGCCCATTTCTTATTTAAGATTTAAGCAACTACATAGTAAGTCAAGTAGATAGCTCATTTGTTTACATACAACACTGCTCACGCAGTGGATCGGACTATAACTTATCTAATAATTTAACTTAATAAACTTTCGACTGTCACGTTTAGTCTCTACGGATCCTACTAACTAATAAATTAAAATGAATTCATTAGGTTTGGTTTCCACGGTATTATCTAGTGTACGCTCTTTCTTGTTATTAGCATTAAAATAATAAGTAATATATATAATTACGACCATCATTATTAATAAAAATATCTTAAAGATACATTGATTAAGTAAAATTAGATTTATTAATAATAGATTTAAATGGCCAATTGAGGCCTAGACTTCACCGTTAGCAAAAATGTTATCTTTAAATCAAAGTAAATTTTTACCGAAAAACATATGAAATTTTTCATGGTGACATGACAACACGACACTTACTAAAGAAGCTTTTGATGGAATTTTTTTAAAGACTCTAATTTTTCACCAAATAAAGGATAGTTAGTACAATGAGAGATTATTTTTAATAATACTTCTTTTTTATATATCTCTACTGCATAGAATTTACCGTAAGGATTTCTAACTTTATTTGTTGATTCAAAATACAGTTTAATAGCTTCAATTAAGTAAAGATCATCATTTTGCCCTATTGAAAAAGAATGGTTATTAGATTTTCTTATCGAAAAACAACCTTCAGCTTCTATAAACCCGGATAATCATCCTTTAAAATAGGAAGGTATTTTTAAATCAATATTAGATTTTATAATATTTAACTGCTGATCATATTTAAAATTTCTGTTTAATAAATAAGTTTCTACTGAAGTTTGAGTTAAACAAGTTTTTAGGAATGCAAGTTGACATATTTTCTTTGAAGTTAAAGGAGGATAAGTATCATAAATTTTTAGAATTTCTTCTACTTCTTGCTTCTTATTAACTACTCAAATAACATCTCCTCCTTTACCTGTAACTCTTACTGTTCCACCTATTATTTTAGCAATTTGAACCAGCATATTATAATTAGATTGAATATTAGATAATTTAATAACTAGTCTATATTGTAAGGATTGTTTGCGTCAATGGTTAACTTGAATACTACCATCTCCATCCATCAATCCAACTCAAAACATTTTTATATATTCATTATAATCAATAACTTCATTTATAGTTGAATCACTTAAATTATGATTAAGAGCTTGCGTCTTAATACTTAAACTATCTTTATATGATTTTAGAGTAGTAAAATAATTTAGTATAAATATACTAAATAAAACAATCAAAACCGTATCGTGGAATGCTATATCTAAAGATGCATTAGCTAAAACTACACCACTTACGAAAAAAACCCATTAATCTTCTAATCTTTCATAGCTAAATATGTAATTATTATAAGTACCTTCTAATTTAGCATATTTTTTAATAGTACTATGGCTTATATTTAAAGCTCTCTGTGCGTCCGTTACTCCTTCATACTTACCTATGAAATTTCTATTAGTATCATACACAAATACTGCTTTTCTAATATGACTATTATTTTTAATATCTAAAATTAATTCATCACAATCTTTAAGAGTTCAATTAGCTATAACAGGAGTATCTTCTATATTATAAGGAATATTGCTAAAATACCATTCTCCTCTAAATATAGATTTCTCTTTTATAACTTCAACAATTGTAGCGTGATTAGATTTAATTAATTTAGCTAAAGTTAAAACAGAAGGAAAAATAACCAATAATTCCTTAAAAGAATTATAAACATAAACGGGGTAAGCTGATTTAGCTTCTATCATCCTTACTATACTTTCTCTCGAATGACTTTTGTTGTAAAAAGGATTATTTTCACCCGTTAATGCTTTTGCTATTAAAGCTTTAGTCACATCACTATGAACTCTATTTTGAGATAATTTAGATAATAATTGTTTAGTCTCTTCTGTATGTTTATAACCTAAAGAAGAATAACCCTGTTTTAATACATTGTAATAAGGCTTCATTGATGTTATAAAATAAGTTTCTCTAACGGTTAAGAATTTTGGTTCTACATATTCTAAAATAAGCAGAGTAAAATTAGATTGATCATACTTAAGTAAAGCTTTTACAATAGGCATATTTGCATTTTGTCTAGCTTTTAAAAAAGTATTATTAAGATAATTTTTCATTCTAGAAGCTAAATTAATAGAACTACCGACATAATAATGACCGTTTATCTTATTTACTAAACAATAAACACCTGACATATCTTTTTGTTCTTTTAAGATAGAAGGTCTATCTTCTTTTAAATTATCATACGTATTTAAAGGGTTTAAACCACTAGTATCATATACTTTATTACAAGAAGTAGAGTAACAGCGAATTATAGTATTATTAAAATTAAAGCTATTATTATAAGAAAGAATTAATGAATTTTTATATCATGGACTATATCTTCTCATAAATAAATTACGAGGATCACGTGTAGTCTCTGAGGATCCTACTAAGGTATTTAATACCCGTTGGTTTCCTGCTGATTGTTCAAAATTATACATTGTCACTGAATTTAATAAGAATCCTAGTAGTATAATTGTCAGAAGTTCCCAGCATATAGTGATCTTTAAAGGGAGAGCTAAGTGGTTGTTTATTAACCCTCCAATTGTGAACATAAATACAAAACCTAAAGCAAACAACATAGAAGGTGATAATTTAACAGAACCTCCATAACATGTTGCTAATCAGGAAAATAGAGTAGAACAAACCTAAATATTTATATTAGATTATTTATAACAATATCTAATGGGGAATAAAATACAGGCTGAGCTCTCCCCGAACCGTGCGAAACAGTTACCATATTACACGGCTCTTTACCATTACTGGGTTCATTCTAAATTTGCTATATTTTTGTTTCCAGTCTTCTTTATAAATTGCTAGATCATGCTTTATACATAATGGAATTTATTTTCTTTGAATAGCTATTGCATGTCTTATAATAGCATTCATTGATTTAGGTATATATTTTTAAGGTATTTCGTGATGCATTTATAGATCATATGAAGATATATAAACGCCACACATAGCTCCTTTACTAGATAAACTTTTTCCAATCTTCAAGTCATTCCGCCTAGTAGATTCAGATTCCTTTATGATAATTTCTTATTATTACATATATATACTACATACAAACTTTTGTATTCCAATTACCCAATTCCCTTTATTTTACTCTTATTAGATACTTAGGAGTTTGCTATTTAGTTACAGGAAATATTAAAAGATCTATCATAAAGTATACCTTCTAGCTTTACCTTAAGACCTTTAGCCATATTGCATATTGCTTGCTTTCATCTGCCCCTATCACCGAATTTTTTCTAGCCCCTACTGGTTTACTTAAGTAATTACTTCCAATCTTAAATACTCTTGATACAGTAGATAATTTGAATTTTCCGGCGTATGTCTTTGCAATAGAATATTTTAAGATATAAGCTACTAAAGCTATTATTTTTTTTAGATTATCTGTTATAGAGCTAAACTGAAAAAAGAATTTAAATTTATTACCTACTTTAATATTGGTTTCATTTTGCAGTATTCTTAAGTAACGGGAATTGGGTAACGGTCTTCCATTACCATCACAAAAACCCTTCTGTGCTAAACAAGCTATAACCTTTTTCATCTCAATATCCAATATCGGTCTCATAATTTTTCTAATAATGACTTTACTTCCAAATTTTGTTTGAACAAAAAAGGATTTTCTTCCTAACTTGTCATCTAAGAAATCTATTTCCTTCCTAATATGAGTGATTCTTGTTTTATCAAGGCTAAGCTCAATGTTCAATTCATTTTTAAGAAATTCCTTAACTTTGTCTCTTATTTTGAAAGCTATAGATCTAGGACCTATAATTCCAATAATGAAATTCTCCCCATAACGTAGATATTTACAATTTATGTTCTCAACTTTATTATGAATTTTACTAGGTATTATTAGTCTATTGTTTTCCTCTTTATTCCCTGAAAGTAGTTTTAGAGCAATAGCAGTAGGATTATTTTTTATCTTACTTGCTTTGACTACTTCTAGATACTGTGAAGATAGTTCCTCCATATACTTATCAAATACGTCAAGATATATGTTAAAAAATAAAGGACTAAGACTAAGGATACCTATTTGTGGAATATCTAAAGATGGTGGTGAAACAATAGTTTCATTATAATCTTCTTGGAAGACCTTAGCCTCAAGTCCTGTTTTTATAAGTCTAAGGATTAAGGGATCCTGTATTCTTTTTCTCACCAATTTTATAAGGATACCCTTATCTATTATTGAGTTAGAACTTTTGAGATTTCCTTTCATAAATCATACCGAATCCTCCATATTAGTATTTATACACTCCAAAGCTTTATGAATACTTCTATTTGGTCTAAATCCATAAGATTTATCACTGAGTTTTGGTTCGAAAACAGGTTCCACTACTTTATGGATAACCTCTTGCACTAATCTATCATTTATGCCTGGCATACCTAAGGGTAAGCCTAAGAACTTACCAGGTTTACTTGATTTCGAATTAACTTGTTCTCTGACTTCTCTTCATGAAAATTCATTATTTAACACTCTATCACGGAGTTCTTTAATTCTTTTCTTAGTTCAGGAGTTAAGTATCTCTGCTGCATCTCGTACAAATGTATTAAACCCCTTATTACTTATAAGTGATAAGTAACCAAGGTATCATAAAGATTCTTGCTTGATGATTCCACGTAAGTTAGGGAAAACTCTTTTTTCACTAGACTCGTAGCAAATTAGTGAATGTTTAGCTATAATTTCTAGTCCTTTAAGTATGGGTGGTGGTAAAAACACCTGTTGATCCTGTATAGGCTCCAGACTATTAGTTATACAGCTAGTAATGTATAACCTTATTTGCCCTTTTACCGGGTTAATAAGGTATTTAGGTTCCTTTCGAGCAAGGTATACAGGTAATACGAACCCTCTGCCATCTCTCCCTGTTATAAATTTTTCACAATATCTTCTTCTATTATAACATTCAGAGACTTCACCGGTAGTATCTACGACTCTTAGTTTGATGTATAAGGAGACTTTTTTGTAATTTTTCCTAAATGCGTTTAGTAATGCCTTAACATATAAATAGACTTTCAAGTAAATATTCAGCTTGAAGTTGTTAAAAAATTCGTGTAGACCATCTAAGGGTGATTATTCCGTCTTACCGTATAAAGTCGGCCTGTATAAGTATAAGGATAAGGATAATTCAGACATATCTTATAAAGTCGGCGCGTATAAATATAAGGATAAGGATAATACAGACACATCTCCAAGAGTCGGTCTTAATAAGGATAAGATCGGATAGTATAATCACCAGCTGAGATGGTCAGAAAGAATTCTGACTAAAATTACTGGAATTTCGGTAATTCAACCTCATCCTTATACATCCGATGACCTTAAGACCTATCTTGGAGGTATAAGTCCACGATTTATTTAACATTTACAATAAACATACATCCTCAAGTCCCATTATAGTGCAGGCTACTGTCCTTATACCATTGTTGTTATAAATATGTAAGTAAGCAATAGGGTCTTCGACAGATTCATATCTCTCGTCTAAGAAAATATGGGTGGATATCTTTTTTTTTGAATAAAATTTAATGAATTATATTCATTAAATTTTATACAAAGTTGCTCGGGACATCCATCTTATATGATCTAATTTTTTCGATGGTTCTATGATATAACATACTATCATCACCCCTGGTGAATAAACTAGGATCATGGTTATGTAAATACCTAGCTATTCTACTAAATTGAGGATTAAAAGTATTATAAACCATATCGTACGCATCCTCAGTTCGTGCTGGACTTGAATCAGGTGATATATGAACATAAGTATCTGAGATAGTAATTTTCGCATCAGCTATACATCTAACGTAAGGGGATTTTATTTTCTGAGCTAAATAGTGAGCTAACTGATCGCTATCGGTTAGAGGATTTAATATATTGCCAATTGACATTGGATTATTAGGATTTCCCCCACCTTGAGGTACGTTAGAATTTGGCCCACCCCCACCTTGAGGTACGTTAGAATTAGGCCCACCTGTATTCATAGATAATCAAGAATCTGATAAGGATGAATCAATATTAGCACTGAATATATGAAATATATTTGATATATGTAGTATTATATCAAACATATATATATATAAAATATGATTAACAATAACCATTATTATAAGAAATCAATAAATCCCCACATTTTCCAGCAGTTCCGTTTCTACTAACACGATCGCCCATATTTTTATCCCAGTGGGCAC
>Ga0247734_1003090_pt1 | contig 10123 bp, 9 predicted proteins | sample UWRJL103311B2_FD_180933 | JGI IMG/M metagenome (GOLD analysis project Ga0247734, IMG submission 180933) | Plant litter microbial communities from Arlington Agricultural Research Station in Wisconsin, United States - UWRJ-L103-311B-2 | ecosystem: Environmental > Terrestrial > Plant litter >... | reverse complement strand
GTCATTTTATTTAGGGGGATTTGTTTTTCTGCTTGCTGTAATCTGGACTGTGGCAAAATCAAAAGAATATTCTCCAAAGGAACTAAAATCGTTCTCAGGAAAAATTCATGACGAATCAATTATTGAGGTACATACCGTTTCAGAGGCAGGTCAGCAAAAAATGATCAGGCAGGGACTTATACTTTCTATCATTGGATTGGTTCTGACAACTTGGTTTATGAGTCAGGATTTAAATAAAGAACTTTATATATTTTCAATAGGTATTTTAATTGTTGGCGTTTTGTTCGTCGGAGCAGGATTAGTGGCAAAAGGCGGAAGTCAAAGTTCTGCTTATGTAACTATTATGAGCGATTTACAGCAAATGCCTCCCACTATGAAGCAACTGGCTGTTGTTCAGTTTTTCTCCTGGTTTGCACTTTTTGCCATGTGGATTTATATGACTTCCGCCGTAACAAGTCATTTGTACGGAACATCAGATACTACCAGCAAACTTTACAATGACGGTGCCGACTGGGTTGGTTTATGCATGGGTGTTTACAATGGAATTTCAGCTTTGGTTGCATTCGCCATTCCTGTTATTGCCAGTAAAACAAGCCGGAAGTTTACGCACATGGTTTGTTTACTAGCCGGTGGTTTTGCATTGTTATCGATTTATATTTTGCCTGATGCCAAATACCTGATGTTATCAATGGTCGGAATTGGAATTGCCTGGGCGTCAATATTATCCGTTCCTTACGCGATGCTGGCCGGATCTTTACCAGCAGAAAAAATGGGTTATTTTATGGGATTATTTAATTTCTTCATTGTCATCCCACAGATTGTAGCAGCAGCTTTACTTGGATTTTTAATCAAGTCTTTCTTTCATGGAGAATCAATTTATGCATTGCTCATCGGAGGTTTCTCCATGATTATCGCGGGATTATTATCAATGAGAGTAGATGATGTAGATGACGGAAAGTAAGTTAGCGGTTGGCTTTCACATTTTGGTTATTATCTAAATTTATACTACTATTTAGCATTACATTAATTAACTTCTATAACTTCCTATTTCTTAACTTCTTATTTTTAAAAAACAAAACCCGGGAATCTTACGAAACCTGGGTTTTGTTTTTATTCAGTGAAATTAACTTTTCACTTTTCACTTTTTAACTTCTATACATTCCTATTTGACCTCTTCATAATCCACATATTCTCCACCAGTGTATCCGGATTGATTTATATTCGAATTTGGAGGCACGTTCTCAACCCTCACACCAGGTTGTTTGGTTCTTTGCTGCTGGGCACGATATTGCTTTTCCTGTTCCTTTACCAATTGACGTCCTACCAGCAGGTGAAAAACAAATCTCCTGAAAAACGGGACAAACGCAATGAGGAGCATGAATATGAGCAGAATATTAAATACCAGTTTCATCTTTCAAAAGTTTATTACTAAAATGTATAACGTAAACCTAGCACAAATAGCACACGAATATAATAAAAACCTGTTAAATGATATAATATTAAGTTGAATGGTTGACAACTGCTTATAAGCGGAAACTGTTGCCCGGCATTATTACAACTGATTATACCACCTCCGTATTTTTCTCTTCCTTATCTACGATTTGGGCAATTGTTTTGGATCTCAAAATAAGCCGTAATGATTGGTCGTAGGTGGCATAACTCCAAATCCAGTTAATCAAAGTCATAATCCGGTTCTTGACACCAATAATAGACATTAAGTGAACAAACATCCAGGTAAGCCAGGCAAAAAATCCCTGAAATTTCCAGAATGGAAGATCAACGACAGCACGGTTTCTACCAACAGTTGCCATTGATCCCAAATCTTTATAAACAAATGGAATTGCTTTTTTACCATCCATTACCCTCCAAACATTTCGGGCAAGTGCTTTTCCTTGTTGTATAGCCGGTTGAGCCAGTTGCGGATGTCCATTTTCCCATTTACCCTCAGTCATGGAGGCAACATCACCTAATGCAAATATATTATCATAACCTTGTACACGATTATATTCATCGACCTTGATACGACCTCCGCGCACAATTACTTCCGGATTCAGACCATTTAACGGATTGGCTTTTACACCCGCCGCCCATACCAGATTATCCGATCTAAGTCTTAAACCTTGTTTAGTAGTAACATATTTTCCATCGAATCCTGTCACAACCTGCTCTGTATGAATAATAACACCCATATCTTCCAGGTATTTTCTTGATTTAGCGGATGCCTCAGGAGACATTACACCTAATAAATCTTTCGATCCTTCTAAAAGATGGATTTGCATGGATTTAAAATCAAGTTCAGGATAATCTTTTGGCAGGATAAAATGCCTCATTTCTGCAAGTGTACCGGACAATTCTACACCTGTGGGACCACCGCCAACTACAACAACGCTCATTAAACCTTCACGTTGATCATCATTGTCTACAGACAAAGCATCTTCAAAATTTTGTAGAATCCGGTTTCTCAATGCCAATGCTTCCGAAACAGTTTTCATTGGAATGGCGCGCTCTTCAATTTCTTTCATACCAAAATAATTGGTACTTGCACCAGTTGCAATGACCAGATAATCGAAAGTGATTTCTCCCAGATCTGTTTGGATTGATTTGCGTTCAGGATTTACGCTATGTACCTCAGTAATGCGTATATGAACATTTTTTTTGGATTGAAAAACTTTACGAAGTGGAAAGGAAATAGAACTTGGCTCAATACCAGCCATTGCAACCTGATAAAATAATGGCTGAAACTGGTGATAATTATTACGGTCAATTAACACAACCTGTAAGTCTTCCCGTTTTGCGATCTCTCTCGCCAAAGCCAGTCCTCCAAAACCGGCTCCTATGATAATAACTCTTTTAAAATCTGTATGTGGAATGTTAGGCAGCATATCGATATCCTTTAATTCAAATATCGATATGCTTTAAAAATATCATACCTATCTTTAAAAAGTCACCTTACTATTTTCAACAATCCGCTCATAATAAGCTTCATAGTGAGGTAAAATCTTAGCTACATCAAATTCTTTTGCTCTGGCCAAAGCATTGGCTTTAAATCTTGGCAAATTATCATCGTTCAAAACAAACGCAGCATTTTTAACCATATCATCCACATCACCAACATCACTTAAAAATCCTGTAACTCCCTGTACATTCAATTCGGGTAATCCACCTGCATTAGATGTAATACATGGAACTTCGCAAGCCATTGCTTCCAAAGCGGCTAGACCAAAACTTTCTGATTCAGACGGCATTAAGAACAGATCAGCAACAGAAAGAACTTCTTCAATCGCATCCAGTTTCCCCAAAAACCGAACGTCAGAAAGCATATCCAGATCTTTACACAAACGCTCAATACGAACACGATCAGGACCGTCGCCCACCAGAAGCAGTTTACTTGGTAATAATTTCCGGAGTTTACTGAAAATCATCACGACATCATCAATCCGTTTTACCTTGCGGAAATTGGAAGTATGTACAACAAGTTTTTCATTATTCGGACAAATTGCCAATTTAAAATGGTCTTTCTTTTGTCTGTTAAAACGATCAAGGTCAATGAAATTTGGAATTACTTCAATGTCTTTGACAATATTGAACTGACTGTATGTATCGTTTTTTAACGATTCAGAAACAGCCGTAACCCCATCAGACTGGTTGATACTAAAAGTTACTACCGGCTCATAAGAAGGATCTTTTCCAACCAAAGTAATATCCGTACCATGCAGAGTTGTAATTACCGGAATGTGAATTCCCTGTTGTGCCAGTATTTGCTTAGCCAGATAGGCAGACGAAGCATGTGGAATAGCGTAATGAACATGCAGTAAATCAAGTTTTGCACTTTCTACAACCTGTACCATATGGCTGGACAGCGCCGACTCGTAAGGTGCATATTGAAATAAAGGATAGGTTGGTACATTTACTTCATGATAATATAAATTCTCATTGAAAAAGTCGAGCCTTTGAGGTTGTGAATAAGTAATAAAATGAACCTGATGACCTACTTTTGCAAGGGATTTTCCAAGTTCGGTAGCCACCACTCCGCTTCCTCCAAAGGTAGGATAGCATACGATACCAATTTTCATAATTCTTTTTTCTATTCGTGGTGAAACGGTACAAAATAATTTGAACATCTATATATTCCAATAGATGACAAACGACTAACACGAAAAGAATCTATTTTATCCCATACTATTGCATAAAGATGTTAAATATTGTCGTTAATGGTATAAAATGAATAAATTTAATGTCTGAACCTTCTTTTGAAACTAACCTCCATGAATGTGTCTGCCCGTCCGAAAGTGACTTTACGGGATTTTGTAGCTGGAAGTGTACGCCTTGTACGCATGACCAATCTGGTTATTGTGGCAATAACTCAATATCTCACGCGGATCCTTTTGATAGGGCCAAGACAGGACTGGCGACAAATTATCGCTGATCCCAATATGTTCTTTTTATCACTTTCCACAGTTTGTATTGCCGCCGCCGGATACATTATCAATGATTATTTTGATATAAAAATTGATATTGTAAACAAACCCGAACGTGTAGTTGTGGGACGTTACCTGAAAAGACGCTGGGCAATGGGCGCACATCAGGTGCTGAATGTTTTTGGCGCACTTCTGGGTCTTCTGATCAGCTATTGGGTATTTCTCATCAATGTTTTTTCAATTACATTGTTATGGTTCTATTCTGAGCGTTTCAAAAGAAAGCCATTTATCGGTAATTTTATTGTCTCACTACTTACCGGATTTTCGCTTCTGATTTTAACAATTTATTATCCCGCCAACCGTCATCTGGTATTTATTTATGCTGTCTTTTCATTTTTCATTTCACTGATCCGGGAAATTATCAAGGATATGGAAGATATCCGTGGAGACGAAGCGCATGGATGCCGCACATTACCGATTATCTGGGGTATACGCAGAACCAAAAATTTTCTGTATGGCGTTGTAGCACTGTTTGTTGTCACACTATTTTTAATGGCAAAAGTTCTACACAATAACACGCTGAGCATATTATTTTTACTTCTCCTGCTGCCTATTTGCTGGCTCGTTTACAATTTATCAAAATCTGATACCCGCCGGGATTTCAAGGAGTTAAGTACGTTATGCAAAATAATTATGCTTTTAGGATTATTGACAATGATTTGGACTTAGTAAAAGTTTTGATCCTGGTTGAAAGTTATATCTTTACATAACTCAATTTTTAATCAAATAAAAACTTATTAAAATGATAAAGAAATTTTTACTTAGTTTTTTATGTATAGTCCTTTGCATTGTTGAAACACAAGCCCAGGAATGCATGGGTGTTACATTAAAAGCTGGCAGTGGATTTGATATGGATAGTTTTGATGGCAAAGGAAAACCTGCCGGAAAAATGACTTATAAAATTGCCAGTGTAACGAATGAAGGAGGCACATCTGTAATCACGATTGACTTCGAATCTTTTAGTAATAAAGGAAAATCTGAACTGAAAAATAAGTATAAAATGCGGTGTAATGGGAATTCAATTACCCTGGATGCCAGTTCATTAATTAGTCAGGAGCAGTTGAAATCCTTCGAAAATTTCAACATGAAATTCACTTCTGAAGATATCGAATATCCTACCAAATTGTCAGTTGGACAAACATTAAAAAATGCTTCTCTAAAAGGTGAAGGCGCATCAGGTCCGCTGGCAATTGTTATAAATATGCTTATTTCTAACAGAAAAGTTGAAAGTCAGGAAAAACTTACGATTCCGGCCGGCACATTTGATGCATACAAAATATCTTCGGATATGAATATGGAAACTAAAATGGGACTGGGAGTTAAAATGGATTTCCACACTATTTCTTACCGGGCGCCGGGAGTCCTTTGGGATTTAAAATCAGAAACTTACCGCAAAGGGAAATTAATGGCTACAACAGAATTGACAAAAATATACTAAGCATAATGCAATCGGCTTTTGGCGTGACCGCCCCGGCAGTCGGCTTTCAAGATAATGCGGGAAATCAAATTTTGGTATATTACTAAAATAGTCTGCCCTACCGCCTGCAAAATGCCTTACAAAATAATTCATGCTAATGTTTATTAAAGAACGGCTCTCAAAATCTATGGAAGCCGTTCTTTTTTATAGCTTTGCCAAAATTTTTCTGAGATATTTCTCAGAAATTCTAAATTTTACTTCTATTAATAATGATACGTATTGCCATTTTTGCATCAGGTTCGGGTTCTAACGCAGAAAAAATTTGCGAATATTTTTCAGAAAGGACTGATGTGGAAGTTTCACTGATCCTTACCAATAACCAACAGGCTGGTGTTATTCAGCGTGCCAGAAAGCTGCATATTCCTGTTGTAATTTTTGACAGGAAAACTTTTTATGAAACAGAAAGAATTCTTCAGTTACTTCAAAACGACCATACAGATTTTATAGTCCTGGCAGGTTTTATGATGCTGATACCAACGTTTCTGGTACAAAGTTATGCCGGAAAAATGGTAAACATTCATCCTGCCTTACTTCCCAAATATGGCGGAAAAGGCATGTATGGTCACTTTGTTCATGAAGCAGTTGTAGCCGCGAAAGAAAAGGAATCTGGTATTACAATTCATTTTGTAAACGAACATTATGATGAAGGAAATATCATTTTTCAGGCAACCTGTGAAGTATCAGAATCAGATTCGGCGGATGATGTAGCAGAAAAAATACATGTTTTAGAACATCAATATTATCCAAAAGTGATTGACGAAATCATTACGAAATTAAAATAAAAACTGATTAAATTGACCGTTAACCCTTGACCGTTAACCGCTGCCCCCTCTACCTATGCTCAATTTCATACTTGCCGTTTTCTTTACAGTTGCCTTGTATATGATCATGCGTGCTTATCCGCGTTACAAGATTAATTCCTTTCATGCAATTGTTTTCAATTATTATTCCTGCGTATTAACCGGGCTTTTTCTTACACCTGATCTTCATGCTTTTACAAACGTACAATGGAGTTCGGAAGGAACATTACTGACGTTGGCATTAGGAACTTTGTTTGTAATTGCATTTATGTTTATAGGACTTACTGCCCAAAAAGTAAGTGTTACAGCTGCTTCACTCGCTGGAAATATGTCACTTGTAATTCCGGTGCTTTTTGGTTTATTTATTTTTAAAAATAATAATAAGGATTTTACTTTTGTCAACTATACCGGATTAATTCTGGCACTTGCTGCCCTTGCTTTGGGCGCAATTCAATCCCCGCAAAAGCAGGAAGTCATAGTTGAAAAACAAAAGTCAGGAAATGTTACATCATTACTTTGGCTCCTTCCCATTCTCACATTCTTTGGCAGTGGCACCAATAATACCCTGATTAATTACTTGTCGTCCAAATATTATTTAGCCGGACAAACTACCATTTTCATGATCATTGCCTGTACCGGAGCGGTTTTGATCGGCTCGGTTTTGTTACTTTATAAAGTTATTGTAAATAAAGAAAAGATAGAATTACGAAGCATTGCAGGTGGATTGATTTTGGGTGTTCCTAATTTTTTGTCTTTGTATTTTCTATTACAAGCTTTGTCCGATTTCGGGAATAGTGCCGCTTATGTTTTCCCGATATATAACATTCTCAGCATGTTAGTTTCTTCATTTGCTGCCTGGGTAATTTATAAAGAGAAATTGAATAACTACAACCGGTTGGGATTAGCTTTGGCGGTTGTAGCAATAATTTTAATTTCCTACCAGGAATTGGGGTTGTAGTGAAAAGAAAAAAAGATTTCACGCAAAGGTGCAAAGTTTAAAACGCAAAGTATATAGAGTTTTATCAGACTTTGCCGTCTTTGCATTTTTATTATTAATAGTTTTTCTATGACAATCGTCACCGTGAAATAATCATAGAACGGGTACTTTCCAAAAACGTAGAAGCTTAACGAATGCAGTAGATAATGTATAACACACTATTAAATTGAGCATACAAATGGCCATTGTTAACGGAAAACTATTAAATGGATACCAGCCTTTTATCACAATCCATTCTATAATTGGTTGAATTAAAAATATTACAAAAAAGAAGTGGTAAAGATACAATCCAAACGTTTCCTGCCTGGGTTTGAAAATTCCGAAAGAGGGTTTTTCAGGACAAATTTTTACTAAAAAACAGAAGAAAAGAATACTATAAACCTGATTGAAAAATCTAAGATTATTGGAAAAGAAAATATTCCCTTTAATGAAAAGCCAATAAGACTGAAGAGAGGCTAATAAAAAAGCAGCTATCAATCCTAAAATTAAAATAGAAAGTTTAATTTTTTTGATTTTGTCTACTAATCCGTTTTCATTTATATATACGCCCAGCCAGGAATAAAAGGCAAATCCAAAAAATGCAGTACTATGGCTTTTAAATTTAAAACTATCCCCAAAAGTATAAAAAGCAGTTATACTCAATAAAATCATCCCAAACCAAACTGTGTTAATATACTTATAAAACAAAAGTATAATAATGATGTTTATGAATAATGTAGGGATAAACCAAAAAGGAGAATAAAAAATAAAGTAAATTATATCAGTAAATCGCTGATTGGAATGGCTATTTGTAAGTTCTTTAAAATTTCCTTTTAAAAATAAAATAAGCAGGAAAATAAATAGAGAAATGAGATATGGTATTAAAATAGTTCGCAGTCTTTGTATCAGGAAAGTTACTCTCGAAATTTTTTTTAACTGGTCTGTCATCAAAAATCCGGAAACTATAAAAAAACAAATAACCGAAAAATGTGTTATTTGCTTTAATCCAACAAAAGTAAATATGGATACTGGTTCATCCAGATAAACCAACAAATTCATTCTTGCCGGAAAAACATCTGTGTGGGCATATATAATACCAATCATCGAAATAAATCGAATGTAATCAACAAAAGGATAAATCCTTTTGTAAGAGGAGTTGGGCATTTGAGTTCTGAAATTTTAAAAATCAATGATAGAGCTGGAAAAATAATATATCCAGTGAGGTACGTATCTAAATGTATCCTAAATATTTACAATTAGCAAGGAATTAAATATTAAAAAAATCATTTAACATTAAATTTATATTGAACATAATTTTAAAATTAATTTATATAATTTTATCATTTTACTGTAAGCTGTCATTTGAAATAAGTCATTTATAAAAGTCCAGGACATAAAAAGAAATTTTGCGGCTCTTCACCTGATCTTTGTGTTCTTTGCTTTTAAACTTCTCTTCCTTTGCGTGAAACCTTCCCTTCCTTTCTTTTATCTTTGCACATGACTAATACATCTTCATTACTTCGAATTGGGCAACCAAAATCTGTTCTTAGCAAACGTCAAAAAGAATTTAATCAGCTTTCTGAAAAAATAGAACAATTAGATCTGCTTATTCCGGAGCTTAAAACAGCGCGGAATCAGATTATTCAGCGAATTCCGACAGACCTCAATCCGTTGGTTTTGGAATTTCAGACTTTCCGGGTCGAAATGGTAAATCTGATGGATCGAACGTACGAAAATGATCTGTTCCGGAATGCTTACCAAACTAAACTGGCTTACTTAATTACCGAAAATGCGTTTGATCTCATTGCTCATTATGGATTTGATGAGCTGAAATCGGTTTATAATAAGTACAGTGACGTTGACATTGAAGCCGCACTTCTTGCCATTCAAAAAAATGACTCTGAAAAAATTACAGATCCTGCATTTCTAATCGAAGAAGAATCAACTCCTGAGAATGAATTCCCTGAACATTTCCACGATTTGCCCCAGGAAGAACAACAACGAATCAAAGAAGAAAGGCGGGCAGAAAGATTGCAATCGCGGATTAATGAAGCTAAGCAGAATATGGATAAGCAAAAAACCACTAAATCGGTGCGGACTGTTTATATGGATCTGGTAAAAGCTTTTCATCCTGACCTCGAAACAGACGAAGGTGAGAAGCTGCGAAAAACTGAAATTATGCAGCGTGTCATTGGATGTTATCAGGAAAATAATCTGCTGGGATTATTAAAATTGCAGATTGAGTTTGACCGTATTGATCAGGATAATCTTGAAAACCTGACCAAGAATCAGCTTAATTATTATAACAAAGTCCTCAAACAACAAGTTGATGATCTGGAAATCGAAAAGGAAATTGTGCAAAAAGAAATTTCAGATTTATGCGGTCTTCCGT
>Ga0247734_1003089_pt1 | contig 10124 bp, 15 predicted proteins | sample UWRJL103311B2_FD_180933 | JGI IMG/M metagenome (GOLD analysis project Ga0247734, IMG submission 180933) | Plant litter microbial communities from Arlington Agricultural Research Station in Wisconsin, United States - UWRJ-L103-311B-2 | ecosystem: Environmental > Terrestrial > Plant litter >... | reverse complement strand
TTCCAGCTGGCTATTCTGCAGCATCCTACATGCGAGAATACACGAATTCGTTCCGTTCAGGATGCACAGCGAATCTTTCTTGCTGTCCAACAGGGTCTGCTTCACATGGTTACTCGCCGTCTGGACGCGGATGAACGACTGGCTCTGACATCGGGCTGTGTTTATGCTTGGGAGGAGAGAGGTCCTCATAGTGAGGTTACAGGCATGGGAATCGAGAGGTTTACAGAAGGCAGGCGGTGGAGTCCGTCGAGAGTCCGAGACGTGAGTGGTCCCCCTTGTCTTTTTCGGTGCCGCAACGCTAACAGGTCGACGGGGCTCTGTAGGAGTTCCTGTTCTATTACGAGAAATATCTTCCTGTAGGGGAGGCAGGGCAATCAAGGTGAGTCTTTTACCTACGATAACGTCTCTCACGATCTGACGACTTGGTCGTGGTGCACTCATTAGTGTTAACGCGGATAGGCAAGCGCCACCAGATTGGGATCAGCTAGTCAAGCAAACATACTCTGTCTGGGTGGGAGCTGGCAATGGGAAACGAAAATGGCATCTCAGTGCGTGAAGGTTACAGAGATTGTTGACCCTGAATTCTAATACGTGTTTCTCTTTTCTTTTTCCCAGCCGCCTACTTCACCCATCAGACTGTGGATAACCTGAAGACCATCGATGATATACCCGGGATCTCCACCATTCCCATTCCAGACAACATGTTCCAGAGCACTCGCGTTAGCAAGTCTCGCAATGCGAGTGTTGCTACCTCGCCGAGAGAGGCCGTGCCTGCGAAACAGAAGGATCCACCACCTCCTGTGGCTCGGACCTATGCGGCTTTCCCGCCTCCATATTCAGCCCCGTTAGCTCCCACATCCGAGCACGATGCCGCTCAGGCTCCTATACAGTCACGATCCAGGTCCTCCACGTACGCGCCTGAGCCATATTACGTCGAAAACCAAAATCGAGGCGAGTATATGGCTCGGCAAATCGGTACCAGTCTCCCATCCACCTCGCGCGATGCAGAGTATGGTGGTTGTAAGCCTCCCTCGCGGTCCCGGGAGAACTCCCGTTATTCACCAGAAGATAGACATGCCAGACGGCAGCTACCTTCGACAGAAGGCTCACAACACTCTCGTCGAGCATCATCCTATCATCCTTATGCCCCTCCCGGGCGCAATTCCTACCATCCTCAAGCTAGCTCTTCATCGTCCCTGATCGACTATGACAATTACGACAGGACGAGTCAAGACCCTCGTGCCAGTCGGTCTCCTCGGCATACAAGGCAGCCGTCTTTACCAGGGCCCAGTATATTAACTTCTATTGCGTACGCTCAGCAACCGCCGTACGACAACTCGCAAGCTATGGCAGTTCAAGTCGAACCCCCTCTACCCTCGCAAGCCATCTACAGTGGTTGGACCAGCACGCCTCCCCCTCAGCCGCTTGAACCTCAACATGCGTCTGAGATGCGAGTTCATGCCTCGCCGCCTTCTCAGTATGCGTTGGAACCTTCTCTTGCACTGGCTTCTTCTCCCACTTCATCATCGTCCTCGTCGTACACCCAGCATTCGGTCTACCTTGCCGAGTGTGTGCCAGGCACTCCTCTGGACGGCCGTGCGACGCCTTACTTTGAGCACAAGCAGTTACCGCCGCTAGAGTCTATCAGACTGCGACCCTACAAGAGGGCGCCGATGGATGACGAAGCACTGCGGATGCTGCAGGTTGCGAACAAGACACCTCCGAGAGTGTAGAATGTTTGAATTGTAATAAAGTGTATTCCTAGTTTCGTTGGTTCCGTCCTGTGTATTTGTTTCTTTCGTTATGTTTTGTTCAGGGGTCAGTGGAATTCGGTACGGTACTCAGGCTTCTATATTTGCCAGTTATGTATATGTTTTGTAATAGGTAATTAGCAGGAATAGGGATGCTTGTTGGTTCGTCAGTTATTGCAACCACTCCCCTGGTAGAGGGGACAAATTCCCATTGAACGGAGATGGGTGGATGAAAAAAAAAATTGCAATGTTCGGATCGTGGATATCTAGGGGAAAGAAGGTACAACCCGCAGGCGCTTCCGCGTCGTATCCTAGGAAGACGACGATCAGGTTCGGGGACGTGAATTTTGTCTGCAAGTCGAGGAACATAATGGGACGGAACGCTCCGGGCCACCCACGGCCCGTCCGGAAGATGTCCATGAGCATCTCGTGGCCTGCTTCCCACCTACCAAGCCTAATTCTGACGTGGTCTAGGTTCCATCGCTCTCTATCAGAAACGGCTCGTTGGAAATTGAAGACAATGTTTCTGACTCAGAAACTTGAAAAGAACTTGTTTGGGTGTCTGAAAGCCAGAAACTTCTGAGCTGAAGAAAAACTTCAGTCTCCTGTATCTCTATGCAGATTTCTTTTGCCTTTCAGAGAGAACAAAAAGCTGGAGTCGGTGGTTGCGCTTCCTAGCCTTAGCGGTGGTCAGGTACAGATATCAGAGGAAGCGGTTTGATGTCGGAGCCTGTACCCCGTGGGGTCATGCGACCATGGACAGCCGTGGACCGAATTCCCGCACTTTTGTTGGCTATATAATCAGCAACCGCGCAAAGCCTTCCATCGTTGCTCCTCCCCTCTTCCTCCTCCACCATCATGTTGTTCGGCAAATCGAGAACTCATGAGGTCGCATACAATGGGCGCCTCAAGAACATGCGGGTGTATTGTGCGTTTCTTCGACGCTTGTTATTGCGAATATGAAAGCTGACTTTGGTGATTAGGGCTCGCGTTCGTTGTGTACTGGGGAATCATCCTCTTCGGTTATGATACGTGCGTTATCATTCTCTTATACCATGATATAGCCAAACTGACGAATTGTATGCAGTGGAATCGGGTTTGTAATCTAATCCGTACTTTCGTCTGCCTTTGACTCAATGGCTCTTGCAGAGGTGGAGTTGTCAGCAACAAGTACTTCCAGGAGTCCTTTGGGATAAGACAGGGCGATGTGGTAAATGACAAGCGGAGGATAGAGATCTCCTCAAACGTAGTCTCTGTCCTGCAAGCTGGTGCTTTCTTTGGTGCTCTTGGTAGTGCCCCTCTTTCAGGTATGTCGCAGACGCAAGAAGTCCAGTCTAAACCTAACTATATAACAGCCAAGATTGGACGCAAGTACACACTCCTGGCTTTCTCCATCATCTTCGTCGTCGGTGCTGTGCGTTCTATCCACACCTCTGCTTGCCATTTCTGTGTCTCACCCAAGCTCGCAGGTTCTCACCACTGTAGCCAATGCCGGATCCAAAGGGTTGGCTGAGATCTACGCAGGAAGAGTCATTTCGGGTATTGGTATCGGTGCCATTTCAGCTGTTGCACCTGCCTTTGTTTCCGAATGTTGCCCCAAAGACGTGAGAGGAAGGATCACAGGATTGTTCCAGATTATGGTGGCCACCGGAGTCATGATTTCTTACTTCGTAAACTGTGCGTCTTCTCTTCCCTTCATGCTGAAATATTTACCTATCAGTTGCTTTTAGACGGTGTATCTGAGAATCCCAGCATAAAGTCCACCCCCAGTGCATGGAAAGTCCCGTTCGGTATCCAGCTGATCCCAGCAGGAATCATGGCTCTCGGCCTGATGACTATCCGAGTAAGTCCTCGAATGCAATCTCTCATACTTCACATTGCTGACATTGTTACAGGAATCTCCTCGTTTCCTCGCCAGTGTGGGCAAGACTGAGCAAGCTATTGCCAATCTTGCATACCTACGTCGTGAACCAATCACAGCGGAATCTGTCATCTCCGAATACGCTGAAATTGAGGCTGCTATTAATGAGGAGCGTCAAGCTAGGCAAGGACTGGGGCTGAAGGAAGCTCTTTTCGGAAAGGGAAACTTCATTCGCTTCGTCATCGCTTTTGTCATCTTCATGCTTCAGCAGTGGAGTGGACAGAACAGTGTCAAGTAGGTCTTATGCTTGTGTAGATTTTCGTCACTGTGCTGATTCGTGACTACCAGCTACTACGCACCTCAGATTTTCGAGTCGGTGAGTGGAGTGTTCTCACGAATTCCATATTTAGGGAAGACTTTCTCATGATCTGGAATAGATTGGATACACTGGATCCAAAAACTCTCTCCTCGCTTCCGGTGTTTACGGTGTCGTCAAAGTGGTAGCCACCGCAATCTTCATCTTCTTCGGTGTCGAATCCCTTGGACGTAAACTGTCTCTTCAAATCTCCTCGTTTGGCATGGGAACATTGTTCTTCATTATTGGAGCCATTCTCAAGACGCATCCTCCTCAAAAGGCGCCAACGGATGGCTCGATCATTCAGCCACCACCTGCCAGTAAGGGTATGGCTGCTTTGTTGTACATCTACGTGTGCTTCTATTCTATGGGATGGGGACCTCTTCCTTGGGTCTATGTTTCCGATATCTTCCCCACCAGGACCAGACATTACGGGTTGGCGCTTGCCAGTGCTTCGCAGTGGCTCTTCAGTAAGTCTCATCTATCTTATTCGGCTAGAATGACGCTCAGTGTGTTCATTCGCGCAGACTTCATCGTATCCAAGTTCACGCCTGATATGATCGCCGATTTGCAATGGAAGCTGTTCATGATGTTCGCCACCATTAATATTGGAGCTATGGGTCTATTCTCTTCGTACGTCGCTAACACTGTTTGTCTTTCTCGACTACGTTGACTCACGTCTGTTGTTATAAAAGGCTCATCCCTGAGACTAAGAACAGGACACTGGAAGAGATGGATATCATCTTCGGAGCAGTCGATGCTGATAAGAGAGCAGCAGACATTGAACAATCACACCAACGTATTGACCACCCTTCAACATATCGCGGGGATTCCATGGAAAAGGGTTCTGAGGGAGAGAGAAAGGAGGTGGTGTGATAAACGGGTCTGTAAGGCTTGTTTTAATGGTTCTTCATACTTGTTTTCGTCTTTCACTTTGTCTCCGTGTATGTTTGTGCTGTGGTCTTAGCCCCCCTTTTGTATTAGTAACTGCATGTCTTCGTGAATTTCATGGTGCTCAGATGAACCTATTCGCGAACTGTGAAACGACTGGAAACCAGTTCCAACGCCGCGCCCTCAGCCTTAATTCTGCACACGTTCGGTCATGCTGCGGGTGCAGTCCCTTCGAGCTTATTTCAGCCGCGGATGCTTTTTAGCCACGGATGCACTTTCGCCAGTGCCACGGATTCGAGGCGTCAGGGGCGCGCACGCTATCTCGGTCTGCACAGTAATGGAACTACGCCACCACTAAAGAGCGCGGATCAGATGTTAGTCAATAATTCCCTCGAGAATTACGCGAAAAAGGTGCGGATCCCAAGTCAACCGTCGCTAACAGTACTCTTACCCTTTCACTCATCTTCTTCCATCTTCCACCTTCTTCCTCACTTTGCATTTGCCTATGGCGGTAGATGTGTTAACTGGATTTGAAGTGCCCACTCTCGTTGCAGTGTTTTTACAGTCCATTCTTTATGGAATCTACCTCGTAACCTGTGGGAACTGTGCGTCCGCCTTGACCAGAGTCAATGGACGTTGGAGGAACCGAAGGGAGATACAGTGGCCATTTCTGCTGGCAGGAACTTTCCTGCTTATTAACAGCACAGTCATCGTTTGCATTGGCTTCTATAGATGCCTAGAGTTGCTTGCTTTCAATCCAGAGGGACTTGCGGATCGTGCCCAATCCACGTACTGGCTCAATATATTCAAAGTGCGTTGAACAATGCAATGATGCAATATGCTTTGTCTGATCGACTCTCTTGTTCCATTTAGCCTGTGCTCACTCTCTTGCAATCGTTTGTGGGAGACTCCATTCTCATTTACAGAACCTATATCGTCTATCGGAAAAACTGGAGAATTGTTGCCCCTTCTATCGCTTTGTGGCTTGCCGACACCGTTTGTGGATGTCGAGGTTTACAGCTGGAGGGCAGTGGCGCAAGCGAAGACCAATACGCTCCTTGGTTTACCGCATTTTGGGCGCTCAGTGTCACTCAGCATATCCTCACAACCTGTGAGTGCATCGAACTTCCATCTTCTAGCGTATACGCTTCTCTGACTTTAGATCCTTAGTGCTTCTGCTGTACCGATTGTGGCGTGTTGATCGCTCTCTTCCTGGGATTGTTCCATTTCCACTCGAGCAAGAGACACCAGTGCAGCGTATCATGCGTTCCATAGCTGAGTCTGGCATGCTATACACGGTGGCGGCCTTCATCGTCCTCATATGTGAGGTGACACAGAGTGCCCATGTTCTCCGCGTCGCAACCGCCGTGGTAAGAAAGCCGGTTGCCATAGATTTGCGTTCCTCTGCTGATATGAATCTATTTCAAGGAATTGATTACGGTCGGACTCGCCTTCAATCTCATTCTAGTCCGAGCCAAGCAATGGGTGGATGATAGCCATCATGAACAACAATCGTCAGACCCGCAATTCACTTCTATAGGACCGACAGTGTCCTCCAGCGCCTTTAGTGTTTCAGCCACCACAGTTGGGGCCAAAGCATAACACCAGTCATCTTTTCAGATCCACTCGGTCTTCTTCATGTATTTTTAGCTCATGTACTATTTTACACTCTTTTATTTTTGGTTATATATTCACGAGCCTCTGGCTCGCTGTCATTGGTGTTAAGTGCATACGATTTGTCTTTCTATCTTTGGGGTCAGACTAAATGTCCCTAAGTAGGGTCCTTTTCAAGTACTGAGGCTGGTGGCTGGAGCAGGGAGCATGACGTGGTTACGGCATTGTTACTGTACCACTACATTCTTTTGGGTCCCTAGAGTCCCTCGGCCACCGTCTAGTGAGAGGAATGTTTAGGCGCATGACCTCGCAAGACCTGTCTTTAGCTCGTTCAGCTCATCTCGACGACGTATATTCCTGCTTCTTTGCTACTCTACGCTGTCCTATGACGGGCTATTTGGTCAAAATCTCAGAAAAATCCGTTGACATCGTGAACTATTGCGAGACAAAAATGCTCGTATATTTCCAGTGGTCCCTTCGACTTTCCTGCGTACGCGCATTGGATTAGGCCGGGGCGCCTCCAGTCAATTAATATAAGACACTATTAAGTATTGCCAAGACATGTAACATGTGGGTGGCAAGCCACATATAGCAAAATATGAGCAAGCGTGAGGCTATTGGACTGTGTAGAGTCACTAACAACCATGAACGCAGATCGGAGCCTGTGGCCCTGGAGTCGCGGCTGCCGCCAATGGCGACAGTTACTGATTGTTTCCTCGAGAATTACGCGGACTCGGAACGTTATCAGGTCACTCGTCGCTGATAACGGGCAGCTCCGTTCTTGCTTTCTCCTTCCATCTCCCCCAGCGTTGGTGAGACCATGGTGGACATGGTGACAGGATACCAAGTGCCTAGCCTCGTCAGTCTACTTCTGCAATCTACGCTCTACGGAATCTACCTCGTCTCATGCGGAGACTGCGCTATCGCCTTAACCAGAGTCAATGGCCGATGGAGAAGCAGAAAGGAAATACAATGGCCGTTTCTCCTCACAGGAATCTTCCTGCTTATCAACACGACATTCTGTATCTGTCTTGGGTTCTACAGATGCCTGGAGCTGTTCGTATACCATCCTGATGGACCTACTATTCAAAGGGATTCCACGTACTGGATCAACATTGTCAAAGTGCGTTGTACTGCGTGACGACACGATAAACCCAATCTAATCACTCCTCTTCTCAGTCTGTTCAAATTCTTTGCCAGTCGACTGTGGGCGATTTCATTCTCATTTACAGAACCTTCGTTGTGTATCGAAAGAATTGGAGAATTATTGTGCCATCCCTTATCTTGTGGCTGGCAGATACCGCCTGTGCATGCAAAGGGTTGCAGGTTCAAGCCGTTGGTGGTACTATGGACCAATACAACCGGTGGTTCATTGCTTTCTGGGCACTCAGTCTCGCCCATCATGTTATGACAACCCGTGGGTAAAATGGAAATCTCATTCTTCCCCTTTTCTAACTCTGAACAACTAGTGCTCCTCTTGCGTAGGCTGTGGCGTATCAATCGCTCTCTACCGGAGATTGTTCCGTGTGCATTCAAGCAAGAGACTTCTTTACATTTCATGATGCGGTCCATAGCCGAGTCGGGCATGCTATACACGGTGACAGCTCTCATTGTCCTCATATGTCAGCTATCGAAGAGTTATCGCGCCCTTCGCGTAGCAAGTGCCGTCGTGAGATCCCTGGTTGTCATGTTTATGTGGCCCCTGCTGACATGAATCTATAGGAAATGGTCGCCGTCGGGATTGCTTTTAATCTTATCCTCACCCGAGCGAAGCGATGGAATGATACGCAGCAGGCTCAACAGTCTTCTGATCCTCAGTTCACGACTATTGGACCAGTGGTGTACCCCAGCACCTTCAATCTTTCGGTGACTACGATTGAGGGCAAGACATAACACCTGCTATTTGAAGGCATGGTTGGTTTCTCGTGTATTATAGCCTTTTGTACTTATAAACACTTTTAGTCTGGTTGTAATCTGTTCTGTCTTTTGGCTCTCTGCTGACACGGTTTTTGAGTGTCTGCTACAACTCGTCAAATACCTGTTACTGCGATAGCCATGACTTGGGGATCGCTACGTGGCGTACTTAGGACCGCTCTGATCATCTAGCTCTGCTATGCGAGGTTCTAAGGTATTCTATGAGACATAGAAGAGGGAACTTGTACACAGAATATGGTGTCAGACGCGTCACACTACATGTCAACTTTAATCACTCCTGCAACGCGGGCTGCACCTCTTATGGGTAAGGCGTTCGACAGCACCCGCGATGTGGTCACTTTGTCTTCGTTGATCAGCTATTCCATGTTGGTGTGAATGTCGTGATATCTGAACGAGCTTGATAGCGAATCGGGTTAACTTAGTCTTGGGTCCGTATATGATATACATCGCGGTGCACTGGGTTGATGCCTTTATAAGTTATTGTGAGCACCCAAGCTTTCTACTGTGCGATTAACACCTTCAATCCGCGCTGCACAAGCCTTAGCCAGTGTTTACAAGAAGGCAGCTACTTATGCAAAGACTGTAGCCGCGTACACGTCGACCCCTGAACAGCCTACATGCTTATGCCCGTAACAGACTTCAAAGCGCTCCTTGCCGAGCTGGTTTTGCATTGGTTCGGTACCAATGATAATCTGTTTCCGCCTTCCTTCTTTCCTGGTAATCCAATAACGTTGTTGGTCTTGAACTCCATCCTTTCATCTTTTCACTCTCCTTTGCACAAGACCATGGCAGATGTCTTGACCAGACTCGACATATCTACCCTTGTCGCGCTGTTTCTTCAGTCCACGCTCTACGGAATATACATCGTTACATGCGGCAACTGTGCTGTAGTGTTGACTAGAGTTAACGGGCGCTGGAAACGCAGGCATGAAATCCACTGGATTTTCCTTATTGCAGGAACCATCCTTCTAGCAAACACAACGTGTTACGTCTTCTTCCAGCTGTATAGATGCTTCCAGTTATTCGTGCTCAGAAGAGGTCCAGAGGGATCAGCCGTTAACAACGATCCTCTGACGTGGCTTAATATTTCTAAAGTGCGTTGCAATGGCCGATGCTTCCGTGACAAAGTTGAACTCAAATTCACCACTACTCTCATCAGCCCATACAACTTCTCTGTCAATCGACCACGGCAGACTTCGTTATCATCTACAGAACCTTTATCGTCTATCGGAGGAAGTGGAAGGTCATTACACTATGTCTCGTCTTGTGGCTTGCCGACACCATCTGTTTCCTTGGAGGTTTTTTTCTTCAAACCAGTGGTGCAGAGCCCGTTCTATTCTACCAGTGGTACAACGCGTTCTGGGCAATAAGTGTTGTTCAACACATCACAACAACCAGTGAGTGTATCGAACTTTTGAAGTCTCCTAAGTCTATCTCGATCCTTACTCCAGATTTCAAGTGCTCCTGCTACACCGTCTGTGGCGCGTTGACCGTTCTTTACCTGGAGTTTTTCCTCTTCCATCCGATCCAGAGGCGCCCCTTCATCGCATCATGCGCTCCATAGCAGAATCCGGCATGCTATATACCGCTGCAGCGCTCATGGTTTTTGTCTGTCAAGTGACGGGCAGCTACGGTGCTTCCCGCATCGCTACGGCTGTGGTGAGCGACCTTCGACTAATCATATTTCTCACTGACAAGAATCGTAGGAAATGGTTAT
>Ga0247734_1003088_pt1 | contig 10126 bp, 4 predicted proteins | sample UWRJL103311B2_FD_180933 | JGI IMG/M metagenome (GOLD analysis project Ga0247734, IMG submission 180933) | Plant litter microbial communities from Arlington Agricultural Research Station in Wisconsin, United States - UWRJ-L103-311B-2 | ecosystem: Environmental > Terrestrial > Plant litter >... | reverse complement strand
TTCCAAGACCCACCCCGCCGAGGCGATCGAGCCGCTGCTCGCCGCAGGGCAGCGCGTGTTCGGCGAGAACCGCGTGCAGGAAGCGCAGGCCAAGTGGCCGGAATTGCGCGAGGCTTACCCCGACGTGGCGCTGCACCTCGTCGGCCAGCTCCAGTCGAACAAGGCCGAGGACGCGGTGGCGCTGTTCGATTGCATCCACTCGCTCGACCGGCCCTCGCTGGTCGAGGCGCTGGGCAAGGCGATGGCCAAGGCCGGCCGGCAGGTGCCGTGCTTCGTCCAGGTGAACATCGGCGCCGAGGAGCAGAAGGGCGGCTGCGCGCTTCCCGAAGTGCCCGCGCTGCTGGCTGCCGCGCGCGAAGCAGGCGTGCCGGTGGTCGGCCTGATGTGCGTGCCGCCCGCCGGGATCGAGGCCGCGCCGTTCTTCGCGTTGTTGGCCAAGATCGCGGGCGAGAACGGGCTCGAGCAGCTCAGCATGGGCATGAGCGAGGATTTCGAGACGGCGGTGATGCTCGGCGCGACTCACGTGCGCGTGGGCAGCGCGCTGTTCGGGGCGCGGTGAGATCGGCGGCGTAGCTGGTTCGATACGCCTTTTCGTCATTGCGAGCGAAGCGAAGCAACTTAGGGCAGCACTATGCCGCCCTGAGTTGCTTCGCTTCGCTCGCAATGACGAGGTGGGGGATGATGAGGTGGCCCGACCAAACACTCCGTCACCCTGAACTCGTTTCAGGGTCCATCCTTCCGCGAACGCGGTGCGGTGAGGCCGTAAACCGACCGTGCCGCTGGTGACCTATTCCACCGAGCCAGGCTGCTCGATGGACCCTGAAACGAGTTCAGGGTGACGGGAATGCCTTATCCAATTGTGGCGTTCAAAACCCTTTCGCGCGGCCCTCGCGGCGGGGATCGGCGCCGCCGAGGTAGCCGCCGTCCTTCACCACGATCGCCTGGATGCCCGACTCCTCGCCCCGGCCGGTCGAGAGCGGCATTCCGCGTGCGGCAAGGGCGGCCATGATCGCGGGGGGGAAGGGATCGGCGCTGAACTTCTCGTCCTTGGCGACAAGGTTGGGCAGCGCGGCGGAGGCCTGCGGGGTCATGCCCCAACCCAGCATCGCCACCAGCACCTTGAGGTTGTACGCCTGGATCGCGCTGCCGCCGGGCGAGCCGGCCGCGGCGTGGAAGGTGCCGTCGCGGTTGAGCACGATCGCGGGCGCCATGCTCGAACGCGGGCGCTTGTGCGGGCCCGGCGCGTTGGCGGCGGGCGCGCCGTCGGGATCGGCGGGGGAGAACGAGCTGTCGGTGAGCTGGTTGTTGAGGAAGAACCCGTCGACCATCCGGCCCGAGCCGAAGATCGATTCCACCGTGGTCGTCATCGAGACGACGTTGCCCTTGGTGTCGACGACGATGAAGTGGCTGGTGCCGCCCGGCTCGCGGGTCTTGTCGGGCGCGTAGTTCGGTGCGCCGGCGGGCTGGCCGAAGGTGACGGGGCCGACCTTTTCGCCGATCAGCGCGGCGCGGTCCTTGAGGTAGGCGGGGTCGAGCAAGCCCTCGACGGGGACCTTCACGAAGGCCGGATCGCCGACGTAGCGGTCACGGTCGGCATAGGCGAGGCGGCTGGCCTGGCCGAACTCGAACCACGCCTTTTCGTCGGCCGCACTGCGGCTGGCGATGTCGGTGTGGTTCAGGATGCCGAGCGCGATCTGCAGGCCGGGGCCGCCCGACGGGGCCTGCGGGGTGCAGACCACCAGCTTGAGGAACGGGCTGCACAGCGCCGGGGTGACGGCGGGGCGATAGGCGGCGAGGTCCGCCAGCGTCATCGTGCTGGGGCGCGGACCCTGGTGCAGGCGGTCGACGATATGCTGGGCGATCGGGCCGGTGAGCACGCCCGAGGCGCCGAACTTGGCGATCGTGCGCAGGGTCTGCGCGTAGGCGGGGTTCTTGAGCACGTCGCCCGCGACGTAGCGGGTGCCGTCGGGCTTGGTGAAATAGCGCACGACGTCGGGCGCGCTGGTCTGCGGGGCCTTGGAGACGATCATGCCGGCGAGGCGCGGGCTGACCGTGAAGCCGTCGGTGGCGAGCGCCTCGCCTTGCGCGAACAGGGTGGACCATTCCAGCTTGCCGTGATCGCGGTGCGCCTGGTCGAGCATCGCGATCGCGCCGGGCACGCCGGTGGAGATGCCGCCGAGCACGGCGTCGAAGAAGGGCAGGGGCTTGCCGTCGTCGCCCAGGAACAGGCGGTTGGTCGCGCCGGCGGGGGCGAATTCGCGGCCGTCGTAAGCCGTGACCTTGCGGGTCTTCGCGTCATAATAGACCATGAACGCGCCGCCCGCGACGCTGGAGCTTTGCGGCTCGACGAGGCCGAGCACCGCCTGGATGGCGACCGCGGCGTCGACCGCGGACCCGCCGCGCCGCAGCACCGCAAGGCCCGCCTCGGTCGCCAGCGGGTTCGCCGCCGCGACCATCGCGTGGCGCGCGAAACCGGACTGGACGGAGGCGGCCGGTTCCGGCTGGGCTGCCTTGGCTTCAGGCTTTGCGGGGACTTTCGCCGAGGCGGGAGCGATCGACGAAAGGGCGAAGGCCGCGAGGCCGCAAGTCAGGAGCAGGGAGCGCAACGGGGGGACTTTCAAACGGTATCGAAAAAGGCAGGAAGCCCCGCGCCGATGGCGACGCGGGGCCCCGGAAGGTGCCTTACCAGTTCAGGCCGGCGCGGACATAGAGATAACGCCCGTTGAAGCCATAAGGCGAGTAGTACGGGAAGCCGGTGACGCCCGTGGTGTTGAGCGCGGCGGGGACCTTCTTGGGATAGACGTCGAACAGGTTGCTGGCGCCCAGCGCGAAGTTGAACGCGGCGTCCTTGGGCTGGTAGCGCACTTCGAAGTCGGTGATCGCGCGCTTGCCGGTGTTGAGGTCACTGGTGGCGACGGTGCCGGGCTGGAGGACGTTGCCGTAGTAGGTGACGCGCGCTGTGGCGCCGAGCTGGTCGCCGGTCCACACCGCCTGGCCGGTGATCTTGGTGCCGGGAGTGCCATCCTCGATAGTCAGGATGCGGCTGCGGGCGAACAAGGTCGACTTGGTGCTGGTGGGCACCTTGGTGATCTTGATGTCGTTGACGTTGCCCGCGACGGTCAGGTCGAAGGTGCCCGCATTTTCCGTCACCAGCTTGTAGTTGGCGACCGCGTCGATGCCGCGGGTGGTCGAAGCCAGGCCATTGAGGAAGAAGCGCGCCGCCGTAACGTTGGCGATGGTGGTGACGGGGATGTTCTCCGACAGGCCGATCTGGTTGCGCACGTGGATGCGATAGCCGTCCACCGTCAGCGAGAAGCCGCCGCTGCGCAGCACGAAGCCGGCCGACAGGTTGGTCGACTTCTCAGGCTCCAGAGCCTTGCCGCCGAGAGCCACCGCAGTCGCCGAATTGGACGGATATGTGCCGGTCTGGATCTGGTCGCCGTTCTGAATCACCGAAGTGATCGAGGTGTAGTACTGCTGGATCAGGCTCGGCGCGCGGAAGCCGGTGGAAGCGGTGCCGCGGATCGCGAAGGCAGGGCTGAAGTCGTAGCGGGCGGTGATCTTGCCGGTGCCGGTGGAGCCGAAGTCCGAATAGTCCTCGCCGCGGCCGGCAATGCCGATCAGCAGCTTGTCGGTGACTTGCGCTTCGAGATCGAGGTAGATCGACCCGCTCTGGCGGTGCTTCTTCACCTCGTTCAAGTAAGAGAAGCCCGGGAAGCCTTGCGCGCCCGAACCGTCGTAGGACGCGAATTCGCCTGCCTTGATCTGGTAGCCTTCGCGGCGGCCTTCGACGCCCCATGCCACGTTGAGCGACTGGAACACATCGAACTTCTTGGAGAAGTCGACGCCGGCCACCCACTGGTCGTAGATCGCGGCGCCGTCGTAGAAGTCGGTCTGGCTGGCCGCGCCATACGTGTAGTTGGCGGAATCGCGGGTCCAGTAGTCGATCCGGTTGCGGCCGTAGCTGACGTTCACGTCGGTCTTCCAACCGGCAATCTCGCCGCGCAGGCCGCCGGTCGCGGTCAGGTCCTTGGAGTGGGTATTGATCTTGGGCAGGAAGGCGTCGAGGCCATAAGCGTTCGCCCCCGTCGCACCGGCGGCCAGGCGCGGGAACGCGGCCGAGCTGCTGTCGCGGTACTGGTAGCCGCCGAAGGCGTAGACTTCCCAGACGTCATTCAGCGGCTTGCCCGCATTGGCGTAGACCGAATAGCTCTCGACCTTGGGATCGCCGAAGCGGTTGTCGACCACGGGGGTGCTCAGGCGCGGGTCGACGTCGCCGCGGCTGGTGGGGTTGCGGTGGGTGTACTCGCCCGACACGGTCAGGAACCCGTCCTGGCCGAGCTTGATGCCCTGCCAGCCCGACGCGGTGACGGTGCTTTCGCCGGTGACGTGGCGGCTGTCGCGCGCGGTGTCGATCTGGGTGTCGTAGATGCCGTAAGTGACGCTGGCGCCGCCGCCGTGGTCGGCTTCGCGCAGGCGCAGGTTGACGACGCCGGCGATGGCGTCCGAACCGTACTGCGCCGAGGCGCCGTCAAGCAGCACTTCGATCGACTGCAGCGCGGTGGACGGAATGGTGTTGAGATCGACCGCCGCCGAACCGCGCCCGACCGAGCCGTTGACGTTGAGCGAGGCGGAAGTGTGCGCGCGCACGCCGTTGATGAGCACGAGCGTCTGGTCCGGGCCCATGCCGCGCAGCGTGGCGGGGCGGATCGCGTCGGTGCCGTCGGTGGCGGAAGGGCGCGGGAAGCTGATCGAGGGGATCGAGTTCGCCAGCGCCGCGGCCAGTTCGGTGGTGCCCTGCTGCTTGAGGTCCTGTGTCGTCACGACCTGGACCGGCGAGGCGGAATCGAGCTTCGAGCGGCCGGCGGTGCGGGTGCCGGTGACGATGATGTCGTCGCCGCCTTCGGTGGCGGCGGGGGTAGCGGAAGTGGGGGCTTCCTGCGCGAAAGCGACCTGGGCCTGGGCGATCGCGGCGGTCGAGACGGCTGCCAGCACCAGTGCATTCTTGAACTTCATGATAGTCTCCTCGCACGGTGCGCCCTTGCGGACGCCCATGTCATACCTGAACCGTTTTTTACGTGTCTCTCCCGGATCGACTTCGAGCTTTGCCCGTGGCGTAACCGGCCCGCGCCCCGTCGTCGGGTACGCGTGGATGCTTCTTTGACCCACCGACCGTGCCACGAAAACCGTCACAATGCGTCATAAGTTTTTCTAAACGCAGGCAAGTATCTGCTTTTGCGTCACACCTGTGGAAACCATGCAACGCCTGGTCAGCGTGGCGCCGTAGACGCCGAGTAGGGCCGCGCCGCCGCGCCTGCGCCCCAGGCCTTGTTCGGGCTGGCCTGCATGGTGAAGCGCAAGGTGCCGCCCGCGCGCACCTCGGCGTCGGAAATCCACGCGCGGTCCAGCGGCTTGCCGTTCAGTTCGACGGTGCCGACGTAAGGCCTGGCGTCGCTCAGGTCGTCGGTCTCCACCGTGAAGGTCTTGCCGTTCGGCAGCGTGATGGTGGCGCTGCGCACGAAGGGGCGGCCGATGACGTACTGGTTCGCGCCCGGGGTCACCGGGTAGAAGCCGAGCCCGGTGAACACCAGCCACGCGGACATCTGGCCGAGGTCGTCGTTGCCCGAAAGCCCGTCGGGCGTGGGCTTGTATTGGCTGGCGACGATCTGCCCCAGCCGCTCCTGCGTGCGCCACGGCGCGCCGGCGAAGGCGTAGAGGTAGGCGACGTGGTGGCTGGGCTCGTTGCCGTGGATGTACTGGCCGATCAGCCCGGAGATGTCCTCGGCGTGGCTGTAATCGAGCTTGGTGTTGTCGAAATCGAACATCGCGTCGAGCCGCGCCACCACCTTGCGGTCGCCGCCCAGCATGCGGAACAGGCCCGCCTGGTCCTGCGGCACGAACCAGCTGTATTGCCAGGCATTGCCCTCGGTATAGTCCGAGCCGTAGTTGATCGCGGTCGGGTCGAAGGGCACGCGGAAGCTGCCGTCGGCCTTGCGCGCGCGCAGCCAGCCGGACTTGGCGTCGAACGAATTGCGCCAGTTGCTCGCACGCGCGGCGAACGTGGCGGCCACGTCCTTGCGGCCCATCGCCTGCGCCATGCGAGAGATCGTCCAGTCGTCGTATGCGTATTCGACAGTCTTGGAGGCGGCTTCGGGCTCCTTGTCGATCGGCACGTAACCGCGCTTCATGTATTCGCCCAGGCCCCCGTAAGGCGCATACGTCCCGCTGGCGACCATCGCGTCGAGCGCCTTGTTCGCATCGAAGCCGCCGATGCCCTTGAGGTACGCGTCGGCGATGACGGGGACGGCGTGGTAGCCGATCATCGTCCACGTCTCGCGCCCGGCGAACTGCCAGACGGGTAGGATGCCGTAAGGGCTGTGCTCGCGGCTGGCGATCAGCGAGTTGACGACGTCGGACGTGGTCTTTTCCGGCTGCACCAGCGTGAGCAGCGGGTGTTCGGCGCGGAAGGTGTCCCACAGCGAGAAGGTGGAGCGGAAGGTGAAATCCTTCGCCACATGGACCTGGTCGTCGGGCCCGCGATAGCGGCCGTCGGTGTCGCTCCACACGCTGGGGGCGAGGAGGGTGTGGTAAAGCGCGGTGTAGAGGTTGCGGCGCATCGGCGCGGGGGCCTCGATCTGCACGCGGCCCAGCGCGGTGCGCCACTGGCCGCGCGTGCGGGCGCGCACGGCGTCGAAGCTGCCGCCCTCGGCGTCGAGGTTGGCGATCGCGCCTTGCTCGTCGACGCCCGAGAGCGCCACCTGCACTTCGAGCGGTGTGTCGAGCACGCCGAAGTCCAGCCGCGCCTCCAGCGCCTTGCCCAGCTTCTCGTCGAGCGCATCGGTGCCGGCGCCGGGGCTGCGGAAGCCCTTGTAGGCGACGTGCTCGTCGCGATCGAGGAAGGCGTGGTCCTTGAGCGGAGCGGAAAAACGCATCGCGAAGAACAGCTTGCGCCCCGCCGCCCAGCCGCGCGTCTCGCGAAAGCCGGTGATCGTGCCGTCGGGGTGGCGGTGGAGGCCGGACCACAGGATCTTGCCCGGATAATCGTAGAGGCTGGAGCGCATGTCGAGCAGCAGGTGCGCGTCGGCGCCCTTGGGGAAGGTGTAGCGGTGAACGCCCACGCGCGTCCCCGCTGTCATCTCCGCGCGCACGCCGCTGTCGGCCAGGGTGACGGCGTAGTAGCCGGGGCTCGCGACTTCGGTATCGTGCGAGAAGCGCTGGCGATAGCCCGATCCGGGCGCATCGGCGCGGCCGGGGTCGAGCTTCAGGGCGCTCGCCGGTCCCACGGCGGGCATGACGAGGAAATCCCCGAGGTCCGAATGCCCGGCGCCCGAGAAGTGCGTGTGGCTGAAGCCCTGGATCGTGGTGTCGTGATAGCTGTAGCCCGCCGCATGGGCATAACAGTCGCGCACCTGGCAGGTCGCGTCGGTGTCGGGCGAGAGCTGCACCATGCCGAACGGCGCGCTGGCGCCGGGGAAGGTGTGGCCTTCAGGCCCGGTGCCGATCATCGGGTCGACCGCGGCGAGCGGGTCGGCGGCGGGGGCCTCGGCGATGGCCTGGGCGGAGAGGATGCAGGCGAGAAGCGCGGCGGGGGGGAGCAGTCTCATCGCGCGATACAAGCATGCGTGGGCGCGGGTGTCCAATGGTGGGGGTGGGTGCCTGTGCGGGCTTATTGTTCCGGCGGCGCTTGAACGGGCCCACCACCCAGCGCCTGATAGACCTGCACTTGCGTCACCAACTGGTTGTAGCGGTTGAGCAGCAGGCTCGAGCGCGCGGTGCGCAAGCGTTCCTGGGCGTCGAGCCAGCTGCGCAGCGGGATGAACCCGGCGCGGTACTGGCGTTCGTAGAGCGCCTCGGCGTCCTGCGCCGCGACGAAGTTGGCCTGCGCGAACTGGGCCTGCGCGATGTACTGGTCGCGCGCGGAGAGCGAGACTTGGGTGTCGCGCAGGGCATTGTAGAAGGTCTGGCGGAAGCTCTGCACGGCGATGTCGTAGTCCGCCCGCGCGACGCCGGTGGCGAGGCGGATCTTGGCGGGGTTCAGCTCCGCCAGCGACAGCGCCGCGCCGAGGCTGGCGGCGGGGTTGGCGAAGAACTTGAGCAGCGAGGAACTGGCGGTGCCGAGCGCCCCAGTGAGGCTGAAGGTGGGGTAGTAGCTCGCCACCGTGGCGTCGCTGGTCGCCAGCGTGGAGCGCAGGCGGAGGTCAGCGGCGGCGAGGTCGGGACGGCGCGCGAGCAGCGTGGCGGGCAGCCCGGCGTCGATCGCGGGCAGCGCCTGCTGCGGCAGCGCACGCAGTTCCTCGCCCGCATAGTCCTGCTGCGCGAGCAGCGCGGCGATGGTCTTGAGCGCGGAGACGCGCGCCTGCACCAGCTGCGTCTGCGTCGATTCTTGCGCTGCGACCGACTGCTGCGCGTCGCGCAGTTCGAGGCGCGACACCGCGCCCGCATCGTACTGGCGTTGCACCAGTTGCAGCGCGCGGCGCACGTAGCCAAGGCTCTGTTCGCCGATCGTGATCTGCTCATTGGCATAGCCGAGCTGCCACCACGCCTGCACCGTGGTGCTGACCAGCGCGAGGCGGGTTTCCGCGAGGTCCTGCGCGGTGGCCTTGGCCTCCCACGAGGCGGCGTCGGCCTGCGCGTCGAGGCGGCCGAACAGGTCGATCTCCCACGAGGCGTTGAGCGAGGCAGCGCTGCTCTTGGTCCACGCCGAACCGCCGTTCAGCGCCTTCGAGGCGTCCGACGAAATACCGGCCGAGCCGCTGGGCAACAGCGCCTGCCGCGCCAGCGAGGCCGAGAGCCGCGCCTGCTTGAGGCGGAGCCCGGCGGCGGCAAGGTCGCCATTGGCGGCGAGGACCTGGTTCACCAGCGCGGTGAGGCCGGCGTCCTGGAACTCGTTCCACCACGGCCCGGCGGCCCTGGCGGGATCGCCCGCCGTGCCCGCGTCCCAGCCGGCCGCGACCGGCACCACGGGCGGCTTGTAGTGAGAGCGCACGGCGGCGCCGCAGCCCGAGGTCAGCGCCACGAGCGCGAGGGCGAAAGCGGTGCGAGAGAGGGGCTTTGGCACGGTCAGTCTCTCGAAAGCGCGTCGACGGGGTCGAGCTGGGCCGCGCGGCGGGCGGGGAGGAAGCCGAAGATCACGCCAATCAGGGTGGAACACACGAAGGCGGCGACGATCGAGGTGGGCGAATAGGCCATCTCGAAGCCGAGGTTGGCTAGCGAGAAGGCGACGCCCACTGCCAGCGACAAGCTGACGCCGATCACGCCGCCGACCAGGCACACCAGCACCGCCTCGATCAGGAACTGCTGGAGGATGTCGGACTGGCGCGCACCCACCGCCATGCGCACGCCGATCTCGGCGGTGCGCTCGGTGACGGAGACGAGCATGATGTTCATCACGCCGATGCCGCCGACGATCAGCGAGATCACCGCGATCGCGGCGACCAGCAGCGTCATCGTTTGCGTGGCGCTGGTGATCGTGGCGCGGATGTCGTCGGAGTTCGAGATGAAGAAGTCGGTCGTGCGGTGGCGCTGTTCGAGCAGTTGCGTCACCGCCGCCTGCGCCGCCGAGGTGGAGACGTCGTCGCTGATGCGCACGGTGATGCTCGACAGGTAAGTCTGTCCCAGCATGCGGCTCATCGCGGTGGTGTAAGGGACGTAGGCGGTAAGGCTATCGCTGCCGCCGAAGCCCTGCTGCTGCGTGCCGACGACGCCGACGATCCGCACCGGGACCTTGCCCAGCAGCACGACTTTGCCCAGCGGGTCCTCGCCGTCGGGGAAGAGGGTGTTGCGGGTGTTCTCGTCGATCACCGCGTCCTGCGCCAGTTCGCGCACGGCCTGCGCGTCGAACAGTCCGCCAGCCTTCAGCGTCAGCCCGCGCACGCGGAAGTATTCCGCGCCCACGCCGCTGACCTGGGCGGTGGCGGCGACGTTGCGATAGCGCGCGGTGACGCTGGTGGAGACGCTGGGGGTCACGCTGTCGACGTAGGACAATTGCGACAGTGCGTCGGCGTCGGCGTCCTTGAGCGTCTGGATCTTGCCCGAGCGCATGTCGCCGAACGACTTGCCGGGGTAGACGGTGAGGGTGCTGGTGCCGAGGCCCGAGATGTCCGAGAGGATCTTCGCCTGCGACCCG
>Ga0247734_1003087_pt1 | contig 10130 bp, 8 predicted proteins | sample UWRJL103311B2_FD_180933 | JGI IMG/M metagenome (GOLD analysis project Ga0247734, IMG submission 180933) | Plant litter microbial communities from Arlington Agricultural Research Station in Wisconsin, United States - UWRJ-L103-311B-2 | ecosystem: Environmental > Terrestrial > Plant litter >... | reverse complement strand
ATAGGACGGAAAATCAGTGCTAAGCTGCGCTCTATTCTTGTCAGCGACATCTACGGCAAGATTTTACGAAGGCGAATAGAGAAGGATCCACCGGCAGCAACCGAAACTCCTAACGACGATGAATCCAATACGGAAGATCATGTTAACGATGTTAACATTCTAAATCTGATATCCGTTGATGTCGAGGTTGTAAGCGGGACAAGTGCAAATCTCCATCTTGTTTGGATCATATTCCCAGTGCAGACCACACTCGGTACATACCTACTCTACAGGATGATTGGTGCAAGTGGTCTACTTGGTGTTCTGGCCATGTTTATTTTAATGCCTTTAAGCATATGGGTGTCCAAATGCATGGCGGCCGTGCAAGGACAAGTATTAGGAGCCAGTGATGCACGAATACAATCGAGTAACGAGCTGCTTCAAAATATTCGTACTGTCAAGTACTGTGGTTGGGATGTGTTTTTCAGAGAGCAGATAATGACTCGGCGAGGATTAGAAATGAAGAAAATTCGTCTTCGTTTCATTTGGTGGTCTATCCAGATGACACTTTTTCACTCACTTCCTGCTGTGTTGACCGGCATGACTTGCTTCTTCTACACTGTAGTGTTTGGAAACGACTTGGAGACTTCCATCGCCTTTCCTCTCTTGGCTATGTTCGCGGTTCTACGAATACCTTTGGACCGGATGGCCGATTCGGTCACCTTCCTTATTCAGGCCAATGTCTCATTGTTAAGAATCAGCGAGTTTCTTTCAGAGCGAGAGGTCCAGAACTATGTTGAGACTTCGATTAGCGATATTGATATTGTTGGGTTCGATAATGCTACTCTCGTCTGGCCAGTTCGTCAAACTATAAATGAAATAGAGGAAGAGGCGAACCCACTTACGGAAAATGTGTCTTTCAGATTACATGAAATTACAGCTCGACTTCAGAAGGGAAAAGTTAATGTTATTTGCGGCCCTAGCGGTTCCGGAAAATCTTCTCTACTACTTGCTCTTCTCGGGGAAATGGACTTGATAAGTGGCCGGGTGTTTCTACCCCATCAGGATGTAGGGCAACCATCGACAAGTTATTGTCCGCAAGAGCCTTGGATCATGAACCAAAGCATACAAGAAAATATCCTGTTTGGCTTACCCTTCGATGGCAGTCGATACGAAGCAGTAATACATGCCGTAGCACTATCTCAAGACCTTGCTGCACTTGATCAAGGAGACCAGACACTGGCTGGAGAAAATGGAAGTCGGTTATCTGGTGGTCAAAAGCAACGAGTCGCTTTAGCTCGGGCACTGTACACCCATTCTGACTATGTTATTCTCGACGACTGTCTCAGTGCACTAGATTCTCAAACCGCAACCCATGTTTTTTTTCATGCCATTAAAGGGCAACTGATGAACGGGAGAACATGTATTTTCGCTACCCACCATATGTCATTGGTTATTGATCATTGTGACTATATAGTCATGCTACATGCCGGGGAGATCAAAGCCAAAGGTACTGCAGAGGAGTTGGTATCAGGCGGGTTTATTGACGGTAAAAACATCAATTATGGAATGAATACACAACCAAATATAGAATTTGGGAACAAAAGAATTTCCGAGCTCCCCAGTTCTGTTTCTTCCACCAAACAGGAGTTGCCAATATCGCCACCAATGGACAGTGCTACCTTGTTCATGGAACTTGAGACTGGACTGCCTGGACGTGATGCAGATTATGTTGAAAAGAAGTCTGAAGGATCAGTTCCTTGGCCTGTTATTAAGACATATCTGACAGTAATCGGACCTTGGTGGTACTGGCTCATCGTGCTCTTGAGTTCCACCGCCCAACAGGTAGTCGCACTGGGCACCAATTTATGGATTAAACGATGGGCATTTCAATATGACGAACTGGCATTACAACCTGACTCAGACATGAGCCCCCCGGATTCTAATGCCAATAGAACGGAGAATGTTGCTGATAGGTACTATTTAACGATTTACGTCACGATATGCGTCACATATGCTTTGATATCATTTTTGCGAGATCTTGCTGTTTTTTACGGCTCCCTCAAAGCATCTTCCCAATTATATGAACGCCTCCTCGACTCTATATTACGTGCTAGATTGCTCTTCTTTGACCGCGTCCCTCTCGGCCAGATAACCAATCGATTTTCAAGGGATATTGAGGTGCTGGATCAGTCGATTGCCGGCTTTTTTATCAGCGCACTTCAACTGGTTTCGTCGTTAGCCATGATAATCACCTTTATCTCTATAGTCCTACCGGATTTTCTATTGGTAGCACCTCTAATTGTTATTGCCTACTGTTGTGTCACAGCATTATATATTGGTGGGGCGCGAGACCTGAAGCGAATTGAAGCTATCCAGAGGTCTCCACTATATCAGCAATTTGGGGAGACTCTTACAGGCTCTGTTAGCATCCGGGCGTATACACGAACTGCGATGCTCTCTACGCAGATTTTTGAGCTTCTAGATAGACTAAATCAGCCGTACTTGCTCCTCTGGGCTAGTAAGGAGTGGCTCGCAGTTCGAGTTGGGGCATTGAGCTCCCTTATTAGCTTTTTGGCGGGAGCTATGGTCCTCTGGAACCTGCAGCATATTAGTCCAGGTGTTGCAGGTCTTGTTCTTGCCTATACGGCATCGTTTACCGAGAATGTTTTATGGTTAGTGCAAATATATGCATTGGTTCAGCAAGATCTGAACTCGGTCGACCGGATCCTCGAATATACTAACATCGAACAAGAGCCACTGGAACCATTGAAGCCTCTAAGTATCCAAAGTCTTCCTCATAACTGGCCATCTCAAGGAGTTGTCGCATTTCACAACTACACAACTCGGTATGGACCTGACTTAGAGGCTAGCCTCAAAGACATTAGCTTCGAAGCTAGAGCAGGAGAGCGTATTGCTATCGTGGGCCGCACTGGGGCGGGCAAAAGCACGCTGGCTTTGGCACTTATTCGCGGAATAGAAGCAAACGAAGGTCATATCGAGATTGATGGCATTGATATTGCATCTGTGACCCTGAAAAGACTTCGCCAAGCCGTAACTATAGTACCTCAAGATCCAAAGCTCTTTGACGGAAGTTTACGTGACAACCTGTCGCCACTTCGCATCATCAAAGATGAAGAAATGCTGGAAGCATTACGAGCTGTCCACATTCTTGGCACAACCGATTCCCATCCTAATCCAATTACGTATCATGATCTAGACCGTGCAGCTAACACCTTATCACTTGGTCAGCGCCAACTACTGTGCATTGCTCGTGCCATTTTGCGGCGGTCTCGTGTGCTTGTGCTGGACGAAGCCACAGCCTCTGTAGATCACCAGACGGATTTAGCTATACAAGGGGCACTTAGAGCGACGATTGCAACCGGCACAACTGTTTTGACCATTGCACATAGACTAGCCAGCATTGCAGACAGTGACCAAATTGTGGTTCTGAGCGCTGGGAGGATCATTGAACAAGGTTCTATACGAAATCTTTTAAGTCGGCGCGGAGAACATGCTGCATTTCGCCAAATGTGCGAAGATTCAGGAAACGTGGCGCTTATGGAACGATTATCATCAAAGCATTAAACATAAATTTTCTAGATTTTCTAGATTTTGCTAGATTTGATAGTTATCACCTCAACTTAGACATCAAATTTTACTTATCTTAGATATAATTTTAAAGCAGTTCCTTACTATCGTAAGATGGAAGTACGAGGATTTTGCATTTTTGGAGTCGCTGGTATGTTAATCATAAGGGAATGTCACCGCATATTGTAACCAGCGTCAGAATTATCTTCTTTGTGATTGAAATTTGTAATCAGTAAAAGTTGTAATCGAATAAGATCGATAGCTATCAAGATCCCTTTCACATGTTGATCATCAACTTTATCTAATAACCACCATCACGAACATTTACACCATGCCGTTACATCAAGTGCCCATCCTTGACCGATTTTCCTTGTTTAACAGTCTCTATAATCCACTCAATTCTGCCATCTTCAGCAATCTCCATGAATTGCCACGTGTGGGCCGCATGGAGTTTCTTTACAACCTTCCTCACTTTGTTCTCTTCGTGCCCCTCCGCCGCCACGTCTTCTTCAACCTCCATCTCTGTAGTTGAAATATGCCGTTCCGCTAGCTGATTTCCATCACGCAGAAATTGCGTGATCTTGAGATTGACGCAGCCAGGCTTCAAGATTTTACGCAGCCATTTTACATGCTTAACCCACCCGGCGAAATCGAGAACCCTGTCGTTATCCTCGTCATAGTGCTTGAAGGTAGGTGTGAAAAGCTTCGATAAATCAGCTTCTGTAGACTCAAGTGTGCCTGAGAAGAGGCTCATCAACGCTACCTGCAGGCCTTCACGTGTATTGGCAAAGTCGTAGGGGTTTTCTGTGCTTGCTGGGATTGTGGCTGGATCCGCCATGTTTGGGTAGTGTTTTGGAGAAGATAAGTGCGACATGGTATGTTGTGGACGGCGAATGATGCTGATTTAATGGTGTTTTAAGATAAGCTTAAAATGGATACATATAACGGCTACCTAATCTTATGCTTATATGGATGATAAGTGAGTGCCTAGAAATCAATGAACCCTATTTCGTCTTCTGCCTAATTCGTTTCTCGAGTCTCGATACAGATGCTCATGGGTGGAAAAGACTGTCCTTTTACAGCAACTCATGCGTTACGACGCGATAGGCAGTTGATTAGCTAGGTAGCTATTGTTTTTCTTCTCTCGATGGTTATCGAACACAATATTAAGATACTTAGCCGTGGAAAAGTCCCATATAATAGTACACGCGTACTTGCAGAACAACTAGCAAAAAACTTGATTGTAAAACTACAAGCTGCATTGCCGCATTTGACTTTGATTGATTGGTTGTTTTTATTTTAATTGATTCTGTATTTGAAATATATATACGAAAACGCGCACTTTATTCTTATATTCGTTTATCCTAGATACAGTAGAACTGATATGTTTTATAGCATTTTGTCATCTTTTGCAGCTCCAAACATAAGAGCTAAAGAAGAAACAAAGTACCGCAGCAACTGTATCATAATGCTATCTCTTTTATTTCTTAATTCAGTATCACCGCACGACTTCCTGAAGAGTTATTGGGAAGTACAGTAGGAGGTTTGTCGCCTGAGCCGCAAGGCAACAACAATAATCCATATACACGACGACTTAGCATCAGGCACCTATTATAGTCCCGGTACTGTGGGCACTGGGTGGTAGTCAGCCATTTGGCGATATTAATAAATTGATGAATGGTGAATGGTGAATGGTGAGTGGTGAATATTTCCGAGCCTGCGCTAGTACCTCCGTACATAGCTAAGTTTAAGTAAGTCCGTCTTCCGAGTCCAAGGGCTTGGATGACAAGCATGTCACAAGCTAAAACACAGCCGCGATAGACGACGTCATATCATTAGCAACAACATCTGCACGCACTATACTTTTCTGGAAGAACTTCAAACATCAAAATGCCCGTGCGGAATTAATTTAGATTAGAGAAAGATTAAGAGATTAAAGTTGTGGTGGATGCAACGCAAAAGACTCAAATCTTATTTTTTATTTATTTACTTTCCCTTGTGATAATCAACACATACCTCCCACGCCGCTTTTCATCACAACAACAAAAACAATAACAAGAGCAACCAACACCACATCATAATTAAACAACCACAAACTCCCCCCACCATCAACAGCGGTCTACTGTGGTATATCATCCATTTCTCTGCTTGACATAAGCTTCATTTATCATTATTACATCAGGGAAGAAACCCCCCCCGCAGAGTTACACACAGATCATGCGCCGCATCCATCATCCCCATCCCACCACATCTCTCCCATAGAGCAACACATTTATTGTACTGTACAACCAGTCCTCCTCCCTCCCCCTCTCTCCTTCCACCGCCAACGAAAACGAAACACAAAACCCGGAACCCGATAAACATGTCACAAACCCTCGAAGCCAAAATCGTCGTGCTCGGCTCGCTAGGCGTAGGCAAAACCTCCCTCGTCTCGCGCTACGTCTCCAACCGCTTCCTACCCAACCCCTCGAGCACCGTGGGCGCCTCATTCCTAACCAAACGGCTCGTCGACACCGACACCAACACAGCGATCAAGCTACAGATCTGGGACACGGCGGGGCAGGAGCGCTTCCGGAGCATTTCGCGGCTGTACTACCGCGGGGCCAACGCGTGCATCCTGTGCTACAGCGTGGTGGACGGGCGTAGCTTCGAGGAGATGAAGGGCTGGCTGGACGAGCTCCGCCGCGAGGAGGGCGAGCACATGGTGCTGCATGTCGTTGGCACCAAGGCGGATCTCGCTGCTCGCGAGCCAGCCAGGCGCGAGGTGCCCTTTGAGCGCTGCATCGCATATGTGGCCGACCATCTGGCGCCGGGGCTAGCGTCGACGCCGCCCGCGACAGCGTCGGACGGTCACAGTACGCAGCTCACGTCGCCGTTCTTCAGCGCGGGTGCGGGTGCGCAGGAGATCAAAAGCCCCGCCAGCAAGCGGAGTAGTGGCTTCTGGGGACAGGAGGTGGGGTGGGATTGTTGCCATGAGGTTAGTGCTGAAAGCGGAGAGGGCGTGGATGAGGTCTTCAGGGTTGTGACGCGGAAACTGGTCGATCGCGAGATGAGAAGGCAGCAGGAGAGTGCGGTGCAGACGCCTATGGGTGAGACACCGGGCATGGATGGTGGAGAGGGTGGAGGTTATTTTGACGGCGGGAGAGGATCGAGGAATCCTGGAGGAAGACCGGGGATGGGATATGGAGGCAGTTTTAGGGTAGGGAGGGATCGGAGGAGTTGGTTGGGGTTTCCGCCTGGAGATACAGCAGAGGTCGAGGCGGTGGTGGGGAAGCCCAAAGGGAAGTGTTGTTGAAGTTTTGTCAGGACAAGAAAAACCCTTTGTTTGGAGATGAGAGCCGCACCCGGCCGCTGTTGGAGTGGGTGGATGGATGGATGTCAGAGCGAGTTTTCTTCGTTTTGCTTTGTCAAGCGGATTTGTTTTTACTGCGCTGTGTATTAATTGGGTCTGGATGTATGAGCATATAGGCATTGGCGGTACCTGCATTTTTGGAGGAGTATTTTTTGGGATGGCAACAATGATATCAAGGGCATTTTTTGGACAGGCGTTTTAGCATCTGGTTATATACCTTCATTCGCTTTGGAGTGCCAGCTCCCTATTCTACATAATACAAGCGATTTTGACCAAGTTGATCTGATTGGGCTATGATATGTAGGAAGATTTTGAGGTGTAGAAGTGGGTTTGGAGGAAAGAGAAAGGACCAGCATGGATTATAACAGGGACATGATGCAAATTATGTGCTAGCCTCCAGATGACCATTCTACAAATACATGCTCTTGACAGTTGGACCATCTATGTAAGGCTTCCGTTAATTTCACTGCGTGTAGAATTACAAATATAAACGAAAGAAAAAAAGAGGAAGAGCAGAGCAATTAGATTGCCACTCCAGCATAGACAATAGTAAGTATTATGTTTGATATTTCAATCTCCAAATTTCTGTTGGTTCGACACTGGTACACATAGCATTTCTCAAGAGCGATGGATGGTAGGTTTATAATTCGCGGATATGTGTGCAGGAACATGATAAACGCCGGATGCCCATTGCATTGCATTGCATTGCCCCATCCCTCAGTCTCGGGATGCAGAAACCCAGAAAGGAAAACGATGCGGTAAACCAAGGTAGATTTCTACATAATTAAACAGCAAGAGTTTTGTTTCTTTGCGGTAGCTAAGGGGGTTTCGTGTTAGCCTCATTATCAGAGTGAAGCGGATTCAAACCATATCTAACCGTCCGCTACCGAAATCTGGGGATGGATTGAACGGATAGGGGAGGATGAATAGGATAAAATACTTACTATAGAACGCTTTACTCTGGGCGCTCAAGCCATCACTCTTGGCTACCAAATCATCGATCTTCTCTCCCCTCTGCAACACACTCTCGATGGTCTTGTGCAACACAATCTTGGTCTCGTCTAACTCTTTCTGGATCCGCATAATGCTATCCGCCTGTTGCGGGTCCTGGTACTTGACTAGATATTCCTTCATTTCGGGGTAGGAAACCGAGGGCGCGTTGGTATCGGCCCAGGATGAGCGGGGGTTGGCGGCCAGGAACTCGTCGCAGATTTTGGAGAGCAGTTGGTGGGCAACCATGACGGGGTATTCATGGTCGCTGATTATGATGCCGCAGATTCCCTCGGAGCGTGCGTAGGCGTGGAAAGTATTGTCTGAGAGGGGGAAGTGTTAGTTTGGGCAGCTTTTTGTCGTGATCTTGTGTGATGGGAAAGATGGGATGTCGAGGAGAGATGAATGGGATGGAAGTATAAATGGATAGAATAGACCTACCTTGTTCTTCGACATCTTGCCTTTGGCCTGGCCGGGTACGCTCTGCTACGGTCTTGCTGAATACCGTCATGAACTCACCGATGCTAAGCATTCTTTATCAGCCTAGTTCCTGATCTCCAGATCTCTCCTTTGGTATCTTCGTCCCGCCACCACCATTCTCCCACTCCCCCTTCCACCGCCATTTGGTAGACTCCCAGGAAAGAGAAAAGCATACCTGCCGCGGGTAAAGCGCGAATATGTGCTCAGCTCCTTCTCGGCCACCAGTTCAAGGGCGGGTTTGGACTCGTTCCGGAGTATCTATCATGAATGTGGTCAGCGCTGGCTGTGGTGGTTTGGAGGGGTCATGGGCGAACGTACGCCGATGTAATGGATCTTCATATTTGCGGATGGGTAGGATCTGGTTCTTGTGGTGGTGGGGGATTGGTTGGTTGGTTGGTTTGCTGAGCAGCGGAGAGGGATCGATTTGTTATATATGTATTTTAAATTGGTGGTGGTGGTGGTGGTTGATGGGAGTTGGTTTGTCTTTGTCTTGTTGTCGGGATTATCTTGAAGCCTACACCGATGCCACTAACCACTACGGTACGGTCACTGTACTGTACAGTACGGCACGCTATCGTCACATGGCAGCAACTTTAATAAGGTGCAGTACTGATCATACTGTACTAATGGTGCTAATGCATGTATGTATCTGTCAAATGCCGAAGCATGCTATTCTTAGATCGCGTTGCAAAAACTAAATATATATATATAGGATTTTGTTTATCATTCTGATTTATACGGTATTTTAACTGATAGTATAGTATAAGTATAGTCTTCTGGTAATTCTACAGTAAAATGCTTGCCAAGCCTACTCTTGCGCCTGCCCTGCTAGGTGATGCCTAACAGCTAAATAGTGTCACCACTAATAGACTCTTCCACCACCACCTAATTCTAGCCTCTAGCCTCTAGCCTCTAGCTTCTAGCTTCTGGCTCCTAGGCTCTAGCTCCTAGGCTCTAGCTTCCCGCGAGCTTGGAAGGCTACATGTGCTCTTACCATATACTTTTCTTTCACCTTACGTATCTATCCTATTAGTCAATCAATCAATCAACCAATCGTATCCCAACAAATACAAGTTGAATTATAACAATACTTCTACATTATTATTTCATAAAAGCTGCCCTCGTCGACATCAAGCAGGGCTAGCTAGCTCTCTCTCTTTCCTTCACTCTTTTCCGTCCCACTCCACTGGGTTCCGCTACTTCCTGGTCTAGAGCCTGCCAAGTGCTGACGTCGCAGCTGGCTTCCATCCCAGCTTTGATTCAAAACCTCCAACTCTTGCTTCATCCGCAAGATCATCTCTACCAACACCACACACAATTTCACAATGGCACAAATGTCGGGCATCGCCGCATTCGTCATTATCATCGCAATGGTCTTTCTGCTGAGCGCTGCCGGCTGGATCATCTATTCCCATCTACGCGCTCGACGATTAGGTCTGCCGCAACCAACACTCGCGTCTTATAATCCCTTCCAAGGAAATTCATCGGGCGGAGGGTATGGATCGGGGAGAAGCCAAGGCGGCATCATCGGCTGGGTCAAGAGCAAAGTCAGCAAGAACAGTCGGTCGTCGGGAGGTGGTGGTTATGAAGAACCATTGAACAGCAATGTCAGAGGCAGAGCCTCCAATCGCGGCTTTGGCCCGCTGGATCCAGATGAAGCATGGGACTCACGAGTAGGCACCGAAGCAGATGCCTATGGTCCCGGCGGATACTACGAGGAACAGGAATTGGGATTACA
>Ga0247734_1003086_pt1 | contig 10134 bp, 13 predicted proteins | sample UWRJL103311B2_FD_180933 | JGI IMG/M metagenome (GOLD analysis project Ga0247734, IMG submission 180933) | Plant litter microbial communities from Arlington Agricultural Research Station in Wisconsin, United States - UWRJ-L103-311B-2 | ecosystem: Environmental > Terrestrial > Plant litter >... | reverse complement strand
CTCCCTCCTTTCGCTTGCACAACTGGCTTTGTGACGGAAATATAGACGGGCGGGCAATCGGAGTTTTTCCTTGAATTATCTGCAATTTTGCTTTTTAGGGGGGGTGGCTGCAATATCAAGCAATTGGCCGGAGGGTTGTGGCACGGGAAGTTGCATGCAGATCAGTGATTGCGAGTCCTATTCCCCCCCCATCCTCTTTGTTTTTTTCCTGGAAGGGAATGGCGTGTGATGGGGAGAGGTTGATGGTCATTCGGTGTTGACGAGTGATGGCTTTGCGGAAGATACGGAAGATACGGAAGATACGGAAGATATGATACGGAATACGATACGGAAACTACTGATGATCTGGATTGGGGTGTGATCGGGCCATGCTTTCTTTGGAGAGATTGGGGTGTTTTTTTCTTTTGAACATGAAGTTTGCAATATGTTTGCTCGCACTGCTTGTTTGTGTAAAAGCAACATTGATCGAATTTTAGGATTGTTGTAAAAACCACATATCGAGAATTCTATATAAAAAAAACTGAACTTATTATATGTAGCTAGCCAATATGCAAACATCAAGCTGAACCTCCAAATACTCTCTTGTCATCTGAACGAGGAGTGGCAGCTATTCGCCACCAGCCGTTGACTCACATCAGTTATGTAGACCGGAGACTTTTGACTTGCGGGTTAGGAGTTGCCATTTTGTCTCTGTCCAAGGCATAGCTGACTGAGTACAATGAGCGATATTCGAGACTCCAACACGGATTAGAGAGGTGTCTTTTTGTTCAATTGATATCTTAGAGCTAATTAAAGATATTCGCAAGATTACAGCAATATCGAAAGTTCAATGTGTGTGTTCTTCTTCTTCTCGGTATCGGAAGCTGCTGCTATGCTGGTGTATGTATGTTGAGCAATTTGTAGTGTCGAAATGTTTGGAAGTGACGTTCCGTTTTCGGGAATTCTGTGGATGGAGGATGGAAGTTGAACATCAACTTACTCGCTATTGGTTTGCGTTGGAGTATATGATACACCTTGTGATATATTGAACTTTTATCTTCACACACACCCCATACTTGACGCATTTTGGTACATTTTTAGATAGCAGCAGTATGGATTGTAGTTTGGGAGTCGAGCATCTAATTGGGTACTTCGTGTCAAGGTTGCACAGTACAAATGTTGTGAATTTCTAGAGAGGATTGGGTTTTACAACAGCAAATTAAACTAGTTACTATCGACAGCACTTTCACCTCGCAATTTTAGTGTCGAATACCCAAACACATCTACTAAACTCGGGAGTAGTATATCAACTTCTAGCAATTTTTTATCTCAACTCACGAATGTGTGACTAGTAACTCAGACAAGCACCAGTCAGCCTCAACTTGTCATCTGAGAGTCCATGCTCAGTGGCAAAATATGAGTAATAGATAAAGCGTCCAAGTGAACTAGTTTTCCTACAGAACAAAGTATCCAAATCCTATACTCGATCATCTATCTTCTAGTGAATTTTGGTTTGATATGGAGCCGGCTTCCGGCTTGACAAGAGCATGTGTAAAGTCTAATTCCAACAATTTAATACGCCCAACAGTTTCCAAGGTTTCAATTCCCCGAGGTCCCTTCAATGTGTATCCTGGAAATTAACCAATATCAGGTTTCTAGCTGTCAATGAAGATCATAATCGCACCACGAGCTTATCAAACGAGAGATCAACATCCTTGAACATAGAGCGCATATAGCGAGATACCCTGTTTCTAATTGGGGGACTTGCCATAGACCCATATGTTATTGTTCTTGCAGTACCAAAAGGAGTTGCTGCGTAGACTTTTTGATGCTCTCTGGAGGGAGAACACCCAAATAGTCCCGGAGGTATATCCGCACACATAAGTAAAGCCGAAAGAAACTGAACATCAGATCATTATGGCATAACGAAGATCAATAAATCGGGTATTTTTGATAGTTTCTTCTCCAATAATGCCAATAAAATGCCAGGGAAAAAAGAGGGAGTCTGTGATTATAATGCCATAAGGAACGTCGGGAAACAAGAAGCGACAAGCTTAAAATATGGCAGCTGTTTGTATAGCATAGGAACTATATTGTGTTACTAAATTTGGGTATCCCACGTAAGAATGAGGCTCAATTCCTGGTATTCTCCCACATGTGGTGAGAATTGGCTTGATGGTCACGCATTCTCATATCGATGTATCAAACGGCATTAGAGGATTCGTCCGCGGGAAATTGGCACGCCGTTAGTTCGCAGTAGGTGAATCAAGTAAGTTGTGCGATCAGACTCCTGCTTCCCATTCCTCGTACCATTTTGTATATTTTCCCCCTGCCCAGGTGATCCTCACGGGCATCGTCGATGGTGGGAACGCACAACACAATTCGCGAAGCACCATAGTATTCCCGGACTATTGAATCCGCGGCGTTAGTTGCAATGGTCCGCTTCGTTTGATCTGCTTATCTTTCGGACAATTGGGAACATCAGATGAGACAAAACGCAACGGAACACGTTATTCTCCTAGGCCTAGGGAACATATACTTGTATCACACCCTTTCCTCGTTGCGGAAGCCGGATGTGTACTTTGGTCGCCGATGGCCTTGTCACAGACTGCACGGAATCCGCAACATCAGAAACTTGCGCTTTGAACTTCACGATTCTGAAAGTCTCAGAGTGACAGCATCGTCGTCTCTCTCGGCCACTCCAATATAAGCATGGGTGTTTAGGATATGGCCTAGGGCTAGGGGAGGGCGCTTACTAGCAAGGCCAGGGCTAGGGACCGACCCCACGAGGTTCCCTGGGCCTGGCGGGATTCCTTTTCGCTACCGTTGTTAGGAATACGATCTGCGCACCGCTTCTCAAACCCGCCGAACCAGACTGCCGGATAATTCATGACTGGGAATCTGACCTAAAGACCGGCAACTAATAAAAAGCATATCGAGCACACATATAATGCTCTTAGGTTGGCCATGACATACGCTCAGGAACCCACGAACAAAAAGCGATGATATCCCTCGAGTCATTGTTGACGGTGTTAGACTTTGGTATCAGAACACAACGCAACCCACTATATTTGGTCAATGTTGCATGAACTGACAGCGCAAGGGTTTCGGTTCGGAGAGAAAATCTCCTCCCACGACCATATTGGGGCTCGTGTGCAGATTTATTTCTCCGTACGGGAAAAAGACATTATTATTTGATTATGCCTTCTGGTGAAATTGGCAACGTCAACGATGACTCTCCCCTCGTTTATTTCACTCCGAGCAAATTCATGCTCCCCGCATTCAGCGCGAAGAGTTGCTGATCCTGGATCGCTTGATGAAGGAAGGTTTTGTTCTGTTCTCGGGTTGATGCTGACGCCTTTGCCAGTTGCGAAAGGGGCACCAAGCCGCTCCTACGTGAACTTCCGCCTGCTTCGTCTCTTTTTGTCCCACATGCAAATTTGTGCTCGTGCTTGTGTTTGTGCTTGTGCTTGTCCTAGAACTCAACTGACCGCTATTTACATCTTACTGCAGACGAAGCCATGGGTATATTCCGCTAAAATAAGATCGTCAAGCTCAAAGAAGTAGACCGTACGCCGAAGGTGAGTATGTATGTACAGTACAACGTAACCTGTAACCAGACAGATTGCTAAGGAGGAGGACTCCTCCACCGCAACCGTCATCAACAACTCCTACGGTACATCCATACCCACTGTACTCACACGCTCTCGCACACCCTGCACCCACCATCCGGACAGATTATTTTTCTTGGGGGTTTGGAACGCGAGAGAGAGACGAAGCACAGATCAGCGGCCTGCCCGCCCTCCCTTAACAATTGTCCGAATAGACAGCGCACTGTCGATTAGCAAGATGAGTGTAAGCTGGCGGCGCGGGAAAAAAAAGGGGCCAGCCTGTACCGAAGGGAAGCGAACGGTTCTGTACTGTACTATGCTTCCTGGTAAAGGTTTGATTTCCTGGTATAGGTTTGATTGATGGAGGAGGAGGCTCGGGAAAGGGTGGTGTAGTGTACCTGTACTAGAAGTAGGTGTAGGCATGTGTAGATCTTAAACGAGATCTTAGCGTCCCTTACTCCTTACTGTAGACTAACGCCTACTCCGTATACACGCCCGCCAGGACACAAAGTATGCACTTACCCGACCGAGGTTTGGTGGCGGAAGGGAAGATTGTGTAATCCCACGAGGTCTCAGGGGTTCGTGCAAAAGCCTGCAATTAACAATGCATAACAAACGAATAACCGCACCTATAGTGAATGGTGTTATGATTAACACATCGGGGCGGGTAGCGACAGCGAACCAAGCCGCACTGGGAGAGACCAGAACTCGCTTGGCTGTTCCGTCTTTCCCTCCCTCGGTACTGTCTAGTACAGTAGTCGTATGGGGACAGCAACAGTTTATTACGGTAATAATAATAGTATCGGGGAGAGACCCATTCCATTCCAATCCATTCCAACGGACTGTACAGTACTTCTTACTAATATTATTATTATTAGTATCATTGCTGTCTCCAAGGTCTCGAGATATCCCACAGTGGGAACCCCAAGCTGTGTGGCAGTTGGAAATCTAACCTGTGATGAGTCTTGTCTTACAACGAAGGATAGGCCAGCAATTACCTCCCGCTTGCCGCACTTCCTCGCGGGAATGATGATTCATGATTCATGATTCGATCCGGAAATTGGCGACGCAGCCTAATTATTGGGAGGGAGGATGGGTTCGCTTGAATCCGATCTACAGGATACTGACAGACAGATGATATGTACAGTACATACATACATAGAACTTGTATGTACGTGTACGTGTATGCAGCATGGTCTAGGATGTGATGGGATGGGATGGGATGGGATGATGGAGTCGGCGATGGCTTTTTGCACCAACCCTTGAAGCTTGCCGGTGTCCGTGCCAAATGGTCCCAAAACCCACGTATTCTTTTTAAAACTTGAAATCATGACGATTCTTGGGATTTTGCTGGCTAGGCTCCCGGCTTCTCGGTGCTAGGACAGCTGCTGGAATCGGTGTTCCTGGTAAATGAGATTTTGGGCGACAACATGACATTGACAGCTGTACTATATACACTCTTTGCGCTCGACAACGATCTTTCGACTCAACTCGAATGCTCGCCAAGGGAGAACAGTGGAACAGGGGACTCAGTGGACAGGACAAGGTGTCATAATCGTCATGGTTCCTGACTCGTTGAGTTATGGAGAGCATGAATGGGCGCGGCAGCCTTTCGTGAAAGTTGTTCTCCTCGCCAAATCATAAATGAAGAGTAAGCAAGCTCAAAATTAGGTACTTTATGCACGATCCAACTTGCAGCGATCTTGCCGAAATCTACCAAACTTCGTGGATTTTGGTATATGATATAGCCTGAGATATGAAAACGTGGGATTGATGGTTTATGGGAAAGTAGTGCTGTGGCTGGTAAGCAGGACTTGAGAACTTCTGGTGTTCCCTTCCAGATGATCGTCCTGATCAGCAACTGTCATGTCATTGGTAGCTCGCACGCCGGGGATCAGTCCTACATGTACTGTCCTATTCTGTACGTCTCGATAAACTCGATCTGCAGGCCTGCGCTCTAAATACGGTTCGAAGGGATAAAAACTCCAAATAAAAAAGTGAAATGTGACAAAGCTATTGACTGAGCTACGTGGTGGAGAACTGAATGATGCAACCTGGTATGCCTATCCTGTCCTCCAAATATTGATTATAAAATTGGGTTTATGCTGAAGGCTGAGGTGTCACGCGTGGCTAACTTGTTTGGATTATCCTGCATATCCTCAGGTCCAATCTTTGCCCGGGGAGGGGGTGGGCTATCATCTATCTACTGTACTCTACTGTACTGTACCGAGTGTACCATACTGATTGAATCTCTGAATCTCACCTGGAGGATAAACGAGCATATTGCAAGAGAAATCCCAGGGCCACAACCGACTTCCAGCTCCCCTTGTCTCGCGATTCGCACCGGTTGGGCCACCGTTCGTGCCCCACCACCTCCCAGGTAAAACCTCCTGGGCGTCGTCTGAAAGTTAAAACGCTGATGCTGACAGCTAATTCGCATTGGGAAGCTGTCAGTTGGGCTTAGGGGGAGGGGATTGTCCAAGAAGGAATGGCGTTCTTTAGGGGCGGGAAAGATAGAATTCAGGATCCCAGTATTGGCTAAAGGTGACAGCGGTTTGCTGGGATGTCGTTGCAAGTCCTCCGTAGTTGTGCTTTGTACGGAGTATAGCTAGCTGGCCTGGGAGCTGTGTGAGTGGAGGTGGGGAGGGCGAGGAGTGGATGTTGCGACCTCAAAACCTATACATGCTCACTACACCACACTGTACATGTACCAGTACTTCAATCATGAACCCAGTATAGGCATATGTTTCTTGCAAAGAGGGCGTCCGACGCGACCCTCTCCCTTCTCGTCGATACAGTATACAGATACAGATGATGTGTGGATGATGAACGGTTCGTAAACCAAAAGAGTCGAGTGGGTTGGGTGCTGTGGCTTGTGGCTTGACCTTGACTTGCTTTTGTTCAGATACATCAAAGCGTGACCTCGACTGTACTGGATGCAAAAGCTTGTTGAATGTGTAACACGAAGGCTAGTGGAGGTATATGCTTTTGGCTGCACATCCCAAAGCTGTTGCAAAACTCCGCACACTCCCGCACACTCCCGCACACTCCACATGCAATTCACGAATGATTCCTTGGATGTTGTTCATCACGCACAGTGATCAGCTCCTGTAATATCACGACAGAAAAATCAGGGTCAACCATTAGTGTAGGTGTGAAGTAAAATGCGTGTGTAACGTGGGATTGGGGCAAATGATCTACGTTATAGACATTGGATAACCAGTCCTCCCGGTTCGGTAGCTGTTTGTCTACAGTACTTGGCAACTACGGAGTAGAGCTATAGTTCATCTCGGGATTTGATAGGGGAAAGCTGAGAAAAGAGCGATGGTGATCTGTCTGTCTATCCCTAAAGCGGAGAGAAGCATCTGCCATACTGGAAATTTGAAACTTGGTAATAGCATACCTACGAGGAATAGGCAAAACGGTTTACTATTCAAGCTGGTTCCTGATTGAGTAGAAATTGGAGCAGCAAAAGGCTAGTCGCTTACATACAACCAGTACGTAGGAAGTATGATCGATCACTAGGAGCTGGGAAAGATCTCTTCTTAGCAGTGCTAGCACCTAGCACCTAGTATGGTAGTGGGGTTCATTTTACTTCGTAATTAACATGCTTCGTGATTCACGAATCGTGAAAGGAGGTCGTGTTTGATGACGGCCGATAGAGGATCGGTTTTGGGAATACGGACGGAGAATGAATGAGAACGTAGTGTTTGAAATCCCCGAAGGAGACAAGGGGACTTCCTCAAGGCCCTTGCATCCCGAGGTAGCCAGCAGCCCAAGATGACCTCAATCACTCCATAGCAAGCCAGTATCCAAGTATCCAAGTATCCAAGTCGCGGTCAGCAAAAAAAAAGGAGAAAACACATGGCCAGTGCTCGATCTGGTCGTGGACATCGTTGAAAGTCACTCGGTCCTCTCGGTGCATGAATGACACTTTGATCACCTTTCAGCTGTAGCTGTAGTTGTAAAAGCTCCGAACAGTTGGTCTGGGGTAGTAACGGGTGTCCCCCGTCGATTCTAAGCGGCATATAGTGCTTGGTTCCAACATGTGTGTAATAAAATAAGGACTTAGCGCATGGTGATTCTTTATGGGAACAGATTCATTTATTCATCTGAAGGTTGAGCTGCCGAACGCACGGGCCCTCCAGAGTTTCGAAGACTGAGTGGGATTTTGAGCGGAGTGTATATACTCTCGCCGGCTCCCGCAGTTTGTACTTCTTTGCTTCTGCCTTGCCTTGCCTTGCCTTACATTGCCTAGCATAATTGGGACCAAGTAACGCCGGCAGTTCTTTACAGAGGTCACCATTGCGACATATCCCACCTACTGTCGCCTCGTTGTTGCCGTCTCCTTTTTATCGTCGATTCAAGACCGCACCGCACAGCACCAACCAAGGCAAGAAGTAGCAAATACGGCATATATATATACGCCAACCTACCGCCGCAGATCACCTAGCACAGCATCGACCTGAGCAGAGCCTATTATACCTCTCCAGCTCCTTCACCGACCTTGAACCTCTCAATATAAGCAAGGTAAGCAACCGACTTTTCCTTTTAGTGTATGAAATGGGGGCAGCCCGAGGACAGAGGACGGAGGACCGGCCAATATCAAACATTTCCTATACAGGCCATGGAGTTGTGAGATGGCAGACGGCAGAATGACTGGCGATACCATTGATCATGTCTTGGGGAAGATGGGATTGTCTTGTTCACCCGTTCCAGCGAACAGAACGCATGCATGCAGATGCAGGTAAGGCAGGCGGGCCTACTATATGTTGCACACACTACACGGCCATCCACTTCCCACATGGGAGCGAGCTGAGGTGGTTTGCGGAAACGAGGCGCCACCAACGTGCTCTACCACCACCGACGCCGTAGCTCTCTGTTCGACGATGCCCTTTCCTGCATCCGAATTTCGACTTCCTCGCTCTGGGGAGTATATTGGAGTATGGAGTATGGAGTCATGAAATTTATGGCCTACCACATGCCAGGCGTCCCAGCCCAGCCCTCGGGACCGGTTAAGATATCCCGGATTCAGCACTGGGGCACTAGGCACAACAACAGCACTGGCTGGTCGACGGACATGACATGGTATGGCTTCGTGGACAGCGGCAGCGGTGGAGTCCCGGTGTGGTTCGTGGAGGAATGAAAACTCGGAAAGCGAGCGACGGGGGGCTGGCTGGCTAGGGGTTTTCTGGGAGACGATGGTGGTTTTGCTTTGGAGCAGAGCAGAGCAGAACAAGAACAAGAACAAGAAGAAGAACAGAGAAAAGAATAGAAGAGAAGAGAAGAGCCGAAGCCGAGCCGAGCCGTACTGTGTAGTGCAGTACCAATAGTACAGTACCAGTACCAGTACCAGTATATTGCAGTGCAGAGTACAGAACAATTGGGAGCTGGAGCTGGAGCTGGAGCTGGAGTGGAAGATTGGAGTGGGAGTGGAATGAATACCGCAGCACCGTACAGCACTGTCCAGTAGTGGCTAACTTATTTTTCTCCAGGGATTGCTCGAGGCCCAGCTCTGTCCGCTCCCGGTCCAGGCGCATGCACGTCCCAGGAACCCTGTAGCTCGACCCCGACCCACACATCCACCAAACCATCATCACCACCACCACTACCACCCTACAAACCCATCCCTGCGCACCGCCAAGCACAAGCATCGACATTTCATCCCTAGCACCCAGCACTAGCACCCAGCACTAGCTTCCAGCACTAGCCTCCACCACTAGCCTCCAGCACTAGCCCTAGCTCAAGCTCAAGCATACCCTGACACCCTTCCCTTCCCCCTCAAGCGCTTTCTTGGGGCTTTGGACTGTTTGGCATCTTTTTTTTTTTGGGCTTCGGATCTTTTTGGCCTCTCGACAACACCCTGCTTGCTGCTCTCTTTACATCTGCCTGTCACCTTATTATTACACCTTACCATCACCACCACCTACCTTAAACCTACCACTTACCACTTACCTTAACACCTTACCACCACTAACCAACCAACCAGCGAACCAACCAGCGAACCAACCGACCGACCACCTACCATACCACCTAACCACCCATACATACTGCTTGCTGTGTGCGACCTGCTCTTCCTTACCTAGCAAAGCAAAGCATAGACGAGTTAAGACTATCACCCAGTACCCGCCGCGCGACGAACTCACTGCCGAAGAACCTCATCATCATCATCATCTTCTTCTTCTTCTTCTTCTTCTTCTTGATCTTCAGAAGTTGCCTCGGTCTCCACCAACGCTTTCCCTCCCAAGCTACTACCAACCTGCCTTCTTGCCTGCCTCTCCACTGCTTCAGACCATTCCTACTTCACCAAACGCCGGTAGCAGAAAACCGGCCACGACCCTCCCCCCCTCGCCCCATATCCTGACGCATCTTGCAGCAGCCCCAAACGAGACCCGGTTCGCTAGCCGCCTAGCGAAAGAAAGATCCTCCCGACTCGGTACCACGTTTTGTCCCCTCTCACACCTCATCACAAGATATATACTTCACGGGAAAGAGCCCATATATACCAGCGCCGAACCCTTTCGCTGTTGCCCTGCGTCCTAAG
>Ga0247734_1003085_pt1 | contig 10134 bp, 9 predicted proteins | sample UWRJL103311B2_FD_180933 | JGI IMG/M metagenome (GOLD analysis project Ga0247734, IMG submission 180933) | Plant litter microbial communities from Arlington Agricultural Research Station in Wisconsin, United States - UWRJ-L103-311B-2 | ecosystem: Environmental > Terrestrial > Plant litter >... | reverse complement strand
CAGAAGTAGGCCGACTCCCATGCTAGCAATGGTCCATGCACCATGAGGTGCTGAGATTGGTCCCCGAACAGGATATCCCTCCCAGTTCCATAAAATCATTGTGCTAGAATCTGATAACAAAGAATGAAGGCCAAAAAACAAACCAGCTATCCCGAAAGCTGGTAGAATCGGCGATACTGTGTTACGTTCCAAAGACGGAGACTCAGACTTAGTAGAAGAAGCTCGCGTTGATCGAATCACAGCCACCACTGCAATGATGAAACCAAGGCCATTCCACCCTCCATTTTCGGCGTGAGATGTGGGCCAGATAGGGTTACTTGTATAATTTGCGAATTTTACAACGCTTGACGCAAGAAGCCCAATGGTCCACGCTAATATCTTAGATTCCAGCCGAGCAGGTTGCCCTCCTTCAGAGTACCATGTAGCTGCCCAGGAGAGACAAGACATCGATATACCGAACCCGACTATAAGAAGTCGAACTACTGGGTTGATGACCAAGTATGCTAACAGGCCAGAAAGTGATAATAGGTGAAACAACCGAAGGTTTTTCAAGACGTACGATCGGACCGAACGGATACCAAGCAAAAATGGTGAGACCGTTGACATAATCATAGCCTCATAACCAGAGATTCCCATATGCCATAATGGAAAGTCTACAATGGTTAGAAGTGCTCAATAAGAAAATAGTGAGTAAGTACTTACACCATACCACCAACCCAAGGGAAGTCAACATCGACCAGAATACAAACTTGTCCCATCAGCGATAGCGAATCAAGTTAAGAAGTACTATACATACTCCATTATAAACATCTGCGGCGGCATCAAACACTCCTGACCACGAAAACGTCGTGCCAAGATTACGGCCAAAATTTCTATCTTTTCTATAAGATATTAGTATAATCTTGAGATTTTGAGACCATATCTTACTCTTTCTCAGAAACGGCGTTGGGGAGCTGCTGACTAAAGCTATACCACAGAAATTTAGATGAGCTCATAATCATGCAATTCGTCAAAATACATATTGTACATGATCACTTCGGAAGCCTGTAAACGTACCCCTTGCTCAAACCCTTTTTATCCCTAACTATTAACTCAAAAGTGTCAAAGTCTAGAGCTGTGACCGCATCAAACGCTACATCGAATATAATCAACGCCCATTCAAAGAAAGCATAGGTTGTGTAGGCTACCAAATATTAGTAAACTCCAGCAATTGTTATATTGACCTCACCTCCGGGAACTCTATGAACTTTGTGCTGGATAAAAAAGTATATCAAAGGCACTAAAGTACCAAAGAATCCTCCAGCCAGGTATTTGCGGTATTTGACTGCACGGAAGTTGTTTGGGCTAAGGGCGAGGCACCCGAGTGTCCATGGCAGGGTAGCGACTAGATACGAAATCATGAAAATATCATGCCAGTCATGATCGTCCGTCGAGGTAACATAGGTCCACCCGCCACATGTGAGAGATCGAAATAGACCCATAAAAGCTACAGCTTTGGGGAGTGAAGAATTAGGCCGAGCTGTGAGAAGGTACCATAGTCCTACTAAAGCGAACCGTGGGCCTTTTATGTGGTTAGCTGCGCGTCTTCACGGTCATTGATTTGCCCCCATACCTGAAGTGATAGCTATGAACAACATGAAGAATGAACGTTCCGGGTATCGATCTCCAATTGTGGCAGATACCGAGGGAAACCATTCTTCTGGGTAGCCAAACCATTCATTCTGGACTATTTTATGGTAATGAAGGGAGCATCCCACGATCAGGGCGCTCATGAAAGCAGCTAAATATTTAATCAGCGTCAGTAAGCAAAAAATGGCATGTTACGTACCATATGCAGCAGCTGTATGAACCCAGGACACCCATTTGCCAGAGAAGGCCAGTACAACATCACCATCTTTGAACTTAGGAGCCATACTGGTCCTCGCAGGTTATTACATCCAAACGAATGTCTTCCGAAAGATCCGGAGAAGAAAGAAAGCGCAGGTGGCAGGGAGGTTTGGCGCGTGGTTGAGAATGAGCTCAAGAATCTCGCGTACGGGGTCCGTGGCTATCAACACCCCTCATCTGCGATTGCAAGGGTGCTATTAGCAAATTTAAAGCACACGACAAGGTGTGGTTCTAACCGTTGTTGCTCGGTTAAATTGCTCTTGGTTTCCATTTCCAAGCCTGGGCACCAGCTCGATTACCGCCCACCAGTTACAAATCTTCTTTCTATGCGTACATATTTAAATTACGTCTTTCCCAATTCTTGGGTTTTCTTGGCTATTCCCTCAGTATCATATACGTAAACCCCTAGTTTGCTTGCTAGCTAGTTTACCATCGATACGCTGTGCTTACTTGATTACTTTCAATGGTAAGCAAGTGAGCTGCGGTCACACATATTGTTCTAGGCTTAGTAAACAATGCTTGATTGTGTTACTACAGTATACAAGTCCGCAGTCTCTTTCCCGCGCTTGTGCACCTCAACCTCTTGCAAATTGGTATTCTACAGGCTTATTGGGATAAGAATAGCCATAAATAGAGACCTTATTTCCCAGAAACACCCTGTTCTGTTATATCTAGCAAGTCACTCAATCCTTGCTACGCAAAGACATATGATTTAATTGCTGCTCTTCTTCGTGAATTCTAACGCTCGAACAATCCAGACGAGTAGTCTATTATTGATTTAGCTGTCTTAATCTGTCAGCTAAAGTACGATCTTCAAGCAGTCTGACTTATTATCCTTTCTAATGCGCTAAAAATATCAACCAATAGTTATCAAATGAGAACAACATACAAGGGCTGTTATCTCCACCAGCGACAGGTTCAATTATAAACAAGGTATATTCATCTCTATACTTCGATTCCTTTTTCCTTCCCCTTAGTACTTATTTTCCCTACAGCCGTCATACTTGGTACCACGAAGGTTTTTGCAACGTGTATAACTACGCACATGTGTTGGGGTGGTTATAAGGCTCCAAATTTAAGATGTTCCAGTTAAAAGTTTGTTCTACTACCAAATTTCAATGTTTGGTTTTAAAATCAGCTCTCTTGTCATCATATGCAACATCATTCTCGTTGTTTTCAACTATCCTGTAAACATTTGGGAGGTTCTTCAAATATGAGCCCAGTTGAAAATCAGTGGACGTGAGGAACATTCCATGGACGGTGTGGTTTTTGTAATATATAAAGAGAAACAGGCTGAGCTAATGGAAACTCCTGGTTAGATTTGTAAACGCACTGTGCTAGGTGTGATAGAAAATCGTCTTAGCTTCAACATAAACGTAAGGTAGTTTCACGCTATTCAGTTTCCAACTAGACTCTAAGCCTATGAAATGTCATCGCAGTTTTCCCTAAGATTCCATCCCAAGCGGTTGATGATCAGATTTGGCTCAGTGAGAGTCATTTGAAGATTCTTTTAAGACTATAATAGTAGAGCACTAGGATATGTCTTTAGTATAAGAGACAAGGCCCCCCCTCCCCCTTCTCTGCTCACAAAATTTCGTCTTCTGGCAAGGTACAGCATGAAAAACACCAGCTCATATACCTGACTAAATTATACTTTACAGATTCGATTTACTGTGGTATACTTATTAGCTACAAACATTGACAAAGATCGTAATACGGTCATTGCTATACTTTTCAAAATGGCATTCTTCCTATGCCAAAAGACATATTCAATAGCGGAGTTAATTAATTTGAATGATGCCTCTATTCCACATGGGAACGCGAGTAGACGAGAAATGAAATATATCCCGGTTTCCGATAAACCCTCGTCTCCATTGCCTATGCAGAATTCACAAAATGGCCAGGGACGATTCTTGCTCTCGCCTAATTGGAGATTACAACTACCTCAGCTAAAACAGGTTGCTTCCTCCTTCACCAGAAGTCTCACAGCGGGCTCCGTTGTATTTCTTTCAAAGGATGTTTATAAATTACACCCTCTTGCAAGCATTTTACCTGAGTATATAGGCGAAAAGCTTCCAGAAGATGGTTATGGCCATCCTTGTGTTTTAACTGGGATTTGGACCAAAGATGAAGAGCTATGGGGCACGATCTGCATTATCTCCACACATCCCGTTGAGAGAGAGATGTGCTTTCCCATCTTGAATGAAACAGACCATACAATTGCACGTCATCCAGACGTTCTCTTCCACGAGCCTGGCGGTGACCTTGAAGAACGATCTCAAGTTCAAACACGATGTGTCTACGAATTGCCGTTATCTCTACTGCGCCAGTGGAACAGATCGAAAAACCGCTTAACCAGGGAAAGTCTCCAGAAATTAAATAGCAGAATATCAGAAAGAGATATTCGCACTGGATCCGAAGCAGCAACTCGAAGACCCAGGCTTACCCAAAACTGGCGTGTGCGTTCTCGGTCTGAGCCAGCCAAAGGCTCTCCAATTGAACATTCGTTTCCATGGTTCCGACCAAGCAAGACTTGTCAAAACTGGCGTTCATGACCCTCAAGTATTTGGTCAAAAATTGCAGAACAGGGGCAATTTCATACATTCTGTCTCCTTCCAAGACTCATAGAGCCCAGTGCAGAACTGACCTCCTACTAAATAAAGAGAGCTTGAAAGTTCTTAAGCACGCCTAACCTTAGCCGTGACCAATTGGACGTGTCTCCCATCAGGCGCACTCATTTCATGAGCCTCTGATCCTCTTTCAAGCACTCATGTACACCAGCACTCAGTTGAGGCAACTATGAGTTTTTCTGGCCACTTTTTAGACCACCCAGTTGAGCACACTCATACTTCGGCCTGTCTATTATACAACCTCAGTTATGAGACGAGACTCTAGAATATTTTGTGCCATCCATTCAAAGCTAAAATACACGACGGTCTTTGTGGCCGCCATAAAGGCTTAATATTAAATTATGCCGATTTTCACGTTCATTCTGATGGACTCTCTGAGTGCAAGCCTTGAACTCTCAAAAAGCTTGTAGCACCAAACAAGGTTCTACCGTGCCGGATACGTTTACTTTAGTAAAAGAGATTTCGTCAAAAACCCTCATTGTACGCGTCCACCAGTAGAACGCAAGAAAAGACGTTCTGCATAAATCCTTTTCAACAAGACACTTGGAAAGAAGAACTTTGGATCGAAGCTTACCAAGTCCAAAGGTTAAAAAAACAAACCTGAGGAAAGTGACAGATTCATATATCAATCTGCTCCCTTTCAACAACTTCATAACGCCCAAATAACAATTATGAAAAATATTGGGAAGAATAGATGATACAAAGACACTGTTTAAGAAATTTAAAATGTTGACTGTAGGATGGTCAAGGAGGCAGGAACATGCTGTCTTATTTTAGTCCTTGGAACTTTGGGTAGATCATTTGTAATGAACTGGGTGAATTCGATCTGTTAATTCCAATTCTTGTCTCTGTCGGATTTTACCGGTGCCTCAGACAATCCAAAAATTCCGAATTCTGAAATATCACGCACCATGACAGTCTACATTCAAGCAAACTGTTCAAGCAGATTTCAAAGAATACATGCCCAGTCTCAAGATACATCGGCTCTGGGCCGCCTCTGCCACAGCTTTTCTCTTCTTTCTCTATCAGGGAAAACTAGGAAGTGAGGGAATGGCGTAAGTGGAGAGCGTGTTGTAAGAATTTCTTTTGTATTGATAGTTTTATTTTATTCCTTAATCAAATGTAGATTGCGCAAGCGCATTAACACAGAAACTAAACTAGGCTATATCTAAGCCCTCTAATTGTAGGTTATTGCTTATGTTTTTGCTGCAATTCAAGTGTGCATCTCCTTGGAGGCCTGGAGGTAAGCCAGTGCCTTTGATATGTCACTTTAGCATCCTTGATCTCTTCTTCTAGTAGCGAAGGCTAATTCATCTGCACGCAAAAAGGGTGTAGCGCCGAGACTTGGACCAGAGAAGTACCTGTGTAAGTCGAACTGGCATGAAGGTTTCTATATAGCTGTATTTATAGAAACGCGCATGGTAATCTCGGAACGAGGACAACATTCTCCTTTCGTCGGGAACAAGGACAACATCCTCCATTATCAAGGGAGCGAAATTTGGTAGGCCAGGCGAAAACCCAACAAGACTAAAAAATAAAATGACCAACACCTCCCAATCCTTGCAACGACCGACTCTATTTTATATATTCGCGGCTTATCGCGTTAAAAGGCAGAATCCTGTTATCTGTTGGCTATTGGTTGTTTGTGGTCGCTTATTTGCTGATATAATCATATTCCAATAGTTGCATTGATGGACGAGTATATGTTGGGTGTTGAAGGAATTACTGCGGCTTATCATTTCCAGAATGTATAATCCTGTTAGTTGTTGGCTGTTGGTTGTTGGTAGTCGTTTATTCGCCGATATAAATATATTCCAACCGCTCTGGTCACACTGGTCGCAGATCTCGTGATCCGCCTAGCAATATCAATGTCTATTAATATTGCACTCGTGAGTCACGCCTTTTTAATAAGCCTTAGGCAGTCAACTGTTGGCCCAGCAGTATAAGTCAGAAGTTTATCTGTCAATTTCCAATTCTTTGAAGCAAACTTCCACTTATACACTTTATGTAAACCTCCTCTCAACGATCTACAACTTATCTACGTTTCTGTTCAAGCATATAGTTAAATACACAGCGAATCTTTCCAAATATTACACAACATGACGAAAAAGGAATCTAGTCAGCCAAGTCAGTCTACAAAGAAGCCTTTGGACATTAAAGACTTCTCAACATACTCACTTCCGACTTCTACACAAGAGCCCAACGCTCTTGCTTTTGATGGCCATGAGTTTAGAATCAACTACGATGTCCCTCCTCATATCACAAAAGCTTTGTACGAGCTCTTTGATCGAGGTGCGGAATATGAGGATGTTTCAGAAGAGCTAAGAAAATACGAGATCGACGATAATGAGGACGATATCAAGGACGATCGTAACGCGAAAAAGGCTTTTAATGCTGAGACTGCAGCAAAGACGGGCAAGGAGAGTTCAGGACAGATTAGTTAAGAAGCAATCATTTAGTTACAAGTTTGCGACCTAGATATTGTTGAGCATTTAGATTTAGAGGTAGCCAGACGGTGGGCTTGGCAGGCGGTGGGACTTGGTGAGAAAAATAAAATAAAAAAAACCAAAGTTATCGCAAATGCGCCGATTTTCATTTTGCAATTAAGAAACTTCTCAATGAGAAAAAATAGCGGCTTAGCCAATCAGCATCTTTCTGCGCTTTGCTATAGTTTCTTTCGCTTTCTGCTGCCTCTATGCCATTAGTATTATGACGGCAGCCAATCAGGCGTAGAATAAAGCGTGATATTCTACTTAACGGCCAGAAAAGCAAGGTGTCATGCTTTATTCTGATTGCTATTAGGCCTTTGAAATGCCAGGGCCATAGACATGGCACGCGATCTCATTAGACAGATTTCACCGCAGCTGTATATTTTGTTTACCCATATACCTACCCCTTATTTTGGGGCGGTTTTTTGCCGAAACACCAGTGGCACGGCTCGCGTCCGGGCCCGTGCAGGTTACTATAACATAACCCGACGCATTCGGCTTATGTAAGCCGATCCGGAAGGTCAGAATTTACCAACAAAGAGATTCAGCAAACTCAAAAGCTACTTAAGACTCTACGTGGGCCGTCAAAATAGTTTAATATGCAACAACATGAATTCCGCCGCTTCAAATTGGCACTAGTTGTCTGCATCACTCCGGTGCATCCGTCAAAGGTACATATCTTACACCATAGAGTTTCTCCTTATTGATACTGCCGTCTTTATCCTTGTCGGCCACCCAAATGAATTGGTTGCCAGAGCCTTTTTCATCTTCAACTGGAATAAATATCCTGCTCATGATCAGAAGTTGCATCTAGACTACCCAAAATGCACGATTGTAGAAATACAGGATGAAGAACTCACCTTCCAGGCCGTTTCAATTGTGCAATAAGCTCCGCATGAAGTGTCACAGCTGCAGCACCAACATGAATAGCATCCCACTCCTCACCTCCCTCATCCTTCCAGCCCATTCGTCCATCCCCAACCACAAAACTCACTTGACCACCCCTTACCAACCTCTTCCCTGCTTCGCTCTTCAGCATATTCGACTCACCCAGGTCTCTCAGAGCTTTGATATGTTCTAAACCTACAACTTTACCGCCTTCCTTTGAACATACCAACTCCGCAAGCACGGCAGTAAGGTACCCGGAGCCGGAGCCAATATCTAACACCTTAGCACCGGGTGTAAGAAATGGGAGAAGAGATTCACAGGCCGAGGCATGCATATGTGGTGCGGATATTGTTGCAGCGTGACCTATGGATTGGGGGGAATCTTCATATGCATAGTTGAGCGAAGGGCAGAAGTGTGCTCTGTCAACCTAAAGAATACATTTCAGTCTCAAGAGGCTCGCGATTTGTAAAGAATAATGATAGAGTTAGGAGGCGTACTTTCGACATTGCAGATTTTACTGTACGGCTCTTGATTAACCCATTTTTGAACAGATTGTTGATTAACTCTTCGTTTGTATTACCAGAACAACGCCACGCCATGTTATGTTGGCTTCTAAGCCCGCTCTGTTTGAGACAGAGGATTCTTTGAAGAAAATGCAGTTTGAATCCTTTTAGTATTGCCCTGAGTTGGTAGAGCCTTTGAATATGGCACCAAAAACTTGCTCGATAAGCTTCTCGATCTTTGTGAATGCTTTGAAGTGGTCATAGTAGATTGTCGTTGACAAGGTTGGGTGGTGTGGCATCGATGCGGGGCTTCAGCCTCATTAGAGTATTTAGCGAATTACAAATTCGGTCCCTATACCAAAGTATTTTCGTGCCTTCTTTAACGCTAGCTTCGTATTTCAAGGGCGGCCAGTTGAAGACCGGCGGGTCCCAACGGTCTGAAAGTCTAGTTGAATCCTGAAAACGTCGCTTTTAATGCGATTAGGAAGAGTACTTGTATTTCTATAATATATATGTGTATTCTGGTCTATTTTCTCTATAGGCGTTCTCCGAAACCCGATATAGTAACTTTCTTGGGACTTAGCTCACGCATTAGCCATTCATAAACTGCCCATTGTGCAGCATTTACAAAAAATGCTCTCACGCTGCAGACACCTAAACCTCGAAAAAACACGCCCAAACCTTCGCTCTTGTACGCATTCTTTGCAAGTTCTATAGCTCCAAGTCTTCTACTTGCCACAGAATTCCCCAAAATCGGAGTCGATCCCGTCGAAACTTGCATTTGAAGCCGGGTCTTAATTACATCCAGCGGAAAGATACTTGCCCAAGTCACAACACCAGCCAAGCCGCCGCAAAGCAAGACCTTTGTCGCTTCTTGACTATTCGAGTCCATGCCGCCATTCTTCATTCGAGATACCATGAAGCGTGAACTCAGTTCATAGGACCAAAAGTAGAAACCATAGCCAATGCTGTCTCTCAAAGCCGTTACCACACCGCCGTAATATAGGCCTCTGAGCCCTTCTGTTCGGAAAATTCCCTTGGCAACCTTCCAGCTATTAGTTTGAGCTGTTGGCGAGGCAAGCTGAGTCCGGCACTTGATAAGCTCAATCGGTGTGCTCACGACACATGCTGCTAAGCCCCCAACTGCCCCAGCTACCCAAACTGTCCAGAGGCTAGCATCAGAGGTCCCGCTTCCGGTTTCTAGGAAATCAGAAGTGCGGTTGTATGTAACGAACAGAATTGAGTTTAAAGCACCTGAACCGAGACTTGGGGCGGCAGCACCGCGCAGCAGAGAAAAGATACCAGAAATTCGGTGCCGTTGTTGAGGCACAGGGACTGGAGCTATTGACTGTGAAGGAGTGGAAGTGCCAGCTTGAAGACGAACTTTAACAATATCGAGTGGATTGCCTATGAGGAGGGCAGCGGCTCCACTGATATAACTTGCGAAGAAATCGGCAGACATTCTTCGGGCAGGCGGGAAAAACCTGTCCAGCAAAGTAAGGTCAAGGTATCTTCAAAGGGGGTTTTTCTTCCACATGGTCTTCCGGGATGAAACTGCAATGACTGGATCCGAATAATCGTTCACTTTCTTTTGAGATAGAGCAATCTTGGTAAGGAGCCCACCAAATACCAGTGCCCAAGCAAGTCCAGCCCTCAACGGCCGTGGAACAGAAACAGTACCGTATGACCAGCCCACTGATTCAAAGGATGAAGTTGTTTTTTTAATATATTGATGAT
>Ga0247734_1003084_pt1 | contig 10136 bp, 11 predicted proteins | sample UWRJL103311B2_FD_180933 | JGI IMG/M metagenome (GOLD analysis project Ga0247734, IMG submission 180933) | Plant litter microbial communities from Arlington Agricultural Research Station in Wisconsin, United States - UWRJ-L103-311B-2 | ecosystem: Environmental > Terrestrial > Plant litter >... | reverse complement strand
GAGGGAATTGAGATAAGTAGCAAACCATGGATGAGTCATACGCCCATCTGGTAGCGTATGCCTGCTGTTTGGATCATTGACATTTGGGCAATGAAGCTTAAGTGTGTCCCATCCGAAGGTCCAGGGATGTGCCACGTCCAGCCTCCCCCAAACCCCATCGCTGTCCTTGTTCTCTTTATCCAAAGCTCTCACAAGTGCTTCTCCACAATTTTGGTGGTACTTCAGAAGACCAGTTATGTCTGCGCCGTTGAGGTATTGGAAATGTTTGGATGCATCATCTTCCGCGAAGAGGGATTCGCGGCTGACGCTCAAGCATTTCCTAGCAGCGTGACGGACTAGGTCTGGAAGTCGCAGGCGGACGGCGATACAGTACAAGAGGATCGGATGACCGGGAAAGTTTGGCGAAGACACGCCAGTTCTTTCCATAGCAGGCCTGATGAGTTCGGCCATGCAGTATTTCTCGGCAATGGCATGGACTTCTGCGATCTCTTCTGCAGCTGTGAACTCTGGACGGTCACTGCATGGATAGAAGAGTTGCAGCATCTTTTGCAGAGGGATGCTATCGTCGTGGAGACGAACAAGAAACAGCCCCTCTACTGACTCTGCTGATGAGGCGTCTGAGAAGAGATTTTCAAAGAATGGGGAAGCGTAAGCCAGGATGGACTTGACGACGTAGAAGCGGACGTTGTCTTGAGTTTGTAAAACAACATCTGCTTTGTGTGCGGATGCATGGAAAGGAGCTTCTGCATCTCGAGTCGCTGTGGTTGTAGTAGACATGGATGTTGACATGAAAGAGAAGATTAGATCTATCGATGCCAGTCAATAGAGTGGGAATAAGCGCTTGTATAGGCGCACGATCACCCTATTAGAAAACCGACGGCCAGTTGCAAATGCAATATCCTTTCAGTCATTGACTCAAAGCTAGGAGGACGTTTGAGGATCTCCACTGTCTAAAGTTCAGTCGAAGATATCTTTCACCAAATATATAAATTGGGGGATCATCCAACTAGTACTTTATACAAGCCAATACGGCAGAGGCACTAGGATTCGAAAGAGAATCCAACTTCAAATTCCACCTGAAGATAGAAGACAGTAAGAAGACGATCATAGGTGGCGTGGTGAGGACTTCTTACCGCCATAATTGCACGCTCAAGCTCTTCAGCAATCGCCTTTTTCAGGTCATCAAATCTCGTCAAAACGTCCTTTTGACATGTGCTGCAACCCTTCACTTCCCGATGCATCGCATCCGTTACAGCAGTGAAAACGTCCAACTTGTCGGCACTCTCCAAACAAGGTTGAGACTGCAGGAGCCCCGCAATAGCGTTGACATAGGCAGACAGCCAAGAATGTCCGTAGAGTACCGGGGCTCTGGACAGTATCGTCGAGTCGCCAGTGTGGAAAAACTTCCATTCATCAGGTTTGAACGCCCAAGGACACGACAGCTTGTTCAGCCGAATCCAGAGTGGACCATTCGACTTCGCAAGTTTTACTGCAGCTTCTCCGCAGCGCTGATGATAGTTGGAGAGACGAGTTACGTCTCTTCCAGTCAGATATTCGAAGTGTTCATCGAAGCCATCATCGGTGAACAGGGAAGCATAGTTGATTGAGAGACATTTCTTGGCAGCACAATGGGTGAGGTTGGGCAGGCGTAGACGGACCGCTACGCAGTACAATAGTACTGGGTGGCAATGGAATACCGTGGAGTGTCTCACAGCTCTTTCCAATGCCGGTAGAATGAAGTCTACCATGCAGTATTTCTTGGCTATGGCGTGAACCTCTGTGACCTCTTCAGCGGTTGTGAAATCTGGCATGACATTGCATGGGTAGAAAAGCTGTAGTGTCTTTCGCAAAAGATCACTGTCGTCGTGAAGACGGACGAGAGGTTTTCCTTTTGCTGACTCATGCGGCATGGCGTCTGAGAAAAGATTCTCAAAGAAAGGGGATGCATAAGCTAGGATGGATTTGACCACGTAGAAGCGCACATCGTCCTGACTCTCCAGAACGACATCGGCTTTATGTGCAGCAGGATGGAAGGGAGCTTCTGCATCTCGGGCTGCTGTCGCTATGCCCATGGTGGTGGTCGACGCAAGAGAGTCAATAATGTGCGGACCGTTGACGAACCACGGTAGCCAACTGAATGTTTGCATCATGGGAGCCGGCAATCTTCGGAGAGAGATCTGAAGAAACCCGCTAAGTTCTGTATTGTTACCGGTATCTTCTTGATAGCATTCGCACAACCATGGTGTATCCTTCACTCTTTCACAGTGTATTCCACTGGAAAAGAAGTTGGGCCTATCGTCTGTCGGCTCTCAGTGTCCATTTTAGGGTCATTAGTTTCGCATCTGGACACTAATGTCTTGACTTTTCTTCCATTGCTATAGTTTAAAAACATATAAGCAAGTCAAGCCAGATGTTATGATACTATGACACACCTTGAGGACTTCAGAACGGGCCTTCCTGATGAATTTGCTGGAGAGAATATATTAGAAAGTGGGTTGTGCTACACGAATTATCCACTCACTACTGGTATTACTTGCTCGGCTTTAACACGCATTGCAAGCCTGACCTGAACAGACTGAAAGCAGGCACTGTGCTTCGACTTCTTCGCCAGCTTAGAACGCGGCAGAATGGGATCCTGGATAAATGGCAGAAGCATTTTGTGAGCAAGAGCTTTGTCGACAAGATGATTGGCGACATCTGACATACCCTTACCCATTCAGAAGTCGTCGTTGTGAAGGAATATGTTAGAGGGACATCTGCCCCACGAAGGTAAAGCATTTAGAGAATTCCGTCGGTACTATGTGCCACTGGAAAGCCGTCGGGACACAAGTGTAGTGTGGCGCAAAATAGACTTGAATATGCGATGCGCCGAAAAGGTGGCTCAAGGGATATTGATAATTTCTGTACTGTAGAAAGAGTTACATAGTTAGGGGGGATCGAAGATGACGGTCAAGAGCAGAAAGTGATCTGACCATGCTCACCACAACCATCATCGCTATCTCTGAACTGCATCCACAACGCCAGTTTACAGACTGTAAAACACCACCCCAATGGAAAAAGCCTCTATATACACGTCAATAAACGTCTCTACTGTGTTTTCGTACCCTTCAACGGGTGTTTTGCAATGGACTCCTGATGGCCAACTTTGTATCTTGACGAGACCAGCGATTCATCTCATGGTGCGTCAACTATGCGATTCTTGAGCTCAAGAACGTACTAAGATTTCGCTGAAAACAGACCCCAGAACCTGGCATTAACTTTGATGCCTCGATAGTCGTCAGTGAAGCTGGCTTGGGCTGGCTGAAAACCATGATCTCAATGGACAAGGCGTCAGCCACGAAATGGCCTGAAAAGTCTCAACGTACGTGAAACCTTATAGATACCACTGTAATAAGGGATTCACCGGTCTATAGACTTCGCCTCGATGTCGTTAGGAGCACTGGATTTGTCTGTCTTGAATGTCGCGTTCTCTCCGAACAATATAACACCAGATGGAGGGTCAGCAAGCTTCTGATCGTCTCTCACACTTCTTGCTCACCTTGAGGTAGCTGCGTCCTAGCAGTTCTCTCTTCCAATCTCGACGTAACGCTATGGGCGCCTGTGAAGAATAGCATAACCGGAGAATGGATAGAAGTGCGTACACTTTCTTCTCTTTTTGGTTTTTCGCTAGACAACACTTGCAGGTTGCGCATGTTACGTCAGTGCTCTTGGAAAGAGGGATGGATTTGGGAAGCATCCTATCATCTCAAACGACTGGTTCGTTGGTGTATTATCATCTGGAATGTTTACTGAAGCTGCAGCTCTAGCCATCGTTTGGACCTCAGACACTACTTTCGGTGTATCTCCTGTGCCTATAACATCCAGCTCCTTCCTGGTTTGTGGTAACAGATCAGGGTCACTCATGTTCCTCAGGTAAACCTTTTTCTCTTCCTTCTACTGGTGTAGTTTGAATGACCGCGAAGATACACCCATCAAGCAGGAGTCCAATTTGCGACTAAAGTTGACGTTTCTGAGAGCTGGATTACCCAATTGGCATGCTCTTCAGCATTTGTTCCTTCCCCTTCAGCAGGTAAAATATCACTGACATGTGCTTCATTGTTCTGACTTTGTTTGAAGCTGGACAGCTGCTCGCATACGCCACTAGCGACGGCGCCGTTGGAATTGTCCGAATCAACCAAACTTTCGAACCAGCCGAGAGCCTGACATCGTTTGGTACCGGCCAAAAAGTAATAGTGGATTTCACCGAGGCAGACACCTTCATGACTGCAGATAGGCGGGCTGTTACCTCTCTGAAATGGATCGAAGGCCCTGATTCGCATACCGTAGGTTCTCAACTTGTCCGTAAGCTTCCGAAGCTGACTTCGTTCAGCGCGTTCTGTTCTGTCATAAGCCTGGCGTTGTTTACCTGTTCTCTGAAGAGGTTTCGGACTCAAACGTTACATGGACTGGTCGTCGTCAGTTAGTTATCAAACTGCAGAAGATTTCCAACAACGCCTCCCCCTTCTCTTCGGTTTCTGGCGTTCAGTACAGCAGATTCCGAGACGAGATCATTGTTGGGCTCTCTGATGGACAGGTGCATGTCATCTCGAATGTCTTCACTGACCCACAGTGGAGTCAAGATTTATCGCAGGCAGTATCGCGGGCATTACGATCTGTGTTCGTGCAGGCACATCCTGAACGGGTGGACGGAAGGGATTTGAGTCGAGTCTTTGGCTTCACAACTTATGATGGGGATGGTATTCTCATCACAGCTTATGAGTAAGTCTTGGGCTTGACTGCTACCATCTGATAATCTAACATCCCTCTCAGAATGGACCGACCCGCGGACTTCAGCTACAAGCATGACGCCAAACACACCAACTTCCTCGTTGTCTCTCAAAGCAGGGATGACGATCCCACCGATGATTCTCTAATGCAACTGGTTTCTACTGCAGTGTCTGACAATCAGCCAGGTACATGGTCGTGCTTGAGAATACCCTTCAATCTACGTCTCCTTACATGTTTGTCCTTGTAGCTACCCCTTCCTCAGCTCGAAACACTTTACGGTCCCCTTTCTTTTATCTACGAAAGCGTGCGACATTAGATCGATGCTACGAGAGACTGTTGGAGATTCTACGACACCCATCTGAAGACCATTCCTTGACTATCTCCTTTACCCTTTGGACAGAAAAGATGACGCTGGAGGCTGAAGCCGAGTTTCGGGACAGTCTCTATCGCCATCTGTTTGGATGGCGTAGTTTGCTTGCGCTCAGGACCAGGCTATCCATTGCCGACTACTGCTGGGTAGGATGCCTGTCCTCTCATCCTTAATACTCTGCTAATTTCGAATCAGAAATTGTTGGAATATACTACAGAGAAGCAAGCTGAGATCGGAAATATCGCCGCACAAGTCCTCAACGTGGTTTCCCACCGAAATTTACGCACAATCATTAGACACATATCTGCTGTATTAACCTCCTTGACCGGTATGTGGTACTTAATGATTGCAGCGGGCGCTGACAGTCGTTCTCCAGCTGAAGATGTGCCTTTCGTACTCAGACTGGTTGTTCAATCGAAGCTCTCTGGCTCACCAGAAGGACTGAGCATGGAAGGCGGGGAACTTTATGATGCCATCCGAATGCACCTTCCCGACAGCGTCTCGAATAACCTTAATGAGACGTGTCCAGCCTGTCAATCGGATGTATCCTTCCAAGACATTACTTCTGCTGTCTGCACTAACAACCATCATTGGCGTCAGTACCGTAGAGCGTTCTGGGTTCATTGAAACTGTCTGACCCGCTTTATGCTCTAGCGCGATGCTCCATTACAACTTTCATTCTTTCTTCGCCACGTGTCCGGACATGCATTGGGTGCACGAGGAAAGCGTTTGTTCCCTTTGATTCAGATGACGCATTGAACCACGAGATTGGTTCACCTTCTGTTCTTAAAGGATGGTTTGTTCACCAGCTACTGAAGTCTGTCAACCGCTGTCTATTTTGTGGCAATAGTTTTGTTAGATTATTGTAATTGTAATATCACCTTTGTACAATTCATTCACTGTACCTTTGGTTTGTTCGGGCCTCGTGGAGGCCATGTGCTTTGCATGCCCTTTGTATGCTAGTGGCCTTCGCGATTTCATTTGTTCCTTGGCGACCTACTGAATAGCGGGCAGATTATGACACGACGTTGCCTGTTTTGATGCTCTTTCACCCTTTCCACCATCAACTCCTCTTGAATATTGACTGTAGAGAGAACACAACAATGCAGTACGAAGACGTGGTGAGTCTCTTTCCCTTGAATGAAATCAATGACTAATATGAGTCCATAGCCCAACTTTCCTAGAGAGCTACATTCAGACGAAGAGAAACGAGTTTCTCAAGACTATAGTATGCTAACGGAGTCTCTATCATGGAGCGACGATGGATCCCATTGGGACAGCAATAGTCGGCCGATACTTTTGGTAACTTTACGTCTATTTCGTCATTTACTAGAAGCTGATCCAGAAGCAGGGCTCGGAATCGCCTACAGTTTACGCGTCTACAATACACGAGGCTGTTAGTGAGTCGATTCTCTTGAAACCTGAAGTTCCAACGACTTCCGCATCAAAGGCAAGTCCATTCCAGCCCCGGAAAGTACCCACGCATTGAACGATCATGTCAGGAGAAACCCAAACTTGAACCTTCACGGAGATATTTCAAACATACACCTCCTTTGACTTTGAGAAACGGGATACTGGGAGGGCTCGTATTTGCTCTACTTGCAATGGTTGCTTATGCGACTTTGAGGTTTGCAGCATGCTATGTTCTTCTTCCTATCTTGTTGACATAGAACCCCAAACAGAATGGCCAATCAAAGAGCTAATCTATCTACACCATCAACCGAGGCTGCTATGCAAGACCTTGCACCGCTCATAGCTTTGGCGCAATCCATTAAGATTCGAGCCGCAAACTCTTCCATAGCGGCGGACTCCTTGGAACGAGACGCGAGAAATTTGGTTAAGACCAGAATTGCCCCTTCCATAACAGTCTTACGGGCTGGAAAATGGGCATGGGAGGCTGAAGTAGTGGAAATCCTCCTTCATAATCCATTAGCAGCCGAGCTTCCGACCCAGGCTTGGTCTCATCACCTGGAGAAAGATGCTGTTCAGTACGTCCAAGTCACTAGTATCTCCAAGCTGTACCCTCCTGCCAACACGTTTTCGTTTTCTTTAGCTCATTGCGTATCGCGCAGTATGCCAGAGACCGAATCCACGAAACCAGGACGCCAGCCAACGAGAACATCTTCCTCTATCCCTATTATGCATTCTTCCTGTTGCGAAAGCTTTTGTGCGGAATTGTTGATCAAGCAGACACGCACTTGCGCTGGCTTGAAATGTTGACGAAGCATTACTCATTCGTGCGCAAGCAGATGTCTGCAAGCGATTCCAATACTGCGTGGCCGTGGTCAGCTCAGGACCCTGTGGAGGGACGTCTTTTGGACATTCTTGATTTGGTGGAGAAATGGGGAGACATGGCATATCTTCATGTCATAGCAAGGAAGCAATGGGCAGAATCTTTCTTGCGAGAGCTAGATGGGAAGAAAGGCATCAAAGGGAGTCTTCTTAAGCCTCCCTTCTCCGAAGAGAAAATCCAGGAAGCGTTGCGGTCCTTCGAAAGTGGTCTTAAGCAGTGGATATTCGAGAAATCTGAAGCACAGTCGTCATAGGAAGCATTCTAGTCGAGAATGCTTTTTATTTCCAGCAGTGTGCGTCCCTCGTTTTCTGTTTCCAACCCTATTTTTTGTATAATATCGTGCTAATTTTATGTATTTATACAACATATACACCTTTTTATTCCCCGAGACCTCATCGCGACGACTACATGGCCGGATTCTACTATCCGATGCCGCGGAAGAGCGAAAGATCTCGTTTCCCAGTGTGTTGTGCCTTCCAAGTCCTGGCGCTTGTTACTAGTGGATACACGTCCGATATTGCGCGTTAGTTACCTGAATAACCAAAGCCGTCACTTTTAGGAAACCGGAACGAGCGTGAGTCTGGAAAGTGAACTCAGCATGAGCTCTTACGCTCACCTGGAAACCACATGGAAACTGATACGCAATCGTTTCCGAGTTCGACATCACTAATCTCTTGATTGAAGTTGACTAGACATAGACATAGCTTCAGTACATGCCACCACGACATGTACTTTGGAAGGTCTGCAAACACATTCCCATCGCATCTTCTAGTCGTCATCCCGTTCTCACGATCTCAGTGGTACTATGTTGATTAGGCGCCATTTTATTGCAACGCAACTGATTGCATTTCTCCGACATCTGAAAAGGTGACGACCTCGGCTCGACAGACTCGCAACCACGTTCTTTCCATTATTGTGTCCGAGGCAGTTTGGCCAGATGTAGGCACGGTTACGAGGGACCTCTGAGAAGGGATAAAAGGACAAGGGCACCATCCCGATTTCTCAAAAACACTCTTCCTCACTTTCCTTTCTTCCCTTTCCTCACTCTCTTTGTGGCCACTCTTCAAAGTCGCCTTCTTCACATTCTCTAAACGTATCTCTGTGTAGCCATCTCAACGTTCTCATCATGAAGTTCTCAGCTGGATTTGTGTCTGCCGCTGCGTTGACGTTTATTCAACCTGCGCTGGCGCACTGTGCGTATGATTTCTCTTCATGCTTTTATGCCAGAATATCCGACATCTTGTAAAGATCGTTTTGTTAGCTTCATCGCTCCCGATGGCACTGTCACTGGTGAGGTCTTTCTAGCACAACATTCTCTGGCCTGATGCTGACAGTCTTACAGGTCAATACGAATTCGTCCGTCAAAACACCAACATGAACTCCCCTGTCCAGGACATCACCTCGACCGATCTGCGTTGCAATACAGGCGCGGATACCGGTGCAGGAACCTCGACTTACACGGTGAATGCAGGTGATGAAGTTGGTTTCAAGCTTGATCAAGCTGCCAGTCATCGTAAGTTCCTCATGCTTGCCAGTGGGAGCGTATGATTACTCATCTGATTGTTTTTAGCTGGACCTTTCGGTGCATATCTGAGCAAGGCCACTGGGGATCTGTCTGAATATACTGGAGATGGTGGATGGTAAACACTTCTCTCGTGTATCTGAGCCGTAGCTAACATCTTCTGATTCTAGGTTCAAGATCTACGAGACAACGGCCGATATTGCAGAGGGATCGTTCTCCTTTGACACTAGTATGTGCAGTCCCTGTGAAAACATAGCTACAGACTGACTAATGTGTCTCCAGCCATCGACACAGTGAAGTTCAACCTCCCGTCAACAATCGAATCTGGAGATTATCTTCTTCGCGTCGAACACATTGGTCTTCACAGTGCTGGAGCACCTCAATTGTAAGCATTTATTTTGAATTTTCCCTTTTGTACAATCTCACAGAATTCGTAGTTACATCTCTTGCGCTCAGATCACTATCGAGAATGGAGGCTCTGCTTCTCCTGAGACCGTTCTCATTCCGTGCGTATCTCAATACGGCGTGTCTCGCTATCCAAAAGCTGATCTACATCTCTGATTAGAGGATACCTCGCTGCAGACGACCCGAGCATCATGTTGAACATTTACTACCCCATCCCGACTGTAAGTCGAAACTAGCACATCCGTTTTTGCGTCGGTTGTTAATTCTCTCGGTTTAGTCTTACAACCCCCCTGGTCCTGAACTCTTCGTTGATGGTGGATCTGCACCAGCTCCTTCTGGCGCTGCTCCTTCCTCCAGCATCCCCAGCTCCAGTGTCCCAGTCGAACCCTCGAGCTCTGCAGCTGTTCCCGAGCCTTCCAGCTCTGCAGCTGTTCCTGTTCCTTCAAGCTCTGCCGACGTACCTGCCCCTTCCAGCTCCGGGGTTATCCCTGTCCCCTCGAGCTCAGCCGCTGCTCCTGAGCCCTCGAGTTCGGCTGCCGTTCCTGAGCCTTCAAGCTCCGCCGCATCTCCCGTGCCGTCATCTTCTGCTGCAGTTCCTTCGTCAGATGTTCCTTCCCCTTCATCTGTTGTTCCATCGCCTGCTTCAGGCTCTGCGGCAGTGCCAGCTCCCAGTGGTACGACATGCTCGAAGGATGCTTACAACTGCTGCATGGATGGTAAGTCTATATTCTTGCAAGTCGTTTCATATTTCTTATCCCTCGGTACGATTAGCCTACAAT